>Ga0307515_10012729_pt1 | contig 15794 bp, 12 predicted proteins | sample 17_EM_MG_FD_194513 | JGI IMG/M metagenome (GOLD analysis project Ga0307515, IMG submission 194513) | Populus trichocarpa ectomycorrhiza microbial communities from riparian zone in the Pacific Northwest, United States - 17_EM | ecosystem: Host-associated > Plants > Roots > Unclassified | place... | reverse complement strand
CAGAACCGCAGAAGCATTCCCGCGTATTGCTCTCCATTCCATCCCCGGCGCCAACCCCATGACCCGGGAATCCTCACGTCGCGACCACACTCGGCACGAACCCAGAGATAGAGACCGAGACCGCGACCATGACCGGGACCGCGATCGCGAACGAGAACGCCAGCGGCGCCGCCGTGGTCACCGCGCAACTGACAGTACCGGAGAGCTTCTCCCTCCAGTCACTCGAACACCGCGAGATAGCGCTTCCGAGAGCCCGAGTCCAAGGAAGGTGAGGGGTTCGGATAGAACGAATGGTAGTAGAAGCAACCCGCTTTCCCTAGGTAGTTTAGCGAAGCTCGATTCACAGAACTTGAAGCGAGGTTGGAAGGGTTACGACTATGACTCGGAATATGTTAAGGAGGTGAGGCAGAAGGAGGCGAGGATGGAGAAGGAGAGACTGAGGGAGGAGGCACTAGAGAGAAAAAGGGAGAGAGAGCGCGACAGAGAAAGAAGGAGAGCATATGAGAGCGATAATGCGCAACAGGAGCATGAGCGAGTAACGGTGGAAAGGAGAGAGGAAGAGAAGAAGAGGAGAAGGCACACAGATGATGAGGGGGAAGAGAGACGGAAGAGATACACGGAGTCTGAACGGGCAGAGAGGAGAGAGCGGCGGAAAGCCCAGAGAGAAATTCCTGCGAACCAAAGGAGGAGGGTTGTAAGTGGTCCGCTCCTAGAAGAAGGTGGCAAGGACGAGGTGCATGAGTATATGGCAGAGAAGACGGGTGGAGCTGGTAGCGATGGGTATACTGACGAAGAGTGGGCACGGAGAAAGAGGAAGCGTATATGTGAGAACAGAAGTTTCCGGCGTTTTGGCTATGGTCTAATCAATCTATTTAGGTATTATTGTTGGGGTCATTATCTTGATTCTAACAATTGTAATAGTGGTCGCAGTGCTGATGTCAAAGAAGAACTCTGACCCTGTAGAGAGCAAAGCTGCAGCCAGTTCGCCAAAACCTTCGAACAGCAACTTGAATGGCGTTTCCGAATCCTCTATCCCTTCCTCTGCCCAAGGCACAGTGTTAGACCCTTTCACATGGTATGACACGACAGACTTCAACGTCACATATACCGATGCTACAGTCGGCGGTCTTTCTATTATGGGACTCAATTCAACTTGGGATGATTCAGTTCAGGCGAACTCTAATGTTCCAGCCCTAAAAGATTCGTTCAATTATGGTACTACGCCAATTCGGGGTATGAACGTGGGTGGGTGGCTGAGCATTGAACCCTTCATTACACCGTCCTTCTTCTCAGGCTTCAGTACACATGATGGGGTAATAGACGAGTACACCCTCACCTCTAAACTCGGATCTACGAAAGCAGCGCAGACTTTGGAAAAGCACTATGCTTCCTTCGCCACAAGACAAACTTTTGAGGATATCCGTGCAGCTGGTTTCGACCATGTCCGTATTCCCTTCTCCTATTGGGCTATCACGACCTACCAAGGCGATCCCTACGTACCAAAGATTTCGTGGCGATATCTGCTCCGTGGGATCGAGTACGCCCGACAAAATGGCCTGCGAATAAATCTAGATCTCCACGGCGCACCAGGCAGTCAGAACGGATGGAACCACAGCGGTCGTCAAGGCTACATTGGCTGGTTGAATGGCACAGACGGAGACTTGAACGCTCAGCGCACCCTCGACATCCATGGCCAGCTCTCTACCTTCTTCGCCCAACCTCGCTACAAGAACGTCGTAACTATGTATGGCCTCGTGAATGAGCCGCGTATGGTCGCTCTAGACACTCAATCTGTGCTCAACTGGACCGGGAAAGCCATTGACATAGTCCGCAAGAACAACATCACTGCCGTCATTGTCTTCGGCGACGGCTTCATGGGTCTAGACAACTGGCAAGGCAAGCTGCAAAACTACGACAATCTGCTCCTGGACGTGCACCAATACGTGATCTTCAACACCGACCAGATTGCACTCAAACACACCGACAAGCTGACCTTTGCATGTAAAGGCTGGACCACGCAAACGCTGCGCTCGCAGAACAAAGCCACCGGCTTCGGCCCGACAATGTGCGGCGAGTGGTCGCAGGCCGATACCGACTGCACGCAGTACATCAACGACGTCGGCGTCGGGAGCCGCTGGGAGGGCACCATGAACACGGGCAGCGCTTCGACCTCGGTACTCGATCCCACCTGTCCAACGCAGAACAATCCGGCCTGTGAATGCACTGACGCGAACGCGGACCCGTCGAAATACTCGGCCGCGTACAAGCAGTGGCTGCAGCAGTTTGCAGAGGCGCAAATGGAGAGTTTTGAGCAGGGGTGGGGCTGGTTCTACTGGACGTGGGAGACAGAGGCGGCAACGCAGTGGAGCTGGAAGCTCGGAATGGCGGCTGGCATCCTGCCGTCGAAAGCATACGATCGGAACTTTAATTGTAATAACACCATTCCAGATTACGGGCAGTTGGGGTTACCGGAGAACTATTAGACGTAGAGTGGAGGAAGTTGGCTGGGTGCGTAGGATTGGAGGGATGTTGGCGTTCGGGTCTTTTTGTTGTGTTTTTGACTTGATGAATACGGTTAAAGATGGCGGTGCATATAATAGGCGTTTTGATGCATACCATGTCGATACCAAGAGCTTATACTCGCCTATGTATAAATGAGATGCTGTACATTTGAACAATAGACCCAATATATCATGGCCTTCTCATGACTTGTGTGTCCATGTACGTTTACACATAATAACTTCGTTATACAGGAACGTTATACGATACGGATCGTTAGAGCTTGAACCCAGCATTCTAGAAAGCTTCGCCATACATAACTTCATGGACATAACATTCGTCGACAAGAGTCCATGTATCGTTGTCTCGCAAAAGGAAGATTGTAACCGACTACCAACACTGTGCTGAGACACAAGATCACCGCTTGGAAGGCTCCAAGACAGCGTCAACGCCACCCTATATATTGATTGCAGATCAATATTGCTTGCAGATCACTGTTCCCATTTCAGTTACCTATTACCCTTTTATGTCTTATTACCTCCACCTTCTTCGTGTATATATAGAGGCTTTAGAGCTACATTCACAATCAAGTCGTTCATTCAATTCTTCGCACTGCAAAGCTTACAAAGACATATGGTACCCGATATTAGCATAACAACATTACCTAATCTCATGGTCTGGAGGCCCATAAGTTATCCCTTAACCCGCTTGCATGCATCATTAAATCGCGACTAGAATTAATTGGGTACTAGTATCTCGTGCAGCTTACTTGATTGGCTGACCCGTTATCGATAACAGATGCACGCAAACCAGCAGGTTAAGGGATAACGTATTAGCCACCCAGTCGAGCCACCCCAAAACACACCAAAATCTACCAACTTTAGCCTTTTATAACTCCACCCCTATTGGGACGTTTAAATAAAACTTTTAATACAGCCGCTTATATATAAAAGTATTCTGTTTATAGTATTTTTAAGGAAGTATTATATTATTGATTCTATTTATTGCTTAATTCGGTCCCTTTCAGGTCTATATAGGCTTTTATTAAGTATTTATTAGCTTAAATATATAATACTTTTTTTAAAATATTATAAATAGAATACTTCTATATATAAGCGGCCATATTAAAATTTTTATTTAAATGCCTTTAATAGGGGTGGAGTTACAAAAGGTTAAAGTTGGTAGATTTTGATGTGTTTTGGGGTGGCTCGACCGGGTGGCTGGCTCGACTGGGTGGCTAATACGTTAGCCCCTTGTGAAAACAAAAAGCCTCCCTGTGTTTATTTCAAACAGAGCATTCAACACTTCCGGATTAGAAAGGGTCCCAAAAGTTAACTTGCAAACCCTAAACCGTAACCCAGTATTAATATAATTTATAAATATCTATCCGATGCTGTGCGAAGAAGTGCAACAACTGGATATGAAATGATCGACTTACGAAAACAGCTTATCAAACTCTACAAAGCGTCTTCAGGACTTCGACCTGGATGATTTTGCGTGAGTTTGTAAATCGTGTTTATTACTCTCTGTTCCTGCCTTGGAGTTGGCTGAAGATCTTGGCCGCGGATGACGTTTCACAACATCGGAAGTGGTATCGGGTAAGGTGCCATGTGTTCGATAGTTTTTTCGATACTCTTCGGAGACTTGCCGAGCCGTATGACGACCAACTTTGCAAATGCGAAATCCTTCCTATCATGTTCATCTGGGAATTGCGTTCGGAGACGTTGTCTTGGTCGGTACAAATGGAGTCGTTCCATATGGAATGGTTGCGTGACCTTGCCCGAAAATGGAGAAGCGCATCATGTAAATTCGAGGTTATATTCATACGCTTGCCATTATTGCAAATGATTGTTTTCTCTTCGGCTGAGTTTGGTTAATATATCCCACCGTTTGATAGTTTTGTGGCTGCCGCCATCTTGTGATAAAATGTCAAACAAGAGGTTCCTATCCTTTTCTGAAGTATAGGGCAGGGCTTCGTTTTTTTGGGCCGTCATTCAATTCTACTTCTCTCATTTTGTACCAGATAAATCCGCTGCCATCACCGTTAGCGATGGTAAGAAGACGAATCGAGGAATCATTGTTTAGTGGGGCGTAAATACGAGGCTTCGACTGAGCGGAAAGCCCCCCCCCTAACTCTCGTTGCTAGACGTCGGAAACGCTTGCTCTTTCAGGGTTCCATGTTTGACGGCCTCTCGCTAAAGTCGCCTGACAAAGGGGAGGTCGTTAATCCAAACGATGGCTGGCTGAAGAAGTTGATAGGACCTGCAGTTGTTAGAAGTCCATAGCACAGAGAGTTTCTGGGGCCGGACACGACTTCCAGAAAATGAGTCGCGGATGTTCTGACATCCCGAGGCTGTTTTCGACCAGCGGTTACTCAGCCTCAGCCTTGGCGATTGATGAGACTCTATGCCGGCCTGGGAGCTGGCTACTTGCTCACAAGATGGCCGGGCTACTTTCAAGGCATATAAGAGTTGAATTACCGTTAACAGGATTGCAAGAGAGGTATACGTTTTGCGATCATATCTTCGAACAGTGTTGAATCCAGTTCGATAATTCTGTGGTATACAAGGTATCGATAAAAACACTACCTCCGCCCATACTCGTGCCGGCGACAGCAAGCCCATCCTCTATTCAATCGTCTTACTCCTGAAATAAACCCCTACGAAGGGAAGCTTGCCAGCCATATCTAGAGAATAAAGATTCCGCCAGTAGATTCTTTGAACCAATGCACCACATTTACTCGGCTCCAAGCCGATAGCGCCTGAGGTGGGCGAGTGTCGGAGTCGAATAAATAATGTAGGGATATTTCTTGAAGATGATGTCTAGTACGGTTGGTTGAGAGCTTTTCATGGTGTGGCTTGAGATCATGTCAACTTGCGAGCGTTTCCAACTTCGCAAGGCGCAATGGGGGCGAGCTTATCACTAGGTGCTAGTCATATCAGGTTTTGCCATCTTCTCCTTGCCTTTTTCGGGTTTGGACTTGTCGTCATCCAGGTAGAGATCATTTTCGTAAATATAGTCGACAACTTTGTCTGGAATGAGGTATCGTATGCTCATGCCTCGTTTGCGGAACAGTCGAATTTTGGTGGAACTACACACTAAGTCAGTACTTGGTCACTATATCAAGGCAGTGCTAACTCACGAGACGTCGTTTTGAATCAACTGTTGGATCACCCTAATATTGCCACGCCATTGTTGCAGGCTAGCAAGCGCATCATCTAGCAAGTTTGTTTAGTAGGTTTACTATTTGTTCTTAGGTAGGCAAAGCTTACCTATATCTGTACCGCTCCGCTCGAGGATGAATGCCCCATAATGGCCGAGGATTCTTTCCAAGTCCTCTTGTGCCCACAGACCGGGCGTACTCATTGTCTGTATAAGATCCGCGCCGGCCAATAGAGCCACATGTATCTTCTTCTTTTCTCCTGTGTATGTCTCGATACCTCCAAGAACATTATTGAGATAATAATCGAAATGGTCTAGGACCTTTACGGTGGGAAGGTATTCTTTGTGTAGCGGCTCCCACGGATCCACTCCAATCCAGGTAGAGCTCTGTTTCACAGCGAGGTTACACATTGTGATCCTGTGTTGAGCTGAGACAAGGCCAGCCTTCTTGTAGGCGTCGCCGACAGGACTGAAGAAGCCGCCGACAACCTCGAAGTCGGTCTGAAACTCGCAGTAGTCGGCGGCCTGCTCGAACATTCGTAGGTGTAGGTTCGTAGGAGGCGAGAATGACCCGCAGGAGACTAGGACAAGCGGGATTTTGCCTGAGTCTGAGAGGAATTTCTTCAGCCTATCTGCCGGAAAAATGTAGTTCTCCAAAGTGAGAGCGGCCTTTTGCTGGGTGTCACCACCATGGGTAATTCCATCATCCGCGACAGCGAGCTTCGGTGAGTTTGCCATTGTTGCTGCTCCCGTCTTCTTGTGTTTTGGTACAAGGTGCAGGTAGGTTTGATGATGTTTCTTGCGCTCGGCTGAGGTTCAGAAGGACTGACTGGACCCTTGAGAGTATGACGCGACTGCCTGGGGGTTCTTGCCGGGTTAGTAAGGCGGAAGGAGCGGCAGTTTGCGAGACAACAACCGCGACGCAATATGGTTTGTTTATGGGTGAGACAGTCTCGGCTAGGAGGAAGCAGCTGGAAGGGGAATGGGGACTAAGTACTTGACTGGTGGGCGCGACATTTCTTATGGTCTTAGGAAGCCCTTTGGCCTTTGTAGCGGCGGGGTGGGAGTCTGCGGAGGGGAAATTTACCCTTAACCCTTGAACAAGCTCGGTTGAGACCCTTTAAACTCCGAGCTTGAACAGGCTCTGATAGTCACGATTACTCGACTGCGCAAGCCTTTTGCACAATACTTCTCTGTGCTCGTGGAAGCAGTGCAAGGGGAGCAATTATTCCGTGACGGTATTAATCATCACTGCATGATGCGCTGAAAAGTATCATCTTGGTGCGAGAACTATCTCGTGGACTCTTGGGGTAGCCTCCCCACACGGGTGATTGACAATCTAGGATTGCTAATACTAGCAGAGGAGCGCGGGATTCCGACGGCGGATGGATCATTTAGGAAATCTGTAGTGTCTGAGATCTGCGGTCTAGGCTCTGAGTGATCCTCCAGTTTCGTAGTGCAATAATAGCGTTCAGCGTATGATGTGGCGTTGTGTAGAGGGAGGCGTCCAGCCCTGCTCCATGGAGGCCGGAGAAGTAGCATGTCTCTCGATACATTTATTCGCATGCTGGCAAAGGGCAGCGCCTTCCAGAGAGTGCGTGTATATAGAAGCGGGTGGGCCTTGCCCGGCCATTGCTCGCATGCTCCATGAAAAGTGATTGCGAACCGGGTTATGCCGCCTATATGCACAGCTGCAAACACGCACTCCGGTCTGGCGCATGTCGAAATATCCTCCTAAATTCTCATCAGAGAAAGGAACGGCAGTGTGCAGGTTACCAGGCCGAAACGTGCGGCAGCATCTGTGGAACTCAAGGCTCTGTATAACAAGTCATCCCACTGCGTTAAGCGGGACCAAGCAGCGACGCCATCATTATCATCTCCATCTCAACCGTCGCAGGATAGCCGTTACCCACACCGTCTCCATCATCTACCGAGACGTACTTCCACACTTCGACGCACTGCATCACGGTTTTGTTCCATTCTAAGCACTCGTTATTCTCATTCACACGTTCGCTTGCCCGGCCTATGGCGAAGTCGTAGGGTATTGGTATGGACCGGGAGCGTCGACCTTCATCTGGATTTCTCGACAACCCAACCACCACAACTTTTCCTTCCAGGTACAGCCCCACCATCTCATCACACTATCCACCATCAGTTACATCTGTCGCTGTGTCCACAACAATCCTCTCACCTTGCTTCATCGGCACAGCTGCGAGACCCACCGCCGGGGTCACAGTCTGGGTTGCGAGCCATCAATACCAAGCAATTAGATTCTCATGTCTCCCAGAGTGACTCGCTCTTCTGCGAGACTCTCAGCAGGTTCTTCAAACTCTATCCCCGCCCAACCTCCCGCACCTCCTCCTCGCCCACTCTCGACGGTTTCAAGGAAACGTAAGGCGCCCGCCCGAGACCCAACCCCCGAGCAACCCGCAGAACCCGCAGAAGCACCACAATCTCGTGGGCGCTCAAAGCGGACTAGAATCGAGGTGCCAGAACCTCTGCTGTCACCAGCTCCTGCTGCTTCTACACGTTTGAGGAAGGGCAAAGCAACATCGGCGATGTCAAGTGCTGGGTAGGTATTTTCTTTTCAGACAACATCATTTACTAATGCACCCAGACCTTCGGCAGGGCCTTCCGAGGAAAAGTCAGCACCACAAGCTCCATCTGGATCCTCGTCATCTGCAAACAAGCGTAGATCAAGTCGGAAGAAGGACAATCAAGGTAAAAATTCCCGCTATCTTACCTCATCTAACCGTCTACTAACTGTTTGCAGATCCAGCTCCTTCTGCAACTCCCTCGTCCTCTAGGCGTCGAAGAAAGTCAAACCCTAAAACCGACGACGATGTGTCAATGAAAGATGTTTCTGACAAGGCAGAAGGACAAGCAGATAAAACGGAGGCAGAGCCAAGCCGGCCAGACATGAGTGACGACAGCAACGGAGAAGGCGCGCCTCGACACTATGATGACGAGGATGACGATGATGATCCTTTTGGGGGAAGCTATCTCGGTCGCCATGGAGGCCCCCCGGGTCTTTCAAGCACTCTCCGAGCCCTGAGCGGCATGATGTCTGGGGTATCTTCTCGTCTACGCGGTATCTTGGAGAATTTAAGGCAGAAGAATGATCCATCAGTTCAGCTTATTGCTCTCCAAGAGCTTTCCGAGATTCTTCTTGTTTCTACGGAAGACAACCTTGCTGGCCACTTTTCGCCTGATCAATATGTCAAGGAACTAGTTATATTGATGCAACCAAACGAATTTGGAGAAGAAAACCCGGAGATTATGCTCCTTGCTTGTCGTTGCATTGCCAATTTGATGGAAGCCCTTCCTGCGGCCACTGCGAATGTTGTGTACGGCAATGCTGTTCCAGTCCTTTGCCAAAAGCTGCTTGAGATCCACTTCATTGATTTAGCTGAGCAAGCTCTAAGCGTATGCACCCCCTTTCTAGTCCTACCTGGCATTGCTGACACTACTACAGACTCTCGAAAAAATATCTGTCGAGTTTCCTGCATCTATTGTGCGTGAAGGAGGACTCACAGCTTGCTTAACCTATCTCGACTTTTTTGCAACAAGTACCCAAAGGACAGCCGTCACTACTGCTGCAAATTGCTGCCGTAATATCCCTGAAGACTCTTTCCCTACAATTCGAGACGTCATGCCGATCCTCCAAAATGTATTGAACAGTAATGATCAGAAGGTGGTTGAACAGGGTTGTCTTTGTGTATCTCGAATTGTCGAAAGCTTCAAATATCAGGAAAGCAAATTGGAGGAGCTTGTAAGCCCGGAACTGCTCAGAGCTATTCTGCGCTTGTTGTTGCCCGGCACCACGAACCTCATCGGCGCTAACATCCACACCCTGTTCCTCCGCGTACTTTCAATCGCCGCTCGAGCAAGCCCCCGCTTGTCTGTTGAGCTTTTCAAGATGAACGTGGTCGACACCTTATACCAGATCCTCACTGGGGTATCACCACCGAGTGGTACCGACGACATTGCGACAAAGATCGACAGCGTCGTTATCATGCAGGCTTTGATTCATCGCCCCCGTGAGCAGATCTTCGAAACCCTGAACGTCATCTGCGAGCTTCTTCCAAGCGTCCCTAGAGACGGTCTTATGTATCTGGACGATCTTTTTGACGCAGGGTACGCGGGGGACGAGTTGGTATCAATTTCTACACGATCAAAGAAATCACCAAACCAGAAGAGGGTTGAATTGCTCGAAGAGTGCAAGAATGAGGTTAAGCGCTTTGCAGTTATTCTCCTCCCTACTCTCACGGACGCGTATTCCAGCACGGTGAATCTGAATGTGCGACAAAAAGTATTGACAGCGCAACTTAAGATGCTCTCAAACCTTGATATCGACATACTAGAGGATGCTCTCAGGCCAGTTCCTTATGCTTCGTATCTGGCTTCGATTCTTTCACAGCAAGATCATCCATCATTGGTTACTTACGCGCTGCAAGCAGCGGAACTCCTTCTCAAGCGGCTACAATCCATTTACCGATACCAATTTTATAGAGAAGGTGTGATTGCAGAGATTTCTGGGCTTGCAAATAGGCCCTGCAAGACTCTGGAAGACCAATCGAAAGCCATCAAACCAGCAATTGAGGTCGAACCCGTTGGAAGCTCGAGCAGGAGCAGTAGCTCTGCAGGAGATGTCGACGTAGATCACGATATCGACGAAGATGCGGAAATTGAGATGCATTCCGATGATGACGAGGATGATCACGAAGACCATGTGGACGCTCGAGACGATGATGACGATTCTGATTCTTCCTCATCTTCTGATCATCATTACGTCTCAAATCCACCTATCCCAAATATAGAAGATGTGGTTACTCTTCGCGCTAAGAAGTTCATAGAGGTCCACGAAAAAGATAGCGCCAAAGCTATTCGCGACAAGGCCGGTGCGATCCTCGAGGATCTTAAAAGCTTAGCTCAAGACATCAAGGCTTGCTATTTGGAAAACAGAAGCAGCCAGAGCATGGAACTGTTCACTCGCCTAGCCGCATATTTTGATGGAGACGCATTGGAGAGTATTACTAGCTATGAATTACTAACTTCGAATGTGGTCGAGGTTTTGCTCGAAATATTCTCCGGGCCGGATAGCACTACCAATTCGGACGCGCGATCAGTATTTCTTGAGGCATTTATGGGGTCAAGTACACAGAATAAAGTTAGAACCTCCAGCAGTAATTCTCCGGCAACGCCCTTCAGCGTACTGGTAAACAAATTGCAGGACCTTCTTAGTCGAGCTGAACATTTCGAAGTCATCACGGTACATCAACACTCCTATGACAGCAATAGAAGCAGTGCGGCGTCTATGTTGGCCAAACAGCTTCGCCTTAAACTTGTCGCCGATGAAGACTCTGGGATCCCTAAGCCTTACCGAAACATTATGGTTTCTATCCATGCAATCGCCACATTCAAAGCCCTGGATGACTATCTTAGACCGCGGATTAGCGTTGCCGAGAGACCACGAGCGTCCAGGACTCGTGACGGAGTGTCTGGAACTATAGCAGCATATGCTGCAGCACTCTCTGGCGGTGAAGGTCGAAGCTCAGCAGGGCCACCACCGGTTCTCCCTCCTACTGAAGCAACCAACCGCAATGCTTCGAAGAAGTCGTCCAAGTCAAAGACGTCGAATTCAGCACCAGTCACACAAGCAGGACCCAGTTCTTCCCCAGAAAAACCGTCCAGCACCCGACGATCAAGCAGGCGACATCAGACCCAGGTACAACCTCCCCCACCACCTCCGCCGGCGCCAGCCCCTCCCAGGTCCGACAGCAATCAGGACCCCATTGAGTGTGCTGATGAGGAACGCCTCTCAGACCAAGACGATATGGATGAAACTGGGGCATTGAACGCGATTGTAGATGATCTGGAGGATGAGATGGATGATGATTTGCCAGACCCTTCTGCCGTGAGTGTGGAGGTTGCATCAACGGGCAAGGTGACGGCCCGCAAAGAAGACGGGACCAGAGTTGCAACTCCTCTTCAAGGTCAAATTTCAGCACGCCCATCCCCAGCAGAACGCATGGCTACTCAACGCCTCTCCGCACTCTTGCGAGGATCATCTATGCAACAAGCATTTGGGGTTGCAGCCTCGTCGTCGGGCGCGCTATCTTACGCGGCTGCAATCCAATCTATACCCCAAGATTGGCATATCGAGTTTAGTGTCAACGATCAGCCGATATCAAATGAGACTACTATATATCGTGCAATCCATTTCAACCAGACTCAGCCCACTGATGTCTCCATTCGAACTGTTTGGAATGCTATCCATACCATCAAATTCAAGCGCGTCCCTGGCCCTCCTCCTGCCGAACCCAATTCCTTGACCCCCCCACCGGAGTCAACTCCTACAACCTCATCAGGACTTCCGCACTCTCTTGATAAAAATCCCACCACTTCGGGGATTCTTCGATTGCTCAGCATTCTTCATGGGCTCAATTCCAACCTCGATGATGTTTTGTCGGAAAACAAGGAGCAGATCAAACTCAATGTTGAACCGCTTTCGCAATTTGTCAATACTAAGCTGACCGCGAAACTCAACCGCCAATTAGAAGAGCCTCTGATTGTGGCAAGCAATTGTCTTCCAAGCTGGAGTGAGGACTTAGCTCGGCTGTACCCATTCCTTTTTCCTTTCGAGACGAGACACCTTTTCCTTCAGTCGACATCTTTTGGCTATTCACGATCTATGACCAGATGGCAAAACGCGCAGTCTACCAGCGATGCTCGGCACGACCGCCATCGTGACGAGAGGCCCTTTTTGGGTAGGCTGCAACGCCAGAAAGTTCGTATATCTAGAATGAGAATCTTGGAATCAGCGATCAAGGTTATGGAACTATATGGCTCCTCCCCCAGTGTGCTTGAGGTTGAGTACTTCGAAGAAGTTGGCACTGGTCTAGGTCCTACCCTAGAATTCTACTCCACCGTTTCAAAAGAGTTTTCAAAGAAGAAACTCAAGTTGTGGAGAGAGAACGAGTCTAACGATAATGATGAGTACGCTTTTGGAAAGCGTGGTTTGTTCCCTGCTCCAATGAGTGAAGAACAATCCAACAGCGAGAATGGCAAGAGAGTGCTTCATCTTTTCAAGATGCTAGGCAAATTTGTTGCACGATCGATGCTTGACTCAAGAATCATTGATGTTTCATTCAATCCGACGTTCTTCCGTATTGGAGATGGCACGGCTGCTGTCACCCCATCACTCGGTGCAGTTAAATCTGTCGATAGTGACCTCGCCAAGGCGTTGAAACTTTTGAAACTATTCGCCAATGCAAGAAAGAAGATCGACGAAAACGGCAACCTCAATCCAGCTCAGAAAGTTCAAGCAATCCAGGATATCGAAATTGACGGAGCTCATGTCGAAGATCTCGGCCTTGACTTTACGCTTCCTGGCTATCCTACAATTGAATTAATTGAACGGGGGGCTGACACTTCTGTCACTATCGACAACACCTCCCTTTACGTAGATAAGGTCCTTGATTATACTCTCGGGTCCGGAGTGCAACGGCAGGTAGACGCTTTCCGAGCTGGCTTCTCCCAAGTGTTCCCATACTCTGCCTTGAAAGCCTTTACCCCCGATGAGCTTGTAATGTTGTTTGGTAGAGTTGAAGAGGACTGGTCACTGGAAAGTAAGTCTTAGATCCTTCAAAACGGGTTGTAGTGAAGTATACTAACTAGTACTAGCATTAATGGATTCGATTAAGGCCGACCATGGTTACAATCTAGATAGCAAGAACGTCCGAAACCTGCTCCAGACTATGAGCGAGCTATCACTTCCTCAGAGGCGGGACTTCCTTCAATTTGTTACAGGTAGCCCGAAGCTTCCAATCGGAGGTATAATATATTCTGCCTTGATTTCTATCGATATAAGGGAGCTCCGTTAACACTGCTTATAGGTTTCAAGAGTCTTACTCCCATGTTCACTGTGGTCTGCAAGCCGAGCGAGCCTCCTTATACTTCGGACGACTACCTTCCAAGCGTCATGACGTGCGTTAATTATCTCAAAATGCCCGATTACAGTAGCATGGAGGTACTGCGCGAGAAATTGAATGTTGCAATTCAGGAAGGCCAGGGGGCTTTCCACCTTTCCTAAGAAACTATCTGATGAACTTAACGGCCACTTCAAAGTGAGGAAGGGAACACGACTATTACAGGAGGCGCATACAGAGCATTCACGGTGGCAGGTTTTTCTAGTGGTTGACTGGTTTTCACTTTTCGGAATCTGCATCTTTTGTTCAATATGGGGGCATAACTTTTTCTTTCTGCATGAAGCTTTACCATTGCCCCTGGATTTCTATTATGTTTACTATTTACACGCTTCTGCTTCGAGAATGATGGATGCATACTAGGGTACGAAGGGGAATGGTCCGGCGTCACCAGTTCTGCGTTTCCCTAGCATAATGATCGATTAGGGAAGGTGGTTTAGATAGAGCCTTCAAATCATATTTGTAGACTGCGCTTTGCATGAAGATTACTTCGTGTTCATACCAACAACAAATATTGAGGAGAGTAAATTCTAGAGCCTGATCGTATATAAGCTAGCGTAAGGAATTTACCAGGCCAACTACGCAAGGTTTACCATGATAATACATTTAGACCATCTGCGAATGTTGGCAAGTACACGACGCTTTTGCATCTCATTGTCAGTGCTGGTTGATCGCGTTGATCAAACGGTATATAAAGATAAACAACTAATATTAATAGTGTAAAGTGAAAAGCTCTACGATACCGATTACCGAGTAAACCTAAAAAGGTAAGCGTAAGGTAAGGATGTGGCTAGGGAATCCAATTAATAGAACAATAGGTATATTATATATATAGATAAATCCATAAGGAAAAGGAGGTGTCTAAGTGCGAGGTAAGAAAGGTTTTTCCCTAGGTACGTGCAGCGCACGTACCTTACAGGTGAGTTACCCCTAGGCCGCCCCTGGGCCCCCCGTACCTTACAGCTATATAACTATCTACTTAGGTTTTACCTAACAGTAAGCGGATATCTAGCTTACTTGCCAGATACGCTGCGTAGAACAATATATATATGCATAGCAACGGTCGGGACCCCGACGCACGAGCCCGTACCTAACAAATAGATACTTAATATTACTTTAAATTAATTATAAGGGTTGTATTAAGTTAAAAAAAAATCTCTTTAAACATAATTCTAATGTCTTATAAATAGAAACCTCCATATTTATTTAAGCTTAGTAAGATTGGCCTATTTAGTTCTAATCTAGTCTTTATTTAAATTTGGCTTATTAATAATTAAAGGCTTATTCTATTAAGCCTTTTATATTACTATTTCCTAAAATTTTAAATATACTTCTTTAAGTTCTTATAGTATCTTTACTAGCCTTATTTCTTTCTATTTTAACTCTTGAATACGTTTTAAGGTTCTAGCCTCTTTTCACTTTCGGTAAGCTTGCATTAACAAGCTAATATAGCCTTATATACTTAGTATTATATATATTTAAATACTTTTAATAGTATTTAATAGCAGGTTCTATAATAATAAAATACGCGTAGGGTTCCTGTTTATATATTAGTTACTATATATAAAGGTACTCCCTTCCCTAAATATAAAGCTTTGTGTAGGGCGTCGTGCAGAGCTTTAAGCAGAGCGTCGTGTAGAGCCTTACGTAGAGCTTCGACTAGAGCTTCGTGTAGAGCTTCGAGCAGAGCTCCGTGCAGAGCTTTGTGTATATAGCGTAGAGCTTTAATAGAGCTCCGTGTAGAGGTTTAATAGAGGTTTAAGTAGAGCATCGTGCAGAGGTTTAAGTAGAGATTCGAGCAGAGCGTCTTACTGAGCCTTAGGCAGAGCTCTATATAGAGCTCCGTGCAGAGGTTTAATAGAGATTTAAGTAGAGCTTTAAGCGGAGCGTCGTATAGAGCTTCAAGCAGAACATCATGCAGAGCTTCGAGTAGAGCTTTAATAGAGCTTCGAGCAGAGCTTCGAGCGGAGCTTCGATAGAGCTCAGGTAGAGCTTCAGGTAGAGCTTCAGGTAGAGCTTCAGGTAGAGCTTCAGGTAGAGCTTCAGGTAGAGCTTCAGGTAGAGCTTCAGGTAGAGCTTCAGGTAGAGCTTCAGGTAGAGCTTCAGGTAGAGCTTCAGGTAGAGCTTCAGGTAGAGCTTCAGGTA
>Ga0307515_10012728_pt1 | contig 15795 bp, 6 predicted proteins | sample 17_EM_MG_FD_194513 | JGI IMG/M metagenome (GOLD analysis project Ga0307515, IMG submission 194513) | Populus trichocarpa ectomycorrhiza microbial communities from riparian zone in the Pacific Northwest, United States - 17_EM | ecosystem: Host-associated > Plants > Roots > Unclassified | place... | reverse complement strand
AAGAATGGTAAACTAAGACTATATATTAACTATAGATAGTTAAACAGTATTACCAGAAAGGATAGGTATCCTTTACCCTTAATTAGCAAGATCTAAGATAGAATAGGCAACGCGCAAATCTTTATAAAGATAGATCTAAGATAGGCGTACTATTAGATTAGAATTAAGGAAGGCGATAAATAGAAGGCAGCCTTTAGGTTAAAGGAAGGACTATATAAACCATTAGTTATGTAATTTAGGCTTATAAACGCACTAGTAACGTTCTAGAAGCGTATTAATAATATATTAGGAGAATACTTAAATAAATTTGTTATAGTATATCTCAATAATATTATTATCTACTTAATAACTAAGGAAGAATATAGAGAACACATTAAATAGGTCTTAAAGAGACTATAAGAAGAATAGATGCTAGTAGTAATTAAAAAATACGAGTTCTTTACTAAAAAGACTAATTTTATAGGATTTATTATTAAACTAAGCTAACTTAGTATAGATTTAAAGAAGATTGAGGCTATAGTAAATTGGCAGAAACTAGAGAACGTTACGCAGTTAAGATTATTTCTAGGGTTTTGCAATTACTATAAAAGGTTTATAGCATAATGGTTAAAGGATATTAAGCCATTTACGCAGTTAATAAAGAAAGAAGAACTATAGGTATGGGGAAGAGAGCAATAAGAACTATTTAAGAAAGTTAAGAGGTTATTTACCTAGGAGCTAGTTCTTAAGATCTATTAATTAGGTCTAGAGATAGTTATAGAAACAAATATATTAGACTTTATACTAGGAGTATATTTTATATAAAAGTATCTAGATAGATAGCATCTAGTGGCATACTATAGTTGGAAAATAACACTACCAGAGTTAAACTATAATATTTATAATAAGGAGTTATTAGGTATAATTATAGTACTAAAGGAATAGAGAGCATTCTTATAAGGTATAAAAAAACTATTTATAGTTAAGACAGATTATAAGAACCTAATAGGATTCCTAACAATAAAGGAACTTAACTAAAGATAGGTTAAATAGGTAGAGATACTTATAAAATACTATTTTAAGATTTAGTATACTAAGGGTACAGATAATACGTGAGCTAATACGTTAAGTTAAAAGGCTGAACTATAAAATAATAAAAAGCTATTAGGGGCTTTATTACGAAAAGACATAGATAGGTTAATTAGATATAATTATTTAAAAATTATAGCGACTTATAAAGACAAACTAGATAGAGTTTATAAGTTACTAGAAAGTTTTTAGGTATAAAGAATTCTAGAAGTATAGCTAGAAGATTTATAGATAGATATATACGAAAATTAAGAAGTAAAGTATATCCTAAGAAGCATAGCAGAGCAATTTATAGAAGATTTCTATAAAGGACTAACTTAAGGATATAATGGAGCTATAGGCTTAGTGTTAAGACTTTAAGAGGAGTATATTATTAATAGAATCTAGGGTATAGTATAGAAAGTTATAAAGGAGTGTCTAGATTGCTAAAGAAATAAACTAATAAAGTATAAGCTATATAGAGGGCTATAACCTATTAAAATACTAGAGAGACTATAGGAGGTTATATTATAGGACTTTATTATTAAGTTGCTAAAATTAAGAGATCTTATTATAGGATAAGATTATAATACGATTTTAGTAATAGTAGACAAGCTTATAAAGTGGGGATACTTTATAGCCTATACGGAAGAAATCTTAGCGGAAAATGTCGCTAGAATCTATGTTAAAGAAGTATTTGCAAAATATAGAGTACTAAGTAAAATTATATTGGATAGGGATTTAAGATTTATAGTAGTATTCTAGGAGGTATTCTTAGCGGAGTAAGGAGTTTAAGCAGTAACTTCTACCGCATATTATCCGCAGATAGACGGTTAAACGGAAAGATTAAACTAGATACTAGAGCAGTATCTAAAACACTATATTAATTACGCACAGAATAATTAGGTATCACTATTACTAGTTATACAGTTTATATATAACGCAACACCTTAAAAAGAAATAGGTATTTTACTATTTAAGGCGAATTACGGATATAAGCTAAGAACATTATTATCGCCATATTAAATAAAAAAGACGAGTAGTAAAGCTAAATAAAGGATGGAGATGCTAATAAATCTTTATAAGAACCTTATAGAAACAGCTAAAGTAGTATAGCAAAGAATAAAGAAATACTATAACGCTAAGAGATCTAAGGGACTAGATCTTAAGGAGGAAGATAAAGTATAGCTATTATATAAAAATTTTAAGAGCTAATAACTAAGTAAGAAGTTAGACTACGTTAGACTAGGACCTTTTAAAATTAAGTAGAAGATTTTACTAGTTATATATAAGTTAAACCTACTAGCTAGAATAAAAATCTACCTAGTATAGCATATTACAATACTAGAGCTAGTACATAGAGATATTAAGCTATTAGCCTATAAAGCAGACATATATAGAGGGCAAGAAGAAGATAAATAGTAAGTTTTAAAGATTATTAGTTATAAGGACGTTAATAATAAAATATAGTATAAGGTAAAATAGATAGGCTATAATAAGACTACCTAGGAGCTACTAGAGAATCTAAAGAATGCTATAGGAAAGGTATAGGAGTATTAAAAGAAAATAGGTTAGGTAATATTAATAAAGAAGGATCGCTAAAGAATAAGTTACCTAAGGGGGACCTAGGAAGAGCGACTGCTAAACTACTTAGAGTTATTCCCTTTATAGAAAGAGAGTTAGTTCTCTTATTACTAAGTTCCTATAGACCTTATTCTATAAGTTTCTACTCTTTAAAATGGACCTTTTTATAAACTTTTTTAAGATAAATTAGTTAGGTAGACGTAGCAAGACGGGAGTTAAGGGCGCGCTATTAAGCAGCAGCAGCCTCCTTTTTAGTATTATAAGAATAATAAAGTTCCGCCAGAGCTACTAAGAGCTTATTATTAAGCTTTACAGTAGTAGATTAAATATAAAACCCTATAATAAATTACTTAGGGAACTTAACGACTACTAAGAGTTATAGGACGCGTATACTTAGCGTTAAAGATAAAGTAAACGTTATAGGATAAACGAATATTTGCTTTAGTGCACTCTAAATAAAAAAAGGGTTGCTAAAAGAAAGGACTCGCTAATATAATATAAACTAACCCCTCTTTTGCATAATAAGAATATAGAAATAGTATAATCTTACCTAGCAATAATATAATAGTAATAGTACGAGACCAACGGGCTATAGAAGAAGAAGAAATTACTTTAGGTATAATAAGTAACGATATCAACCAAATTAATTAAAAGGATATTATACCTTTAGTAAACAATTTGGAGATACTAGAAATCTTTAAGGATAAAAATAAAGAGGAGGGAGATAGTGTTACAGACGCTTTAAGTATAATATTATAACTACTTAAAGTATTACGGCACTGGTAGAACTTAGCAGAACTTAGTTAGCAGAACTTGGTAGAACTTCGCGGTCACGTGACTAGAGGACCGCATAAAAGAACCCTACTTCGACCGGCGCTGCTCTTCTTCTCCTTTCCTTTCTCTAGCTTTAGATCCTTGTTTATAGACTACCAATTATACAGGCTTGCGCGTCCCTCTTGCCGTGCTCGTGCCTTAATTAACTAAGTCGCTAATATTATCTAAAGCTCGTCTACTCTTCTTCCTAAGAAGGAACTTAAAAAATATCTATAGACCACAAATAAGAATAGAACACAAAAGCAAACCTAAAGACTATTATTAGAACCAAAAGACCAGAAAAGAATAATAAGATCTACAGAACACGCATAGACCAGAACCCCTATAAGAATCCTACCAGAAGTTACCCTAATAACCGTATCACTATGCTAAGAACTATAGCGGCCGGCAAAGCAGCCGTAGGACCCTTAAATACCTCCGATGGTGAAATAGCAACTAACTTAAACTCCTAGGTAGAGCTTATAGCAGCTAATGCCAAAATTAAACAACTTTAAGAGCTGCTTAAAGCCAGAGAACCCCTTATACCTAGCGAAGAGTTATTAGATACCTAGAGACTTACTACGGTCCTTAAGGCCCTAGCCTAATATATAGTATTAGCATTATTACGGTCTATAAAGGTTACGGACCCCCTGTTACTTATAGACGGAACCGACCCTATATTTAATAATTAGAAGCTTTAATTATAGGACAAGCTCGAAGTTAATGCGGACCACTTCCCTACCACTTAGGCTAAAATGGCCTACGTCTTCGGCCGTACCGGTGGGGACATATAGATGTATCTACGTCCTTAATACATATAGGACTTAGCAAATCCCTTCCTCTCTAGAGAAGAGATAATTGTATACCTATCTTCTATCTATAAGGACCCCTTTAAAGTATAGAACGCCCGACTTAATTATAAAAGCCTAAATATAAAAACAACGGAGACCTTCTCGGCCTTTTAGACCCGCTTTCTATACCTAGCCGGCCAGGCTTAAATTCCCTAGGAAGATTTAATACCAGACCTATTTAACAAGCTTACCCTAGACTTGCAGCGAGCTGTACTGCTAGTTTTTACTACTATATAGACGCTAAAGGAACTTATAGACTAGTGCTTGGCTATTAACTAAGGCCTCCGCCGAATTAAGGCACACGCTAAACGGTATAAAGCCAGAAACCCTTTAAATTAGACCATAGGCAATACAAGAACGGTCTATAATGCCCCAGCACAATCGGCAACCCCTGTAGCACTACCTGTACAGCCCGCCGCCAATTTAGCAGCTAGCCGTACGGCCAGCCCTGCCACGGGTCTGGTGAATGCTCGGCCTATGTATAGCAACCCCCGTATACAGGCCCTTAGTGATCAAGGAGCTTGCTTCTCTTGCGGTCAGAAAGGCTACCGTGTAAAGGATTATCCGACAAACGTAAAAGCGGACGAGGTCCTATTAATCTAGGAGGACAGCGCAGAGTCAGAAAAAGAGGAACCTTAGAGGAAGACTCCTTTCTAGGGTTAAAAGGGATTAATATGTCAGATGTTAATCTAAGTCGGCTAGTTAGTAGAAGAAGCTACACTATCCCTTATACTTTATTCCGCAATAGATACTAAGTTTTAACCTCTACTTTAGCTAACTCTGGAGTAAATGCCTTTGCCTTAATAGACACCTAGTATACCGTAAAGCTAGCTAACTTTCTAAATACACCTATTAAAGAACTGCCTAAACTAATTCCTATCTATGGGTATAACGGGCGGATAGAACCACCTATCACAACTATTTTACGGATTTACCTCCGTGTCGACGGACAAAGATAGTATAACGCCCCCTTCCTTATTACGGACCTAGGTAGCTATAATATAATCTTAAGGCGAAAATGGCTAGCCTATTTAGGCTTACAGCTTAATGTACGGAGTAGACGGCTTATTTAGCCTAAAACCCTACCCCTAACCCCTTCCTTTATAAAAGAAATCAGCATTATAATAGAAAACCTTATACGGCCCTAGATTAATACTATTTACCAGGCCGATACTATACGTAGGGACTAGGCCTTTGAGAAAGATGTATAGCTTAATTCGCAACGGATCCGTATACTACATCGCCCCCAGACTACCCATGTCACGCTACCCGTATTAAAGACCTAGGAAGTTAGTAGTAACCCAGAAAAGCCCCCCATAGAGAGCTTAGGCCCTATGCAGCTATAAAGAATAGTAAGGGATGTCGGACGTTATACTAAACTAATAGATTGGAGGGATAACCTACGGAAGATAGAATAGGAGCTAAAAAAGATTATAAACCCTAGACCGCAAAATACGGTCCGGAAAACGGCTATAAGGAAACTAGCGGACCTCCCACTAGTTAATGTCTGCTGCATTAGTGCCGTAGGATTCTACTAGAACTTAGTTTAGCCTAATACCGTCGCCTTTATAACAAGCTTATATAAAATTAATTAAATAATTAAGGAAAAGGGAAGCGAGCTTAGCAGACAAGAAAGCGAGCTTATGGATAAGGAACTAGTAGAACAAAAGCTGCCCTATTAACACTAGAAATTCAAGGACGTATTCTCTAAAGCAGCGTCTAATATACTTCCACCTTACCGACCGTATAACTATAAGATTAAAATTAAGCAGGGCAAAGAAAACACCCTTAGCTTTAGCCCCCTCTATAAGTAGTCTATTACTAAATTACAGGCCACAAAGTAGTATCTTATTAATAACCTAAATAAGGGCTTTATTAAGCCTAGCTAAGCCCCTTTTACCTCGCTTATTCTCTTTATTAAAAAGCCAAATAGAGGACTCCGCTTCTGCATCAACTACCGTAAGCTAAACAATATAACCCGCAAGGACTGCTATCCGCTGCCCCTACTTAATAAGACTTTAGCCTAAATAAGTAGAGCTAAAGTCTTTATAAAGCTTAATATCCGCTAGGCCTTTTACTAAATTAGGATAGACCCCGGGTCTAAAGATCTTACTACATTTTAGACCCATTATAGAACGTATAAATATAAAGTGCTCCCTTTTAGACTAACTAACGGACCAGCTACGTACTAGCGGTATATAAACAATATACTCTTTAACTACCTTAACAATTTCTATACGGCCTATTTAGATAATATTATAATTTACTCTAAGAACGAGCTAGAACACAAGAAGCACGTCTATAAAGTCCTATAACAGCTCCGCAAGGCTAGCCTCCAGGTCAATATTAAGAAGTTGGAGTTTAGTGTTAAGTATATAAAGTACCTAGGTTTTATTATTAGTATGGACGGAATTAAAACCAACCCAGAAAAGACGGCCATAATTAACTAGTAGGCACCCCCACGGACTATAAAGGGGGTATAATCCTTTTTAGGGTTTTATAACTTCTACTAACGCTTTATTAAGAACTATAGCAAGATTGCCCGGCCTCTTAACCATCTTACTAGAAAAGACCAGCCTTTCTACTTTAACGCTATATATAGGCAGGCCTTTAATAAGCTTAAGAAACGGCTGGTATTAGCTCCCCTACTTACCTATTTTAACCTAGAACGGCCCTTAATACTAGAAACTAATGCCTTAGATAGCGTAATAGCTAGTATTTTTTCCCAGAAGCAACTGGACGGAGAGTGGCACCCTATTATATACTATTTAAAGACTATAATAGATGCTAAGCTAAATTACTACATCCATAACAAAGAAATACTGGCTATTATCTCTAGCTTTTAGCACTAGCGTGCACAGCTAGAGGGGACCCCTAAGCCAATTAAAGTAGTTTCAGATTATAAGGCCCTAGAATACTTTATAATAACTAAGGCCCTAACGGCCCGGCAGGCACGCTAGGCGGATACCCTATCTTAGTTTAACTTCTTAATTATATATAGACCAGGCGCTATAAACCGTACGGACGCTCTTATAAGGCGCAAGCAAGACCTAGATAACTAGACGGCTATAAAGATCTCACTATAGACCTAGACGCTACTACAACCAGAATACCTTAACCCCCGGATATGGGCAGAACTAAGCATAGACTCCTTAGGCACCGAGATATATCCTATTAACTCCTCTAAACTTAACCTTATTAATAAACTACTACAGGCCAACTAAATAACCCCCTCTCTACAGGAATACCGTAAAAAGGCAAAGAACGTTACCAGCCTATAGTCCCTTAAAAACGGACTACTTAAGCACCAGAAATGGCTAGTAGTAGCTAAAAAATAGAACTTACGGACCCGGCTTATTACTAAAGCTTATACCTAAGTCTCTACGGCCCACCCTAAAAAAAACAAGACCCGTAAGATTATTGGTAACCGCTACTACTAGCCCAAAATAGTTATAGATATCAACCGTTATATACGGAACTGCGACAGCTACCGTAGATCTATAATTCCATAAGATAAGACCCTAGGACTATTAAAACCTCTCCCAATACCTAACCGCCCCTAGTAGTATATCTTTATAGACTTCCATAAGCTACCTATAGATCGCGACAGATATAATATAGTTATAATTCTAGTTAACCACTTTAGCAAGCGCCTGTTCTTAATTCCCTGTTATAAAAATATTAATGCTAAGGAGGCGGCCTAACTATATATCCACTACATCTACTGCATTTACGGACTACTAGATACTATTATATCTAATTACGGCCCGCAATTTATATCGGCCTTTTAGAACGAGTTTACCTAGATCCTAGGTATTAGGTTAAAGCTCTCTATAGTATACCACCCCCAGATAAACGGCTAGACGGAGATTATAAATTAATATTTAGATTAGAGACTCCGGCCTTTTATTAACTACTTCTAGGACAACTGGGGCGAACTGCTACCCCTAATAGACTACGCCCAGGCGACCCTACCCCATAACTCTACGGGATTTACACCTATCCAACTAAAAATAGGGTATTTACCCTAAATAAGCTTTAACTAGGATAGACTAGAAGGACCACGGACCGTACACAAGAAACTATCTTATAAGGAAGCCCAGCAGTACACCAAGCGCTTAGAAGAAGCCTAGATAGTAGCCTATATAAATCTAAAAAAGGCCTAGAAATTAATGGAATAGTAAGCAAATAAGCATAGGCGCGAACCCGACTTTACCGTAGGCGATATAGTCTAGGTTACGACAAAGAACTAGAAGACGGAACGGCCTAGCCGTAAGCTAGACTATTAGATAGTGGGACCGTATAAGGTCCTTAAGAAGATAGGTAACTTATACAAAGTAAAGCTCCCGGATTTAATTAAGGTTTACCCCATTTTCTTACCAGATAAGCTACAGAAAGCTATAAACAACCTATTGCCTAGACAAAAGAATAAACCTCCCCTACTAATTTAAGTCAATAGCGATAACAAATAGGAAATTAAAGAAGTACTGGCCTATAAACTAGTAAGGAAAACACTAAAGTACTGCGTTAGTTGGAAAGGCTATAACCTAGATCCTACCTGGTACCCTACATGGAACTTTATTAGCAGTCCCTATAAGCTTTAAGAATTCTATAACCACTACCCTAATAAACTAGGACCCCCAAAGTACCTAGATAAGTGAATAGAGTGCTAGTATAGTAAAGATAATAAGCTACCGGAAGAATATAAAGATAAGAACGCCCTATAAGCATAATACGGACTATAAAGCCTAAGGACAGGCTTTTGTAGAGGGGGGGGTAATATTACGGCACTGGTAGAACTTGGCAGAACTTAGTTGGTAGAACTTAGCAGAACTTCGCGGTTACGTGACTAGAGGACCGTATAAAAGAACCCTACTTCGACCAGCGCTGCTCTTCTTCTCCTTTCCTTTCTCTAGCTTTAGATCCTCGTTTATAGACTACCAATCGTATAGGCTTGCGCGTCCCTCTTGCCGTGCTCGTGCCTTAATTAACTGAGTCGCTAACATAGAGAGGAGTTAGAAGAAGCTAGTTAGTTAATATAAGCACGGTCTAGGATGGAGCTGGTAGAACTATATAACGAGGAATAGTAGTATAAGTCACGTAAGGTAATCTATATAATCTGTATAATCTATATAATCTATAATAGAGTAGATAGAGCATACGTACATTATATATAAGAAGGATTTCTTAGAAGTACGGTTATGTATTTAAGGACCCTTAGTTCCTACCTAGATAAGTTCCTTCCTTATAGTAATTCTTAGAATACAATTAGAGTTAATCTATTGGGCAACCACTCCACCAGTTATTATTACGTTGTTGACTTACTTGCAATACCTACACACCTAGCCTAATAACGAGCCCATTGTAGTACCTGCTATAAGGTTCCGTTATAATCCATACCAGTATTATAGCTAAATTATAGCTATTAAGAAGCTTATCGTTACGCTATGGACAGAACATCCAGTAATATAGATTTTAATCCTTTAACACAGCGGCCTTATCGCAGAGAGAGCGTGGAAAGTAAAAGCGGCACTCCTTTACTCTAGCGGAGCCTTTCTTTAATCTTAAGCAGTAAGATTCAGTATAATTACGGTACTGTTAAAATCGATTAAGGTAGGCAGTAAGAAGCTTACTAGTATTAAGCTATTCTTTATAGCTAAGAGTAGAAGGATATTAAAGATCGGGAGGTCTAGATTAATTAGGATTTATTATAGATATAAAAGCAGCCTAGTACTTAGTAAAAGCCGCCCTTAATTCACCAGTTAATAGATCTGGCCTTAGGGCTATTAAACTCTATAAGAAGCCATATATATAGCCACTACCTCGCACCTACCACTTATATTAGAACTAAAAGTTAGTGCTATTAAATAGACCTATAAGCACGTGCTTCCTAAACAGATTAAAGCGGCGATGCAGCTAGTAAGCAGCAATATACGGGTTATTGTTAAGATTCTAAGAAGCAATCCGGTAGCGCTAAGCCTTATTAGCAGCCTTATATTCATTAAATCAAGGTATATAAGAGTGTAGATTATGCCAATGTAAATTAATAGCGCTAAGTGTAAAGAATAAAGACCCGCTTTTAATATTTTTAGTATAAGCTATAAGCTTATTTCTCTTCTACTTCCAGTAAGGCCTAGTGCCCTTAAGCTTCCGTATATACTATATAATCTTATTTAAAATCTAGTTACCCTTACTACTATTTATAAGATTACCAAGCTTATCTAAAGATAGACTATTCTTATTTAATCGGCCGTAAATGAAGCGGGTAGCGTTAAGGGCTTACTCTCTTATAATCTGATTAAACATATAGTAGCGAAATAAAGGATAGCGGCCAAACCGACCGTCCTAATACTTAAGCATATACTTAGCGTACGCAGCTAGGGTAACTATACGGCTTCGTGGCATATTAAAGTCGGCTTTGCTATAAGGAAACAGAGTAGGAAAGGCGCCGCGCATAATAAAACTAGCTAATCGCTTAGAGAGAGGTATCTACCGTACAGTAGGAACCTCTAGCCCTGCTTATAGGTCTTATTAGTATTAAACCTTACAACCTAAAAGCTCCAATTTATTAAGGTTAGGCACTAGATTAGGAACTAAAGTATCTAGTACATTATTATTAAATTCGCCGTCCGGTATATTACTGCTAAGCTCGGTAGGTAGAGCAGAAGGACATTATATAAGAGCAGTAAGGTAAGCCGTTGGGCTACTAGAATTAGACTCTAACTCTAACTCGTTAATATAAGGTAGCTACTCTAATATAAAGCCGTTTTCGGGTAAGCTAATAAGCCGGGTACTATATATTTTAACGTTATAATAATTAGGATAATTAACCTTTAGAAAGTAAAGCCACTATGCTATAGCAGAGCGCCTTACGGTATACCGCTTAGTAAACCACTAACTTAGGTATTCGCCACCCTCTACCGCCGTAGGCCTTACAACTAGTATATCGAGTTTAGTAGGTAGTCGTAGTAGCTACCTCTAAGTCTTTAGTATATTCTAGCTAAAGCAGCAGACGTGGCCAATATAGCAATATTGCTGGCCGCGTACACGCACGACTTGTAGATAAACGTATACGCGCGCAATTAGAAGCTCTTCTACCGCGGTAAGTATAGATAGAAAGCCAGGAACAGGCCCCGGATTAAGCTCGTTGCTTTCACCAAATAGGGGGAAAAGGGTTAGATTATTGAGGCTATCGGCGTCCCTAATGCAGGCTTTATATATACCTATATTGTCACCCTCCGTAGCTAGGCCCATTTGGAACCACCGCTCTTTATAACAACTGCATATCTCTATACATTCAGCCTATAGTATACTTCTAAACTTCTTAATTCGCTCCCAATTAACAGCTAAAATAGGGTATAGTATAGCTAAAGCCGGAGCTTGCTATAAGGAAGGTGGTATTAGTACTAAAGTAAGTATTGGCGCTAGAGTAGGTATTAACGCTAGAGTAGGTATTAGCGCTAGAGTAGGCATTAGAGCTAGTCCCAGCAAGGACGCATTTAGGCTCTCTTAGATACCCCTTCTAGCTTTATCTATAGTATATAGTGGAGGAGTAGGCGAGTAAGCTTTACCCTACCAAACGAGAATACGGTGCTCCCGTTATCTTGGCTATTCTGGCCGTAAGGCAGGAAGGCGTTCTTAGGGTTATTTTTAGGTTAAGTAGTTCGCTAGCGCCTTATAGAATGATTCTTAGTAGTAAAACCTAGCCCTATAAGAGCTTTCCACTTTTTTAAAATAGATATAGAGTTTTAGAAAAGTAAGTATAAGTAAAAGTAATATATAGGTAAAACGTGCCTTTAACTAATATAGCTAGTATAGCTTTAAAAGCTTCTTTAACGGGCCGTCTTTAACAAAGTTAATGCGGGGCTTATAGATATGGCACTTAATACACTTAATTGTAGTAGGCTTTACCACGTTTATAATATATATAGTAGTGTTAATTAAGGTGTCAACAAAAAAGGAATACTAAGATATTTTAACGTTTACAATATTTTAATATTCGTCACGTAGATTCTGCCATAACTTACCGCGCGCTATATTTTTTAAACCAATTAAAAGCGAGCTTGGCAAAGTTTTTAAACCAATTAAAGACAGGCTTGGCAAAGTTTGAAAATTGGGACAGGAAAGTAATAGACCACTCGTACCTCGGGTCAATAATATTTTGATGTTCCAATATTTTAAAGTTCGTCACGTGAATTCTGCTACGACTTACCGTCCGCAAGTTTTTTTGAACCAATCAAAAGCTGGCTTGGCAAAGTTTGAAAATTGGGACACCCTGAAAGTATAGACCACTCGTACCTCGGGTCAATAAGCTCGGCGACGTGCACGTGATAGGTCACGTGACAACGCGCGGGCCACCTTGTAGATATATCGAGCCCCTTAGATTCTTCGTTATAGAGCCTCTTATTTATATATTCCATACTAGCCTAGTTACCGCCCTGACAGAATATATATAAAAGGTTCTATAGGGAAAAATCTGAGGGGCTCGCATTGCTGTGGGTGGATCTCAGGGTTGATTCAGGGTGAATTCGACCTCAGGCGAGGTGAGTATTGGTTGCCCGAACAAATTTGTACTTTATCTCGATCATGTTTTCTGGCGGTTGTTCGGAGTAAAAGGGACGTTTCTCTAGTTAAGACTGAATCTACAGTCTTTTCAAGCCCGTCTAATTCACGTCATTGAACCAGGTGAGAACATTCAAGAAGCTGTTCATGACGATTGCATTCATTCATTGTATCAATTTACTTTAAGTAAGAGTGGCCATTCAACTATATCATCCGCTCAGAGGCTATTCTCAAAACGGAAGCGCAGCTAAACCGGTGCATTTTCAGGCGACCTTCTATATTAGATGCAATGAGGTCACTTGCTCTTCCATCTCCAGAGATCGCATCACTAAGTCCTCTCTGCGCTATCCTTCAGTCCTGTAATCTGATTAAGGACTAGCTTTTGTGAAGTAGAATCCTTGTCGACACAGAAGTAGCCTACACGCATGCCTTGGAAGCGAATCGACTCTGGGCGATTCCCGTTTGACACATTCGCTTCTCCGGCCTCTTTGGGCCAAGGAGCTCGTCGACTAATTTCCTCGAATCCAATCTCAAGCATTGCTTCTGGAAAAATTTGCTCTGATTCGGGGCTCAGATCCGCCAGAAAGCCGTCCGGATGTGCAGACGGATCCTCGGACTCAAAGAGCTGGTGGTAGACACGGACCTCAGCTTTGACGGGGCTCGACTTTGATGCACTTTCACCGACCCAGTGGATATAGCTACGAATGTAAGCGGACAGACGGGAGAACATGATGATCGCTCTACTCACGCTTTTGGCTTCTTGAAACGCTCACCTTCCGCTGGCTTCTCGTACCTGGCATGCACACAAGTAACCAAGCCAGTTACAGCGTCTTTGTCGAAGGAAATGGCGGTGATTGGATAAGGAACTCGTAGAAGACCGACTGACTTTCCGGGTGCAAGCCGAAAGTAGCCTGAACTATCCTCTTCTCGAAAATCTGAACGCTCTATGTATACCGTCCGAGTGAAGGGGACATAATGCAACTATTGCTCAAGTTAGCAGTGAAGATGTCCGTATCAGTATTGCCGCTTACGCCAAAAGTCGGGTCTTTCGAGAATGGGACTTCAACCATCTCCTCATGTTCTTCTGGGAGGCCTTCAATCACAACTTTCAACGGTTCAAGCACCAGCATTAATCGAGGCACAGTACTTTCGAGGTATCGACGAACACCTTGTTCTAACCTCACCGTCTGGATGTTCGTCTTTGCTTTGGTAACACCTAGCTCGTTGACGAAAGCTAGGATAGCACCAGGAGGAATACCTCGTCGTTGAAGTGCTATAAGCGTGTAGAGCCGCGGATCATCCCAGCCTCGGACATGGTTCTTCTCAACTAGCTCTCGGATCTTGCGCTTTGAAAGGACGGTGCCAGTTATGTTGAGGCGGCCATATCTAAAAAAATTTAAAATTAAAATTGTGAGCTTCTCAAAAGCTGGTCCGGATGCCCACATACTCTCTCTGCATAGGCTTGTAAATCTCCAACTTGTCGCACAGCCATTCGTACGACTCTCGAGACAGCTCGAACTCGGTAGTACAGAGCGAATGTGAGATTCCTTCGATGCTATCACACAGGCAGTGGGCGAAGTCGTACGTAGGATAAATCTTCCATTTGTCACCGGTCCGGTAGTGATGCGATTTCTCAAGGACGCGGTACGCAATGAGGTCCCACATCTGCGGATTGGGATTGTCGAGATCCTGTTTCATACGGAGGGAAGCCTCGCTAGGCTTGTATTTGCCATCCCGCATTGCCCTGAATTCGGCCAAGGACTCGTCTATAGGCCGAGATCGATGTGGACATTGAAGCCGAATGTTTGATCGTATGTCATTGGTTCCATCGCCTCGTTGCGCTTTGATCTCCGCTTCTAATCTATCGTCAGCATTCTAGGACATAGGGCTGAGACAAGTGGCGGGTACTTGAGCAGTGGCAGACATATGCACCGTCTTTCCGTATTAACTCCTCCGCCAAATCATACAATTGGTCGAAGTTGTCGCTAGCACTGGTTATACGAACAGGCTTGAATCCCAACCACGAGACAATTTCCTCTATTGAATCAGAGTACTTCTTCTCTTCGCCTGAAGGATTGGTATCATCAAAGCGAAGGATGCAATCACCCCCGTAAAAGCGCGCGAAATCGAAATTTATCCTGAGAGCCTTGCTGTGTCCAATATGGAGGTATCCCTGGCAGCAGTCAGTCCCCAAACACGCCGAAAACATCATCTGGCATGTGCGGCTTACATTTGGTTCAGGAGGCATCCTAGTCAGTATCCGCGGGATTTGATCAGAGATAGGCCTCTCTTTGTAAACTTCAGCAAGAAAGCCCGTCTTGAACATGAAGTCAGGATCCTGGACAATTGTCGAATCATCCCTAGCTTCTGTGTCTTGTTTCGGATGCTTGACAGGTCGCTTTGCCGACTTTGCAGACGGCTTTGGCCGCTCAGGCACATTTGGTACGTCCATGATGGCTCTGGTCGAGTTCCGTTGAAGTGGATGTAGAAAGATTTGGTATGTTGATGGAAAGGATGGTAGGTGTTGTGGACTTGGATCCCAGACAGAGTGACTCATCACTGCGGTTAAGGCAGCAAGGCATAATTGCCCATCAGGCCTGTACTATTAAAACGCAACCGAAATTAATATCAAAGACCTTACTTCAGCCCTCAATAACATAGATAAAAGTAAAAAAGGTCTTTATTGTGGATATATGGATGATAAATGACGTGCTCTTAGCACTAGCACATCACAAACCTAAAACATCAAACCCTTCTACAAGGCTGAAACCCCTAGGACCGGTGCCGGTCGCGGTTCGGTTTCTCCCCCCCCGTGTGCGCGCAACACACACCTAATTTTGCTTTCTTGCACACTAGAGAATTTCAAGTTTAACTCTTGCAATTAAGCTTAAAAATTAGAGACTTTACCTTTCTTGTAAGTGCACATACATTGCCTGTG
>Ga0307515_10012727_pt1 | contig 15796 bp, 14 predicted proteins | sample 17_EM_MG_FD_194513 | JGI IMG/M metagenome (GOLD analysis project Ga0307515, IMG submission 194513) | Populus trichocarpa ectomycorrhiza microbial communities from riparian zone in the Pacific Northwest, United States - 17_EM | ecosystem: Host-associated > Plants > Roots > Unclassified | place... | reverse complement strand
AGCTTCGGCTTGCCACGGTTCGTCGGTTTTGGTCCGGTGCTCAGTGGGAGTTTGAACAGCGCCTTTTCGTTTTGAAACCCCCGCTTTGGAGCACCATGGCCCCCTCTGGGCGGGAACTTTGTCACTTGGGCTAGATCGAGCAAGCGATGAACACTCGTCTGTATGTCGGAAACCTATCGTTCAATACCAACGCTGAGGGCGTCCGTGCGGCGTTCCAGGAATTCGGAACGGTAAGCGATGTCCACCTGGTCTCCGATCGAGAGACCGGCCGCTCCCGCGGCTTTGCCTTCGTGACCATGGGTACCCCCGAGGAGGCCGCCAAGGCGATCGAGGGCATGGATGGTCGCACTCTCGACGGCCGGCCGCTCCGCGTCAATGAAGCCGAGCAGCGTCAGCAGCGCGGTGGCGGCGGCGGCGGCGGTGGTGGCTTCCGCAGCGGCGGCGGTGGTGGCTTCAGCGGCGGCGGTGGCTACGGTGGCGGCGGTGGTGATCGCGGTCGCGGCGGCGGTGGTGGCTATGGCGGCGGCGGTGGCGGCGGTGACTACGGCGGCGGCGGCGGTGGCGGCGGTGGTGACTACGGCGAAGGCGGCGGCCGGCGCGGTGGACGCGGCGGTCGCGGCGGTGGACGAGGCGGCGATCGCTGGTAACCGGCCCGAGAACTGAGTTCTCGACGAGCGCGGCCGCGATCTAACAGAGCGGGCCGCGTTTTTTTGTTTTCAGCCGCGCGCCCTGCGTGACGCCGTGACCCGCGGCGTGCGCGCTGGCGTGCCAGATCGGCATTGCAGAGGGTTTCTTGCGCCCGGCGCCGGATCACGCCAAGACTCTGGCATGCGATCGCTCGTGTTCGGTGTCCTCGGGATCGCGACGCTCGTCGCCGGCGCCACCGGCGCGGAGGCCGGCGCCGACTCGCTGAACGACCTGCTCGGCCCGCGCGAGATCGCCGTCGGCGAGGCGCTGCGCGGCGGCGCGACCGGCGCGGCCGGCGCCTCGCTCAACCCCGGTGGCCTGCCGCTCAACCGCGAGCTCGTGTTCGAGGGCGGCTACGGCTATCGCGCCGCCGACTCGGCGTCGCTGGTCGGGGTCTCGGCGTGCGACTCGACCAACGCGGCGCCGGGCTGCTTCTTCTACGACTACGCCGGCTCGACCCCCGAGCTCAGCGGCATGACCGGGCACCGCACGACCCACGTCGGCGGCCTCGCGCTGTCCCGGACGCTCGTCCCGCGGGTGCTGATCGGCGCGACCGTGAAGTACTACCACTTCACCTCCAGCATGACCGGCGAGTCGGACGCCAGCGGCACCGCGTTCGATCTCGGCGCGACGCTGCGCGTGACCGAGCTGGTCAACCTCGGCGTCTCGGCGCAGAACCTGTGGGCGACCTCGGCGACGCCGCAGTTCCCGCGCGCGGTCGGCGGCGGGATCTACGCCCACCTCGCGTCCACCGTGGCGCTCAGCTTCGACGCCCGCTGGAAGCTCGACGGCGACGACCGCAGCATGCGCTACGGCGGCGGCGGCGAGCTGTTCGTGCGCAGCAACGGCGGCCAGAGCGGGTATCCGATCCGCGCCGGCGCGCTGCACGACAGCAACGGGACCGGCGCGACCTACCTCTCGGCGGGCCTGGGCTTCGCCTCGATGGGCTGGGGCCTCGACATCGCCGGTCGCCGCCAGATCAAGGGCGGTGACGAGACCCTGATCCTCGCCAGCATGCGGTTCTTCGGCCCGCGGCTGGCGGCCCCGAGCGTCGAGTAACGCGCCCGCGATTCGCTCCGACAGCACCGCTCCGACGTGTCAGGAGCGCGCGCCGCGCGATCGTCGCCGGTCGCCGCGGTGTAGCCCCAGCCGCCGGCCGAGCCCGGCGAGCGCACGTTGCAGGACGATCCACATCCTGCTCGATGGTGCAAGCCATCGGCCACGGCGGCTCCGCGTGCGCACACGCCCGCTTGCGGCTCGGCGCCGGCCCGCCGCCGCGATCGGGTGTTAGATTGCCCCGTCATGGCCAAGCAGGACTCGGAGCTCGCCGACGCCGCCGCCGGCTTCGATCAGGAGCTCGCCGTGTACGCCCGGCTCGGAGAGCTGTTCGTGAGCGCGTCGCTGTCGAGCGTCAAGCACCTCGAGCGCGCCAACACCACGCTCGCCGAGATCGCCGAGTGCGAGGGCCGCCTCCAGGCCGCCGGACAGCGCATGGTGGCCGCGCTGTCGGGCGCGCGCGCCCGCCAGGAGCAGCTCGCCAAGGACGTCGTCGCCCGGGTCCCGGTGGTCCAGGACCGCAACCGCCAGCTCAAGGAGCTCATGGCCGAGCTCGCCGGGGTCGCCGGCGACGTCGGCGGCCTCAACACGACGATGACCGCGCAGCGCGACAACGGCGATCCCAGCAAGCCGCCCACCGTCGACACCGCGCGCGACGTCTCGACCACGCTGCTGTCGCTGTCCGAGCGCGCCGCGCGGCTCGCCACCAGCGCGCGCGACGCCGACTTCGAGGAGCTCGCCGGCCAGGCCCACGCGCTGCACCAGCGCCTGGAGGCGATCGGCAAGAAGCTGCACAAGGCCAGCGGCGGCGAGTAGCGGCCGCGACACCGCTCAGCGGGTCCGGGTGAGGACCTCCGGCGCGATCCGCTCGAGCGGCAGCACGCGGTCGACCCCGCCGCGCTTGATCGCCTCGGCCGGCATCCCGAACACCACGCAGCTGGCCTCGTCCTGGGCCACGGTGTGGGCTCCCGATTGCTTCATCTCGAGCATGCCGCGCGCGCCGTCGTCGCCCATGCCGGTCAGGATCACGCCGACGGCGTTGGCGCCGGCGTAGCGCGCGGTCGAGCGGAACAGGACATCGACCGACGGCCGGTGGCGATTGACCAGCGGGCCGTCGGTGACCTCGACGTAGTAGCGCGCGCCGCTGCGCTTGAGCAGCAGGTGGTGGTTGCCCGGGGCGATCAGGGCCTGGCCGCGCAGCACGCTGTCGCCGGTGCTGGCCTGCTTGACCGAGATCGCGCACAGCGAGTCGAGCCGCGCGGCGAACTGGCCGGTGAACCGCTCCGGCATGTGCTGGACCACGACGATGCCGGGGGAGTCGACCGGCAGCGCGCGCAGGATCGCGAGCAGCGCCTCGGTGCCGCCGGTCGACGCGCCGATCGCGATCACCTTCTCGGTGGTCTCGAGCATCGCGCCGCGCGCCACCGGCAGCACGGCGGACGTGCTCAGCTTGGCGGAGCCGCGCGCGGTCTCCAGGCGCGGCTCGCTGCCGCGCACCGGCGTCGAGCTCGGCGTGTGGCCGGGCCGCGCGCGCTGGGCCGCGGTGAACGGCGGCTGGGTCCGCGCCGCGGGCCCGCTCGGCGTCAGCGGTCGGGTGGGTGTCGCCGAGCGCGTGGGGGCCGGCGGACGCGTGATCGTCGGTGCCCGGGTACGCGGTGCGGCGAGCTGCCCGACGTCGGACCCGGCCGCGAGCCGCGCCGGCCGGCGCGTCCGCGCCGCCGCCCGCACTGCGTCGCAGATGTGGATCGACGACTCCTTCCACTCGCGCGGCGAGCCGCCCCGCGGCTTCTCGATGATCTCGACCGCGCCGTGCTCGAGCGCGGCGAGCGCGGTCTGCGAGCCCTCCCCGACCAGGCTCGAGCACACCACGACCGGGAGCGGGTGCTGGCGCATCAGCTTGTCGAGGAAGCTGATCCCGTCCATCCGCGGCATCTCGATGTCGAGCGTGATGACGTCGGGGATCTCGCGGCGCAGGCGCTCGGCCGCGACCCACGGATCGCTCGCGGTCGCGATCACCTCGATCTCGGGATCGGCGTCGAGGATGTCCTTGAGCGCCTGGCGGACCGACGCCGAGTCATCGACGATCAGCACGCGGATCTTGCGGCCGTCGATCACACCCGCCTCCGCAGGATGGAGCTGGTCTCGGCGCTCAGCGGGAGGTCGAGGCCGGCCACGCTCTCGGTGTGGCCGATGAACAGGTAACCGCCCGGGCGCAGCAGCCGGCACTGGCGCTCGACCACCTGCTTCTGCGTCGCCCGGTCGAAGTAGATCATCACGTTGCGGAAGAACACGATGTCCTGCTCGCCGACCGGGTAGCTCGACGACATGAAGTTGAGCCGGCTGAACCGGACCCTGGCGCGCAGCTCGGGCACGACACGGACCATGCCGCCGCGCTTGCCCTTGCCGCGGAGCAGGTAGCGCTGGCGCAGCGCGGCCGGGATCGGCGCGGCGAGCGCCTCGGGATAGGTCGCCGCGGCGGCCTCGCGCAGCACGCGCGTCGAGATGTCGGTGGCGACAATGTCGTAGCCGAAGCCGGGGTGGGCCCGCGCGTAGTCGTCGAGCACCATCGCCAGGGTATAGACCTCCTGGCCGGTGGAGCAGCCCGCACACCACACCCGGCACGCCCAGCGATCGCCGCGAGTCGACAGCGCCGGCAGCGCGCGCTGGGTCAAGAAGCTGAAGTGCGCCGGCTCGCGGAAGAAGTCGGTCTTGTTGGTGGTGGCGAGGTCGAGCAGCTCGACGCGCTCGTCCTCGGCGTGCTCCGGATCGTGCAACCGCTGCTCGTACTCGACCAGCGAGCGCAGCCCGAGCTGGTTCAGCCGGCGCTGCAGCCGGCCGTGCAGCATCGTCAGCTTGCTGTCGGGCAGCTTGATGCCGAGCTCGACGCTGATCGCGGCGGCCAGGCGCCGGAGCCGCGCGGTGTCGAACTCCAGGGCGAGCGACGCGGCGTTGATCACGACGCGGCGGCCTCGCCCGCGGTCGGTCCGGTCGCGAGCAGGGCCTCGTCGGTCGCGAACACCCGCGCGATGTCGAGCACGATGATGAACTGCTCGGCCTTCTTGCCCAGGCCCTCGATCATGTCGGCGCGCCAGCGCATCGCGATCCGGGGCGGCTCGCGGATCTGCGAGCGCTCGAGCTCGAGCACCTCGTGGACGCTGTCGGCGAGGCCGCCGACCACGGCGATCTCGCCGTCGAGCTCGAGCTCGATCACGACGATCCGGGTGTTGACGGTGTCGGGCGCGGGCGGAAGCCCGAACTTGTGGCGGAGGTCGACGACCGGGACCGCGCTGCCCCGGACGTTGACCACGCCGCGCATGTACGGCGGCGCGGTCGGCACGCGGGTGATCTCCGACAGATCGAGGACCTCGCGGACGCGGGCGACGTCGATCGCGAACAGCTCGTCGCCGAGCTTGAACGTGATGTAGGACGAGACCGAGGGCGAGACCGAGGGCGAGACCGAGGGCGAGACCGAGGGCGAGACCGAGCCGGGCGTGGTCATGGCCGATCCTGGTAGCGCTCGAACATCGTGTCGTCCTCGGCGGGCCCGGCGGAGAGGTCGAGGTCGATGCCGCCGCGCGCGACCTCACTCTGGGTGCCGCTGGCGAGCGCGGCGCGCTTGGCCGGCGCGTGGCCGCTGGCGGCGTGGCCGCCGGCGTGTCCGTTGCGGGGCCTGGCGGCAGCGGGCCTGGCGCTGCTCGCCGGGCGATTCGCCACCGGGCGCGACGTGCGGATCGGCGCCGCGTGCGAGCGACCGCCGGTCTCGATCTTGAAGAACCCGACGGCGATCTGGAGCTGCTGGGCCTGGCTCGACAGCTCGCCGGCGGTCGCCGCCATCTGCTCGGCGGCCGACGCGTTCTGCTGGGTCACGCGATCGAGGTCCTGGAGCGCCTTGTTGGTCTGCTCGATGCCGGTGCTCTGCTCGCGGCTCGCGGCCGAGACCTCCTGCACCAGCTCGGCGGTCTTGCGGATGTCGGGGACCAGCTGGCTCAGCAGCTCGCCGGCGTTCTCGGCGAGCGTGACCCCGCCGCGCGACAGCTGGCCGATCTCGCCCGCCGCGGTGGCGCTGCGCTCGGCGAGCTTTCGGACCTCGCTCGCGACCACCGCGAAGCCGCGGCCGTGCTCGCCGGCCCGCGCCGCCTCGACCGCGGCGTTGAGCGCGAGCAGGTCGGTCTTGCGGGCGATCTCCTCGATGATGCCGATCCGCTCGGCGATGTTCTTCATCGCCGACAGGGTCTCGCTGACCGCGCCGCCGCTGGTCTGGGCGTCGGTCGAGGCCTTGGACGCCAGCCGGTCGGTCTGCTGGGCGTTGTCGGAGTTCTGCTGCACGCTCGCGCCCATCTCCTCCATCGCCGCCGTGGTCTCCTCCGTGGCGGCGCCCTGCTCGCTGGCGCCCTCGGCGAGCTGGCCCGCGGTGGCGCTGAGCTGCTCGGCGCCGGTCGCGACGCTGGTCGCGGCGGCGGTGACATCGCGCGCGACCCGCTGCAGATTCTCGACCATGTCGTTGAGCGCGGCGATCACGGCGCCGATCTCGTCGGCGTGGGTCACTTCGACGGTGTGGGTCAGATCGCCGCTCGCCACGGCGCGGGCGAGCTCGGCGGCCGAGCGCAGCGCGCGCGACACGTAGCGCACGGTCATCGAGGTCAGCGCGATGCCGAACGCGAGCGTGAGCACGAACGCGCCGAGCATGATGGTGCGCGCCCGCGCCGCGTCGTGATCGGCCGCCTGGAGCGCCGCCTGGGTCGCGGCGACCTCGGCGGCGACGATGTCGTCGGAGAGCTTGCCGGCGCGGTAGACCAGCTCGAGCCCCTTGACTCGATCGGCCGCGCCGTCGGAGCTGTCGAGGGCCAGCGCGAGGGCCTTGCCGTGCACGTCGTTGAACACCGCGAAGCCGGCCAGCAGCTCGGCGACCCGCCGCTTCTCCTCGGGCGAGACCGCGACGCGCTCGAGCTCGGCGAACCGCTTCCTCAGCCCCTCCGTGGCGCCCGCGAGGTGCTTGCGCTCGACCTCGATCTGCGCCGGATCGGTCGCGAGCACGAGCGATTTCTCGTCGCTGGTCATGGCCACCACGTCGACGGCTGCGCTCCAGGTCAGGGCGCGGGCCGCGATCACCTCCGGCGCGAGCGGCCGCCGGGCGAGCTCGGCGTCGAGCGCGCGCAGCGCACCCTCGAGGAGCGCGGCCTGCTTCTCGGCCTCGCCGTCGGTCCGGAGCAGCGCCGCGGCGTGTTCCTGCGAGGCCTTCATCACGAGCTCGCGGACCTGCTTGTGGTGCTCGTCGCGAGCGTGCAGCGCGGCGTCGAGCTCGTCGAGCTTGCCGGCGATCGCCGGGTCACCGACCGCGCGCAGCGCGCGGCGCCGCTCGTCGCGTTCACGGTTGAACTGGTCGATCGCGTCGATCGCGACCTTGCGCTGGGCGTCTCCCACGGCGATCGCCAGGTCGCGCTCGGCCCGGGTCGCCTTGGCCAGGTCTGCGCGCAGCTGCGCCGACAGGAGCGCCGCGGCCTGGTAGATCGCGGCGTTCCGGTCAGCACGGTCGTTGGCGGCCTCGAGCTCCCACAGGCCCAGGCCGGTGGTGACGGCCATCGCCCCCAAAAGGACGCCACACACCAGGATGATCTTTGCGCGAACGTTGAGCTTCATGACAGTACCTTCATTGCGGCGTGAGACGGCGAGCCGCGGTCGCCGGTGCGAACCGTGCCCGCCAGATCGAGGATCATCGCGACCCGGCCGTCGCCCATGATCGTGGTCCCGGAGAACAGATCGACGCCGCGATAGAACCGCCCGAGCGGCTGGATCACGGTCTGGTGGCTGCCGATCACGCGATCGACCACCAGGCCGATGCGCTGGCCCTCGACCGAGACGACCACGACCTTCTCGAGGTCGGGATCGGCGTCGGCCGAGCGGTACAGCTCGCGCAGGCGGATGTACGGGACCAGCTCGCCGCGCAGCGCGACCACGTTGCGACCGTTGTGGGCCCGACGGTCAGCACAGGTCAGCTCGAGGTTCTCGGTCACCGCCGCGAGCGGGACGATGAAGCGATCGCGGTCGATCTCGACCAGCAGGCCGTCGATGATCGCCAGCGTCAGCGGCAGGGTCAGGCGGATCTCGGTGCCGTGGCCGGCGCGGCTGGTGATCGACAGCGAGCCACGCAGGCCCTCGACGGTGCGCTTGACCACGTCCATCCCGACGCCGCGGCCGGACAGCTGGGTCACCGCCGCGGCGGTCGAGAACCCGGGCCGGACGACCAGCGCGATCGTGTCCTGCTCCGACAGCACCTCGCCCGGGGCGATCAGACCCTGGGCCTCGGCCTTGCGCCGGACCGTGGCGAGATCGATGCCTCGACCGTCATCGGCGATGGCGATCACGATGTGAGTGCCGGCGTGCGCGGCGCTGAGCCGCAGCGTGCCCTTGCGCGGCTTGCCGGCAGCGATCCGGGCGTCGGGCCCCTCGATCCCGTGGTCCATGCTGTTGCGCAGGACGTGGACGATCGCGTCGCCGAGCTGGTCGATCACGGTCTTGTCGAGCTCGGTGTCGTCGCCCTCGGTGATCAGCTCGACCTCCTTGTCGAGCTCGCCGGACAGGTCGCGGATCAGGCGATGGAACCGGGTGAACAGGGTGCCCACGGGCACCATGCGCAGGCCCAGCACGCTGTCGCGCAGGTCGGCGATCAGCCGCTCGAACGACTCGGCCGACGCGGTCAGCTCCGGGCTCGGCTGCAGCGAGCACGCCTGCTGGAGCCGCGACTGCGTGATCACCAGCTCGCCGATCAGCTTGACCAGGTGGTCGAGCCGCTCCGACGACACCCGCACGGTGGACTCGGTCCGCGCCGGGCCCTGCCGGCGGGCGGCATCGCCGGCCGGCGGCGGCGTGGCCCCGGCGTTCTCGGGCTCGGCGACCGGCGCGACAGCGACCGCCGCGACGGTGAACTCGGACAGCCCGCGCTCGATCTGCAGCTCGCCGGCGCCCGCGATGAAGATGAACGCGTCGTGGATCGCGTCCTCGCCGCGGGTGGTCGTGACCACGAACTGCCACGCGCGGGGCACGCCGGCGTCTTCGGCGGTCGGGGGCGGCAGCGACAGCGCGCGACAGGCGCCGAGCGCGCACAGCTGATCGAGCAGGCCCTCGGGCAGGCCGGCGGGATCGAGGTCGACCCCGGCGAGCTGCGACGGCTCGTCGCCGGGCGCGAACGTCACCAGGTAGTCGACCAGGAGCTCCGCGGCGGCGGCGATCGGCGCGGCCGGTCCGGGCGACGGCGCAGCGCGAGCGACCGCAGCCTCACCCGCGGTCAGCGCTTCGAGCTGGGCGATCAGCGCCGGGCCCAGCGCCGGATCGGTCGCGGGGCCGCCGAGCGCGGTCGCCAGCAGCGCCGCGACGTGGTCCTTCGACGCGAGCACGGCCGAGACCAGCGGGGGCGTCAGCGCCACGCTGCCACCGCGCACGCGATCCATGGCGGTCTCGACGTGGTGGGTGAACTCGGCGATCGATGCGACGCCTGCGACGCCGGCCGAGCCCTTGAGGGTGTGGAACGCCCGGAACAGCTGATGGACCAGCTCGAGATCTTCGGGCGCGGTCTCGAGCGCGAGGATCGCGGCCTCGATGCGCTCGAGAAGGTCCTCGACCTCGTGGACGAAGGTCGTGAGGTAGCTCGGTGAAATCATGGTTCGGCGCTTGTCCTGTCACGAATCGACCGCCCGTCCGCGACGTTGAGCGCCAGCAGGTCCGCAAGGCGTGCGCGTTGCAAACATCGCCTGCCATCGGCGCCTGCGGCCGATCAGCTCGCTTCGTAGATCCCGGTCGTCATGCAGCGCTTCGCAGCAGCGGCCGGCAGTGGCCCGGCGCGCGGCCCGGCGCTACTGGGTATCGACGCGCGACTCGACCACGGCCTGCACCGCGGGGTCGACATCGGACAGGAAGTTGTCGCCGGTCGCCGCCTCGATCGCGTCCACCGACACCCGGAAGCTGTGCCAGTCGGCGGCCGCGCTGATCAGCGCGTCGGAGTTGGGCATCATCACGCCGATCACGCGCGTGCTGGACGTGACGGCGGCGGGACCCTGGCCGACCGCGTCCAGCACCACGACCACCTTGAACGTCTTGTCGGGCACCCAGACGCCGCTGCCGATCCGGGCCGAGCCGCTGCTGAACACGCCGCCGGAGATCACGAACAGCTCCTTGCCGGTCCGGACGATGCTGCGGAGGTCGTTCTCCATGTCGGCCCACGGACCGCGGTTGTTGTTGGCCGCCTGCGGCACCATGTTGGTCAGGTAGAACGTCTGCGAGTTGGCCGGCGTGGTCAGCGTGCGATCGGCCGACGGACACATGTGGCCGCGGTCGAACCCGCTGCCGCTGTAGTCGGCGAGCGCGGCCTGGGGCAGCGTCGCCGGCAGCGTGTCGTCCGGCCGGAAGTCGTCCTGGCGATCGATGCTGCCGAGGTACGAGGTGTTGAGCTCCCAGCTGACCCAGTTGGGCACCTTGCGGCTGCTGTTGTACGACACCACGTAGCCCGACTTGACCGACAGGAAGCTGTCGACGTCGCTGGTCGAGCTCGGCGATGGCAGCCCGAGCGTGGTGTGCACGCTGACGCTCGCGCCGCTGGTGCCCCCACCGCCACCGCCACCGCCGCCGCCGCCGCCGAAATCCGTGATCGCGAGGTCGTCGACGTCGATCCGGTTGGCGCCACCGTCGAGCTTGCGGATCTCGAACCGGATCGTGCCGGCGATGTCGACCGGGAACGTCGCGGTCGAGAACCCGCCGCCGCTGGTGGTGCGCGACGCGCCGACCTGGCTCCACGACGCCCCGCTGTCCTGCGACGCGAACAGGCCCCAGGTGCCGGCGGCGTCGCTGCCGAAGCTCGCGTGGTGGATCGTCACCGTGCCCGCACCGGCCCGATCGAACCGCATCGCGACGTGGCCGCTGTTCCGGATCCGGGCCGACTTCGCGCCGGTCTTGACGTCGGTGGCGAGCGTGCCGATCAGCGCGTCGTCGAGGTTCCAGGTCCCCGATGCGAGCGCGACGTCAGCCGCCGCGTACGCGGCCTTGCTGCCGATCTCGAAGCCTTCGGCCGTGGCCCCCGCGGTCGGGGTGGTCTCCACCGCGCCGTCGCCCGGCATGCCATCGGCGACGCATCCCGAGATCGCCGCGACCAGCGCAACCATCACCGCCAAACGGCCATCGCGTATCATCGACCCGTCGTCGATAACACGGGACCGACGGCGATTTCATGAATTCCGCGTTGCGTCTGTGCGCGCCTGAATGTTCGGTGGGCTGCCTCACAGCCCATGCACGCGGTCGGTCACACGTAGCAGAGATAGCCGGTCCACGTGCACCAGTAGTATTCGATCCACACGCTCGGACCCTGGCCGGATGCCTCGAAGATCGGCGCGGTGGTGATCGTGCCGCCGGGCGCGCGGGGATCGACCTCGGCGCTCGTGCATGACGTCACGCCCGCGATCACCGGGCCCCACGATGTGGCGCAGATCAACGGTCCCCCGGAATCTCCGTGATCGGGAACACCGTGGTTGGTCCCATTGCCGGGATCCCACCACGCGACCAGGCCCGTCGAGCCCGGCGCGGTGTACCAGCTGGCGTCGGGCGTCGAGCGCACGGACATCTGGGCCTGGTACTTCTGCCCCGCCTTCGCGCCGTGATAGCCGTAGCCGATCGTCGTGCACTGCGCGCCCTGGAACGCGGCGGCGAAGTGCTGCCAGCCGTACATCGCCGCGTTGTTGATCGGCTGGGCGAGCCGGACCACGGCGAGATCGAGGTGCTGCGCCGGACAGTGGTACGGATCGCTGGCGAAGTCGTAGCTCCCGGGGTGGTACGAATCGCCGGGATAGATCGCGAACTCGGTGACACCATGCCAGGTCAGGTTCAGCGGCAGCATGTTGGGCGTCGCCGGCGGCGGCGGCGCGCCCGGGCCGGTGTAGAAGCCGTCGAACGTGTCGGTGGTACCGGGCCGTGGCACGCAGTGCGCCGCGGTCAGCAGCACGACCGGCGAGATCAGCGTCGCCGTACACCAGTCGTAGTACGTCACGCCGCGGTCGTTGCGCAGCACGCGCAGGTAGCCGACCTCGGGATCGCCGGAGTCGGCCGCGCCGCCCTTGTTGGCCTGGCGCACACCGGACTCGGGTGCATCGGAGATCGCGCAGCCGGCGGAGGTCACCAGGCTCGCCAGGCCGATCAAACTCGACAGACAATCAAGCAGCTTCTTCAATCGTGACCTCGATTCGTGGCCTGAACTGCAGCCGAGTCGCGTGCCGCGATGGTGACCCCGGGGCCAGCTCACCGGTGGTGTTGTCTTCGTCGCTCGGAGTGCGGGTTCATTCAACACTCGCGTGTGCCGCGAATCGAAGCAGCCGACGTCAGACCGAGTTCACGCCTGACTTGCGCAGCTACGGTGTGTGCGCGATGCGCAATGCTGCGGTGCGATGGATCGCGCTACAGCGTGACGATATCAGTGACCGGCGGCGTCACGCAGCCCACGTCTTTGATGCTGCATATGCGGGTCGCGCAGGTCCTGCGCGACCGCCGCGGTCGCATCGCCCGCAGCCGCCGCGATCTGGCGCGCGCGGTCGAGCTCGCCGACCAGCTCGTCCAGCGCGGGGATGTCATCGTCGCGCTCGATCATGGTCGCGACGCTGCCGAACCGCGCGATCGCGTCGCCGTAGAGCTGCCACACCGCCTCGCACACCGGATGATCGTGGGTGTCGAGCAGGTGCGCGCCGTGATCGCTGTGGCCGGCCAGGTGGATCTGGGCGACCCGGTCGACCGGGATCGCGGCGAGGTACGCGGCCGCGTCCCAGCCGTGGTTGGTCGAGCTGACGTAGATGTTGTTGACGTCGAGCAGGATGCCGCAGTCGGCGCGGCGCGCGACCTCGGCGAGGAACTCGGCCTCGGAGAGGGTGCTGGCCGCGAACGTGACGTAGCTCGACGGATTCTCGAGCAGGATCCGGCGGCGCAGCCGATCCTGGACCCGGCCGACCTTGTCGACCACCAGGCCGAGCGCCTCTTCGGTGTACGGCATCGGCCACAGATCGTGGGCCGAGTGTCCGCCCAGCCCCGACCAGCACAGGTGATCGGACACGAACGGCGGCTCGACCTCGGCGGCGAGCGCGGCCAGCTTGCCGAGGTAGTCGTCGTCGACCGGATCGACCGAGCCGATCGACAGCGACACGCCGTGGAGCACCACCGGCCAGCGCTCGCGGACCATGCGCAGCACGCGCCGCGGGTTGCCGCCGGCGACCAGGAAGTTCTCGCTGATCACCTCCCACCAGTCGACGCGCGGGTCGCCCTCGACCACGTCCTGGTAGTGCGGCAGGCGGAGCCCGAGGCCGAAGCCGAGACGAGGGAACATGGCTCTATCCTACCCGCAGCGCGGGCTCACGCCGCCTCGCCGACCGCGTGAACGGCGTGTCCGCGCCGCGACAGCAGCAGGTGGTCGAGCGAGGCCTTGCCGGCGCCGTGCACCGCCAGCCATGCGAAGATCCCCAGGTACGTGAGCTCGATCGTGGCGAACAGATCTGCCAGGCTCTCGGCCCTGGGCACGATCGCGGTCGCGAGCGCGACGGTCATCGTGCCGATCAACAGCGCCGCCGCGATCCGGGTGCCGAGCCCCGCGATCAGCATCAGGCCGCCGACGAACTCGACGGTCGTCACGAACACCGCGTTGGCGTGGGGCAGCGGGATGCCGAGCTCGGTGAAGAACTCGGTGACGCCGTCGAGGCCGTGCAGCTTGCCCCAGCCGGTGAGGACGAACGCCCCGCCGACGATGAGCCGCACCAGCAGCGGGCCGATCCAGTTGAGCTTGGTGCAGGTCTCGATGACCCACCGCGACAGAGTCTTGATCATCATCATCGGTTGCGACTACGGCGCGCATCGGACCTGGTAACACGCGCGAGCGACCGCAACGCCGGCACGCTCAGGACTCGCGGCCGCTGTAGCCGGCGAGGACCGTGCGCAGCCGCGAGCGCGCGCGATGCAGCAAGACCCGCTGGTTGGTCTCGGTCACGCCCAGCGCGCCGCACACCTCGTCACCCGACCAGCCCAGCGCGTCGCGCAGCACGACCACCGCGCGCTGGCGATCCGGCAGGCCACCGATCGCCTCGGCGAGCGCGCCGGCCAGCTCCTTGCGAAGCAGCACGTGCTTCGGCGTGTCAGCGGCGCACGCGACCGCGTCGTCGCCGAGCGCGGCGACCGGCAGGGTGCGCGCCTCACGCACGCCGCGCGTCTTGGCCCGGTTGATCAAGATCCCGAAGATCCAGGTCTTGATCGAGCACCGGCCCTCGAACGCGCGCAGCCCGGCGAGCACGGCGAGCCAGGTGTCCTGCACGACCTCGTCGGCCGAGGCTCCGGTCGAGACGAACGCCAGCGCGGTGCGACGCAGCGCAGCAGTGTGGCGGCCGATCAGGGCCGCGAACGCTGTCGCGTCGCTATCTTGCAGTCGTGTTACCAGCTCGAGGTCGTCTCGGTCGCGCATCGTTGCACCCGCGGACACCCGCGGCAGTGGACCTACGTCCGGGCGTCCACAGCGTTACGCGCCGCCGGTGCGAACGGTTCGACGGGGAACGCCGGTTCATCACGCGTGTAGGAAAACGCCTTACTCGGCCGCGGCCGGCGCGACCGACCGCGACCAGCCGCGACGCGGGATTGAAGCTTCGCAAACGCCGATCGTCGCATTCCCTGTGAAACGAATCTCGTGTACTCGAGACCAACGGGTGACCACGAGGTCAACGAAGGAGCAATGAGATGACGACGAATGGAAAAGCGATCGCGATGACGGTGGCGGGACTTCTGCTGGCCGTGGCGCCGAACCTGGGCCACGCGGATGACAAGGCCAAGGAGGCCAAGGTCCACTGCTCGGGTATCAACTCGTGCAAGGGCAAGGGCGCGTGCTCGGGCGCGTCGAACGGCTGCGCCGGTCAGAACAGCTGCAAGGGCAAGGGCTGGATCGACGTCTCTGCCAAGGAGTGCAAGGACAAGAAGGGCACCGTGGCCGCGGACGCGCCGGCCAAGGACGCGCCGGCCAAGGACGCGCCCAAGAAGAAGTAACGTGGTCGCGTTGCGCGCCGAGCCATCGCAAGCTCGGCCGCGCGACGCGCCTCACGATTCACTCGTTGGCGTTGGCGACCGCCTGCGCCGAGCCGAGCACGTCGTGCAGCAGCGGCAGCGGCCGGTCGGGCCGTGCGTCGTGGTGCGCCCGCACCAGATCGAGCACCGCGCCCGCGGGTGCGGCGGGCCCGAACAGCGCACCGGCGATCTCGTCCGGCGCGCGGGGATCGAGCGCCGACAGCGCGGCCGGCGCGTCGACGCCGGCGACCGCGAGCCGGAGCCCGAAGCCGCGCGCCAGCGTGGCGACCGCGGCCCACAGCGTCGGACCGAGCCGATCGATCGTCGCGCAGTCGACCGTGAGCCCGTCGATCGGCAGGCGGCGGAGCTCGCGCAGCGAGCAGCGGTCGTCGACGTGGGCCAGCGCGATCCGGACGCCCGCGGCGCGGATCTCGCGCAGCACGGCGGCGGCCCGGTCGAGCTCGTCGTCGCCGGCCGGCGGATCGGCGAGCTCGAGGTCGAGCAGCGCCAGGTCGAACCCGGTGGCGGTCAGGGCGCGGTGCAGCGCCGCGACGCCGCCGGGCGCGGTGAGCTGGCCGCACGGTAGCTCGACCGCGAGCCGGAGCGCGGTGCCGTCGGCGAGCCAGCGCGCGGCGTCGCGGCACGCCTGGGCCAGCGTCCAGCCCGCGAGCCGCTCGCGCAGCACCGGATCACCGGCGAACACGCCGGGCAGCGCCTGGGGATCGTCCTCGGCGGGCAGCCAGCGCGGCCGGGCGCGGACCCCGATCACGGCCCGGGTCGCGGGCGCGAACCGCAGGGCGTAGTCGACCGCGAGCCCGGAGTCGCCGCGCCGGCCCAGCGCCGCGACGTCGAGCGCGCGCTCGAGCTGGCGCGCGAGCTCGACGCGGCGGGCGCGGAGCTCGCGCGCGGCGGTGGTGAACACCACCACGTTGCGCGGCGCCACGCGCTCGGCGTCGTGCATCGCGGCGCGGGCGTGCTCCTCGAGCCGGCGCCG
>Ga0307515_10012725_pt1 | contig 15797 bp, 15 predicted proteins | sample 17_EM_MG_FD_194513 | JGI IMG/M metagenome (GOLD analysis project Ga0307515, IMG submission 194513) | Populus trichocarpa ectomycorrhiza microbial communities from riparian zone in the Pacific Northwest, United States - 17_EM | ecosystem: Host-associated > Plants > Roots > Unclassified | place... | reverse complement strand
CAGCACCGCGCCCCGGCCGCAGCCGACGTCCAGGACCCGGTCGCCGGGCGCGATGCCGGCCCGGCGGACCAGCTCGGCGCCGATCGGCGTGAAGAAGTCCACGCCGACATGGTCGTAGCGGGACGCCACGGTATCGAAGACTGCGATGACTTCGGACGGCTCGGCTGACACAGCTATCGACGATACTGCGCCTCAGGCGGCCGCCACGGCTCGGTGCCGGCCGGGGACCGGCGGCAGCGACGCGGCCGCGCGTTCCGCCGTGCCGCGGGCCCACCGGCCCGTTGTGAGCAGGCCCAGCGCCGTCACCGCCAGGCCGCAGCCGAAGACGATCCACCAGCCGACGTGGCTGGCCGCCGCGAAACCCGTCGTGGTCGCCCCGGGCACGGCCGAGACCACGGCGGCGCCGATGACCGCGACGCCGAGCGACCCGCCGACCTGTCGGCTGGTCGAGGCGATGGCGGCCGCGACACCGGCCTGGGCGCGCGGCATGCCGGACACCGCCGTGTTCGTGATCGGGGCGTTGACCAGGCCGAATCCGATGCCGAACACGACGAAGCCGGCGATCAGCACCGGGTCGGGTGTGTCGGCGCGCAGCCGGGTCAGCGGCAGCATCGCGACGGCCATCGCGATGCCGGCCACGATCAGCGGCAGCCGGGGCCCGCGGGTGCCGACCAGCCGGCCCGACAGCGGCGCGAAGATCACCGTCATGGCGGCCATCGGCAACATGTACAGGCCGGCCCGCAGGGCGGAGAGGCCGCGTACGTCCTGCAGGTAGATCGTGGTGAGGAAGAGGAAGCCGGCCAGGGCGCCGAAGGCGCACACCGCGATCATCGTCGCGCCGGTGAACGGGGCGCTGCGGAAGAAGCGCGGGTCGAGCAGGGGTTCCTTGCGGCGGGTTTCGTAGGCCAGCAGGGCGGCCAGCGCGAGCGCGCCGAGCACGAAGCAGCCCACGATCAACGGCGAGTCCCAGCCAGCGCCCGGGCCTTCGATGATCCCGTACGTGATCGAGGCCAGCACGGTCAGCACCAGCACCTGGCCCACCGGGTCGATCCGGCGCGCCCGCGGCGCCTTCGACTCCGGCACGAACCGCGCGGCGAGCACGAACGCCGCGATGCCCACCGGCACGTTGATCCAGAAGATCGAGCGCCAGCCCAGCGAGTCGACCAGCACGCCGCCGAGCAGCGGGCCGACCGCCATGCTGAAGCCGATCACGCCGCCCCAGATGCCGATCGCGCGGGCCCGTTCGCGCGGCACGGTGAACGTGTTCGCGATGATCGACATGGCCACCGGGTTGAGCATCGACCCGCCGACCGCCTGGATCATCCGGAAGCCGATCAGCCAGCCCAGACTCGGCGCGACGCTGCAGAGCAGCGATCCCGCGGTGAACAGCACCAGCCCGGTCTGGAAGGTGCGGCGCCGGCCCACCCGGTCGGCCGTGCTGCCGGCCAGGATCAACAGACTGGCCAGCACCAGCGCGTACGCGTCGATGGTCCACTGCAACCCGGACACCGAGGCGTCCAGGTCGACCCGCAGCGAGGGCAACGCGATGTTCACGATCGTGTTGTCCAGGCCCACGATGAACAGGCTCATGCAGCAGATCGCGAGGATGAGCTGGCGGCGGCGCGGGCTGACTTCGGGCACGTACTAAGTCCTACCGCCAGTACGCCCGATCGGCCCGCGTTCGCCGGGGTCGTTGTGGTCACATGCCTGGGTTTGATTCAGCAGCAGCGGCTCCCGGGACAGGTGTCGGCCCGGTCGACGCGGCGGCGTTCGAACTCGCGGCGCGACAACGGCGCCGCCTGCGAGTGGGTCTCGCCGTGCCGGAGCAGGTACCGCTCGTACTGGCTCTCGCCGGTCAGCTCGCGCAGATACCAGCGGACGCCGCCGAGGATACGGGCCGGCCTCACGGCGCGAGGTCCCGGCCGCCCGGCTGCGCGCCGGTGTGGGCGAGCTCGCGCCGCTCCGCCGCGGTGGGGAAGAGCCCGGCCGGCGCCGTCAACTTGGACTCGACGAACGGCGTCTCGGTGGACGGCAGCGGCTGGCGGGCGCGCACGGCCCGCCAGCAGACCAGCGCGGCGTTGGCCAGCACGGCGATGACCAGCACCGCGAAGAACGCCGCCAGGACCCCGTCGACGGTGGAGTTGGTGATCACGGCGTGCATCTGGTCGGTGTTCTTGGCCGGGGCGAGCAGGGTGCCCTGGTCCAGGGCGTCGGCGTAGCGGTCGCGCTGGGCGAAGAAGCCGATCCGCGGGTCGGCGGAGAAGACCTTCTGGTAGCTGGCGGTGAGGGTGACCGCCACGTCCCAGGCCAGCGGCACGCCGGTCACCCAGGCCCACTTGAGCCGGCCGCTCTTGATCAGGATGGTGGTCGCCACGGCCAGCGCGACGGCGGCGAGCAGCTGGTTGGCGATGCCGAAGAGCGGGAAGAGCTGGTTGATCCCGCCGAGCGGGTTGGTCACCCCGGTGTAGAGGAAGTAGCCCCAGGCCAGCACGACGGCGGCGCTGGTGGCCCAGATGCCCGGCTTCCAGCTGACCCGGCCGATCGGCCGCCAGAGGTTGCCGAGGGTGTCCTGCAGCATGAACCGGCCCACCCGGGTGCCGGCGTCCACGGTGGTCAGGATGAAGAGCGCCTCGAACATGATCGCGAAGTGGTACCAGAACGCCTTGAGCGCGTCCCCGCCGAGCACGCTGGAGAAGATCTCGGACATTCCGACCGCCAGCGTCGGCGCGCCGCCGCTGCGGGCGACCAGCGTCTGCTCCTGCACCGCCGCGGCGGCGGCCGTGAGGTCCTGCGGCGTGATCGTGAAGCCGAGCGTGGCCACGGCGGTGGAGGCGCTTTCGGCGGTCGCGCCGAGGAAGCCGGCGGGCGCGTTCATCGCGTAGTACAGGCCCGGCTCCAGGATGCACGCCGCGACCAGCGCCATGATCGCCACGAACGACTCCATCAGCATGGCGCCGTAGCCGACCAGCCGGACCTGGGACTCCTTCTGGATCATCTTCGGGGTGGTGCCGGAGGAGATCAGCGCGTGGAAGCCGGAGAGCGCGCCGCAGGCGATGGTGATGAAGACGAACGGGAACAGCTTGCCGGCGAAGACCGGGCCGGTGCCGGTGCTCGCGAACGTGGTCAGCGCGTCCGCCTTCAGCACCGGGGCGGCGATCAGCACGCCGATCGCGAGCAGGCTGATCGTGCCGATCTTCATGAACGTGGAGAGGTAGTCGCGCGGGGCCAGCAGCATCCAGACCGGCAGCACCGAGGCGACGAAGCCGTAGCCGACCAGGCAGAGGGCCAGGGTCTGCGGGCTGAGGGTGAACGCGCCGGCCAGAGAAGAATCCTGTACCCAGCCGCCGCCGACGATCGCGAGCAGCAGCAGGGCGACGCCGATGATCGACGTCTCGACCACCCGGCCGGGCCGGATCACCCGCAGGTAGAAGCCCATGAACAGGGCGATCGGGATGGTCATCGCGATGGAGAAGGTGCCCCACGGCGACCGGGCGAGGGCGTTCACCACGACCAGGGCGAGCACCGCCAGCAGGATGATCATGATGGCGAACACCGCGATCAGGGCCGCCGCGCCGCCGATCGCGCCGATCTCCTCGCGGGCCATCTGGCCCAGGCTCTTGCCGTCGCGGCGCAGCGAGAAGAACAGGATCACCATGTCCTGCACCGCGCCGGCGAAGATCACCCCGAAGATGATCCAGATGGTGCCGGGCAGATAGCCCATCTGTGCCGCGAGCACGGGCCCGACCAGCGGGCCGGCCCCGGCGATGGCCGCGAAATGGTGGCCGAGCAGCACCCGCCGGTCGGTCGGCTGGAAGTCGACGCCGTCGTCGAGGCGCTCCGCCGGGGTGGCCCGCCGGTCGTCGACCTGCAGCACCGTGCGGGCCAGGAACTTCGCATAGAAGCGATAGGCGATCGCGTACGAGCCCAGGGCGGCGACCACCAGCCAGACGGCCGAGATCTCCTCGCCGCGGGACAGCGCGATCATCGCCCAGGCGACCGCGCCGACCAGGGCGACCGCCGTCCAGGTGAGCACGGTCTTCGGCGACGGCCGGGAGCGGCCGGTGGGTGGGCGGTCGGTCACGGATGCGGTCACGGTGTTCCCCCTCGGGACTCTTCGGTGCGGGGCGGGACGGGCCGGAGGCGGTACGCGACGAGCAGCAGCAACGCGCTCATCGGCACCCAGGCGAACTGGTACCAGTAGAAGAACGGCACGCCGGCCAGGGCGGGGCCACCGCCGGCGTACCAGGGAACCCAGAGCAGCCCGAGCAGCGGCGCCGCAAGACACAGGGCCGCGAGGACGGCTCGGCGCCGGCGCGTTCGGGGGACGGGATCGGATGTCACGTCGACGAGTTGCCCTGCCGGCCCCCATGGTTTACACAGATTTCCCACATGTTTCGGATCAGCTCGTTCAGGCGGTCAACCGAACCGGGCCGTTGCGCAACTCGTCTACGACAGCCCGACCCAGGTGGTGTGCATGATCGAGTCGACGACCGTGGTGACGTTCCTGGTCATCGTCGGTGCCACGTCGCTGCTCGCCGTGACCGCCCGCCGGTTCCGGCGGCGGGACCGGCTGCCCAGCCTGGACGGCTGGGCGCTGGCCGACCGCGGCTTCGGCGGCGGCGTCACCTGGTTCCTGCTCGGCGGCAGCGTCTTCACCGCGTACACCTTCGCGGCGGTGCCGGGGCTGGTCTACGGCGTCGGCGCGCTGGCGTTCTTCGCGCTGCCGTACACCGTGCTGCTCTGCCCGCTGGCGTTCGTGGTGCTGCCGCGGCTGTGGCAGGCGGCCCGGGACGGCGGGCACATCACCGTCGCCGACTACGTCAAGGCCCGGTACGCCTCCCCGCTGCTGGCTCTCGCGGTGGCGCTCACCGGCATCCTCGCCACGATGCCCTACATCGCGCTGCAACTGCTGGGCATCCGCGCCGTACTGATGGCGGGCGGGCTCTACCCGCAGGGCTGGGCCGGCGACCTGGCCCTGGTCGGGCTCTTCGGGGTGCTGGCCGTGGCCACCTACCGGCACGGGCTGCGCGCACCGGCGGTGATCTCGCTGGTCAAGGGCGTGGCGATCGGCGGCGCGGTGGTGGCCGTGGTGGGCGTGGCGCTGGCCGAGTTCGGCGGGCCGGGGCCGATGTTCGCCGCCGCCGAGGCCAACCTGGCCGGCCCCGGCCTGCCCGCCGCCTCGCTGCGGCTGGATCCCGAGCTCTATCCGGCGTTCGCCACCCTCGCGCTCGGCTCGGCGATGGCCATGCTGATGTACCCGCACCTGCACACCGCGACGTTCGCCGCTTCCGGCGCGGACGTGCTGCGCCGGGTCACCGTCGCGCTGCCGGCCTGGACCGGCGTGCTCGGCCTGTTCGGGCTGCTGGGCATCGCCGCGCTGGCGGCCGGCGTGCACGCCCCGGCCGGCAACGCCGAGGCCGCCGTGCCGCTGCTGGTACGCGAGCTGATGCCGGCCGCGCTGACCGGGGCGATCTTCGGCGCGTTCGTGGTCGGCGCGCTGGTGCCGGCCGCGGTGATGTCCATCGCCGCCGCCACGCTGTTCGTGCGCAACGTCTACGTCGAGTACTTCCACCCGACCGCGACGCCCAAGCATCAGACCCGGATCGCCAAGCTGGTCTCGCTGACCGCCAAGGTCGGCGCGGTCGGTTTCGTGTTCGGCCTGCGTAACCAGGACGCGATCAACCTGCAGTTGCTCGGCGGGGTGTGGATCCTGCAGACGTTCCCGGCGGTCGTGCTCGGCCTGTTCACCCGGCTGCCGCGCGGCCGGGCGCTGCTCGCCGGCTGGGCCACCGGCATGATCGCCGGGACCCTGCTGGTGGTCCGGCACGGCTTCTCCGCCGTGGTGTGGATCGGCTTCGGCGAGCACCGGACGCCGGTCTACGCCGCGCTGGTCGCCCTCGTGGTCAACCTCGCCGTGGTGGCCGCCGCCACGCCGCTGTTCGCCCGGACCGGGCGCGGTCCGCTGCGTACAAGATCGGTGGTTGGCCCCTCATGACGGAGGAGACCAAGGTGCCGGCCGCCGAGCGCGCGCCGGCCGGCGACGACTCGGAACGCGAGACCGCGCTGGCCCGGCTCTTCCAGGACCACTACGCGAGCATGCTGCGGCTGGCGGTGCTGCTCGGCGCGGACGACGCCGAGGACATCGTCGCCGAGGCGTTCTACCAGCTCTACCGGCGCTGGAAGAAGCTGCGCGGGGCCGACAGCGCGCTGCCGTATCTGCGCTCGGTGGTCTGCAACCTGAGCCGGATGCGGCTGCGGCACCTGCAGGTGATCCGCCGGCACGCCGGGCCCGCGGCGCAGCTGAGCTTGTTCGGCACGCGGCCCGCCGACCGGGCGCAGTCGTCGGCCGAGACCGAGGCACTGTTGCAGGACGACCAGCGGGCGCTCGTGCTCGCCCTCAAACAACTTCCGGCCCGGCAGCGCGAGGCCCTGGTGCTGCGCTACTGGCTGAGCCTGCGGGAGGCGGAGATCGCGGCGGCCATGGGCATCTCGTGCGGGGCGGTCAAATCACACACATCACGCGGGATGGCCGCGCTGTCCCGGGTCCTGGAGGAACGGCGATGACGGGTACTGGCGACACCGAGGAGCAACTGCGCCGGACGCTCGAGACGCTGGCCGCCGGGATCGAGGCGGCCCCGCCCGAATACCGCCGGGCCCGGGCCCAGTGGCGCAGCCGCGAGCGGCGCCGCCGGCTGATCCTGGCGATCCTGATCGCGCTGGTCTTCGCCGTCACCGACGGCATCGGGCTGTGGGCGCTCAACCAGGCCCCGTCGAGCCCGAGCGTGATCTTCGAGGACCCGGCCGGGGTCAGCACGCCCGGCCCGGCCGATCGCCTCGGGCCACCCTGAGATTCACGCCACCGGCGTACGGACGTGGTTCGCCGGGCCCGGGTCGGGGAAACTGGGCCGCATGAAGATCTGGCCGGGCAATCCGTATCCGCTGGGCGCCGCCTACGACGGCGGCGGGACGAACTTCGCGCTGTTCTCCGAGGTCGCCGACCGGGTGGAGCTGTGCCTGTTCGACGAGGACGGCGCCGAGACCCGGATCGACCTGCCCGAGCGGGAGGCCCTGGTCTGGCACGGCTACCTGCCCCGGATCGGCCCCGGCCAGCGCTACGGCTACCGGGTGCACGGCCCCTACGACCCGTCGGCGGGGCTGCGCTGCAACCCCAACAAGCTACTTCTGGATCCGTACGCGAAAGCCGTCGACGGGCAGATCCAGTGGAACGAGGCGATGTTCTCCTACCGCTTCGGTGACCCCGAGTCGTTCAACGACCAGGACTCCGCGCCGTACACGATGCGCTCTGTCGTGATCAATCCGTTCTTCGACTGGTCCAACGACCGGCCGCTCAAGGTGCCGTATCACGAGACCGTCATCTACGAGGCGCACGTCAAGGGCATGACGGTGCGGGACCCGGCGGTGCCCGAGGACGTCCGCGGCACGTACGCGGGACTGGCCCACCCGGCGATGATCAAGCACTTCAAGAAGCTCGGCGTGACGGCCGTCGAGCTGATGCCGGTGCACCAGTTCGTGCACGACAGCGGGCTGGTCGACCGCGGCCTGTCGAACTACTGGGGCTACAACACCATCGGCTTCTTCGCCCCGCACAACGAGTATGCGGCGTTCGGCGGCCGGGGCGGGCAGGCGCTGGAGTTCAAGACGATGGTCAAGGCGCTGCACCAGGCCGGCATCGAGGTCATCCTGGACGTGGTCTACAACCACACCGCCGAGGGCAACCACCTGGGCCCCACGCTGTCGTTCCGGGGCATCGACAACCCGGCGTACTACCGGCTCGTCGATGACGACAAGCGCTACTACTACGACACCACCGGCACCGGCAACAGCCTGAACGTGCGGCACCACGAGTCGCTGCGGCTGATCATGGACTCGCTGCGCTACTGGGTCACCGACATGCACGTCGACGGCTTCCGCTTCGACCTGGCCGCGTCGCTGGCCCGGGAGTTCCACGAGGTGAACCGGCTGGCCGCGTTCTTCGACCTGGTCAACCAGGATCCGGTGGTGAGCCAGGTCAAGCTGATCGCCGAGCCGTGGGACGTCGGCGACGGCGGCTACCAGGTCGGCGGCTTCCCGCCGCTGTGGACGGAATGGAACGGCAAATACCGCGATACCGTACGCGATTTCTGGCGCGGCGAGCCGGGCACGCTCGGCGAACTGGCGTCCCGCTTCACCGGCTCCTCCGACCTGTACGAGATCGACGGCCGGCGGCCCATCGCCTCGATCAACTTCGTCACCGCGCACGACGGCTTCACGCTGACCGATCTGGTCTCCTACAACGACAAGCACAACGAGGCCAACGGCGAGGACAACCGGGACGGCGAGAGCCACAACCGGTCGTGGAACTGCGGGGTGGAGGGCCCGAGCGACGACCCGGCGGTCACCGAGCTGCGCGAGCGGCAGAAGCGCAACTTCCTGACCACGCTGCTGCTGTCGCAGGGGGTGCCGATGATCGCCCACGGCGACGAGCTGGGCCGCACCCAGCACGGCAACAACAACGTCTACTGCCAGGACAACGAGCTGAGCTGGGTGGACTGGGAGCGGGCCCGGCAGCACCACCCGCTGACCCGCTTCACCGCCACGCTGACCAAGCTGCGCGCCGACCACCCGCTGTTTCGCCGGCGCCGGTTCTTCACCGGCGAACCGGTCGGCGACCACAAGGTGCCCGACATCGCCTGGCTGCGCGTCGACGGCACGCCGATGACCGAGGGCGACTGGAACGCGCAGACGGCCACGACGATGACCGTCTTCCTCAACGGCGACGGCATCCCGGAACGGGACCCGCTGGGCGAGCCGATCACCGACGACTCGTTCCTGGCGTTCTTCAACCCGCTCGGCGAACCGGTGGGCTTCACCCTGCCGGAGCGGACCTTCGGCCGGGTCTGGGAGACGGTGGTCGACACCGCCGACCCCCTGCTGGCGTCCCGCAAGCGGACCAGCAGGGCGGGTGGGCGGCTCGACGTGGCCCCGCACGCGATGGTCGTGCTGCGCCGCCGCTCCTAGCGCGACGGCCTTACGGCTTGCGCCCGACGGCCCCGTACTGATCGATCTCGTGCATCTCGATCTCCGGCCTCCACTGGGTCACCGAGACCAGGCCGGGCTCGACCAGCTGCAGACCGTCGAAGAACTGGGCGAGGCGGGCCGCGCTGCGCAGGTGGTACTGCGGCACGGCGGACAGGTTCCAGAGCCGGGCGGCCTCGACCACCTCGGGCGAGGTGTCGGTGCCGTCGTACGAGGCGAGATAGCTGCCGGACGGCACGGCGTCGATCAAGTTCTTGACGACGCCCTGCGCGACGGCGTCCTCCTCGATGTGCCCGAGGACGCCCATGAACAGGACCGCGACCGGCTGGCTGAAGTCGAGCGTGCGGGCCGCCTCGCGCAGGACCCGGTCGGTGTCGTACATGTCGGCGTCGACGTAGTCGGTCTCGCCCGCCGGGTCACTGGTGAGCAGGGCGCGGGCGTGCACGAGCACGAGCGGATCGTTGTCGACGTAGACGATCTTGCTGTCCGGGGCCACCGACTGGGCGACCTCGTGCGTGTTGTTGGCCGTGGGCAGGCCGGTGCCGACGTCCAGGAACTGCCGCACACCCGCCTCGCCGGCCAGGTAACGCACCGCCCGGACGAGGAAGTCGCGGCTCAGCCGCGCGTTCTCGGCGAGCGCCGGCTGGCCGACCAGAATCTGCTCGCCGACGGCCCGGTCGGCAGCGAAGTTGTCCTTGCCACCGAGCAGGTAGTTCCAGATCCGCGCGGTCTGCGGAATGGAGGTGTCCAGTTTCAGGGTTTCCTGCTCTTCGTCCGCCACGGTGGCATCCTCCGATTCGGGCCGGTGCTTCGGGGCACCGTATCAGTCGCAGCTATGCGGCTGTCAGGTCCACAGTCGATCGAGGGTCAGCCCTGCGGGTTGGCGCCCGGCCGCACCAGACCGACCTCATAGGCCAGCACCGCGGCCTGCACCCGGTCGCGCAGCCCGAGCTTGAACAAGATCGCCGAGACGTGCGTCTTCACCGTGGCCCGGCTGAGATTCAGCTGTTCGGCGATCTCCTCGTTGGACAGCGCCCGGGCGACCAGCGTGAGGACCTGCGCCTCCCGCTCGCTCAGCCCGGCCAGCCCGGCGGGCGCGGGCCCGGCCGGCAACGAGCCGGCGAACCGGTCCAGCAACCGCCGGGTCACCCGCGGCGCCAGCAGCGCGTCGCCGCCCGCCACCGCCCGGATCGCCGCGACCAGCTCGTCCGGCCTGGTGTCCTTGAGCAGGAAGCCGCTGGCGCCCGCGCGCAGCGCCGCGAAGACCGGCTCGTCCAGGTCGAAGGTGGTGAGCATGATGATCCGGGCCGGATGCCCGGCCTGGGCCAGCCGCCGGGCCGCCTCGATCCCGTCCATCCGGGGCATCCGGACGTCCAGCAGCACGACGTCCGGCCGCACGGTGCCGGCCAGCTCGACCGCCTCGGCCCCGTCGCCCGCCTCGCCGACCACCTCGAGGTCGTCCCGGCTGTCGATGATCATGGCGAACCCGGCGCGGACCAGCTCCTGGTCGTCGGCGAGCAGGACCCGGATCGTCACGCCACCGGCTCCAGCGGCAGGTCGGCCCGGACCCGGAAGCCGCCGCCCGGGGTCGGGCCCGCGTCGAGCGTGCCGCCGAGCAGCCGCGCCCGTTCCCGCATCCCGACGATGCCCCGCCGGCCCGACCCGGCCACCCGCCCGACCGCTCGGGCGGGGCCGTCGTCGCACACCTCGACCTGCACCGAACCGGTCGCGCGGCGCACGGTGACGTGCGCGCGGGTGGCCTGGCTGTGCCGTAGCGTGTTGGTCAGCGACTCCTGCACGATCCGGTACGCCGACAAGTCCACCGCCGCCGGCAGAGCGCCGCTTAGGTCCTCCCGGCGCAGCTCCACCCGCAACCCGGTCGCGCCGAGCGACGCGGCCAACTGGTCGAGCTGGGCCAGCCCCGGCTGCGGCGCGCCCGGCTCGGCCCCGGTGTCCGCGCTCATGGTCTGCAGCAGCATCCGCAACTCGCCGAGTGTTGAGCGGGCCGCCGAGCCGATCGAGGCGAGCGCCGCGCGGGCCAGATCGGGCCGCGCGTCGAAGACGTCCTCGGCCGCGTTGGCCTGCACGACGATCACCGAGACCGTGTGCGCGAGCACGTCGTGCAGCTCGCGCGCGATCCGGGCCCGCTCCTGCGCCACGATGCGCCGCCGCTCGTCCTGGCGGCGCAGGGCGCGGGTGCGGCCCAGCTCGCCGAGCGCCCAGCCGATGACCGGCCCGGCGGCGGCCAGCAGCATCGTCTGCCAGTTTCCGTGCGACAGTTTCCACGGGCTGGCGGCGACGAGCACCGCCAGCACCCACAGCGACCGGCGCGGCGGCCGCACCCCGGCGTAGCAGGCGAGCACCGCGGCGGCCTGCCCGAGCCAGCCGACATGCGGCGCCAGCAGCTCCAGCCCCACCCCGGCGGCGATCGCGATGGCCATCGCCGCCTCGGGCCGGTGCCGCATCCAGCCGGCGCTCGCGGCCTGCACGGCGGCGCAGGCGAGCGCGGCCGCCGTCGCCCCGGCGGTCGCGGGGCCGCCCGGCGTCAGGAGCACCAGGCTCCCGAGGACCAGGAAGAGCCCGGCCGCCACCAGGACGTCCGAGAGGCGCTGCCGCGACGCCGCTTTCGGGGGACCCATGCGGCGATCGTAGGCAGCGCGGCGGTGGCGGGGCATCGGCCCGGGGAATGAGCGCGGGACCCGCCTCGAGACGTAGTGCCCGCCAGGCGCGACAATCACCGGCATGGCGACGATGTCCGGCCTGGCCCGGTTCCGCAGCGCGCAGGAGGGCGTCTATGACCAGGCGCTGGCCGAATTGCGGGCGGGGCGCAAGCGTACGCATTGGATGTGGTTCGTGTTTCCGCAGATCGCGGGCCTGGGCTCGAGCCCGGCGGCGCAGCGGTACGCGATCGCGTCCCTGGCCGAGGCGCGCGCCTACCTGGCCGACCCGGTGCTCGGGCCGAGGCTCGTCGAGTGCTGCACGGCGCTGCTCGCGGTCCCGGAGCGCAGCGCGGAGCAGATCCTCGGCTACCCCGACGACCTGAAGCTGCGCTCGTCGATGACGCTCTTCGGCCTGGCCGCGCCCGAGTCCGGGGTGTTCCAGCAGGTCCTGGACCGCTACTACGACGGCAAGCCCGACCCGCGGACCCTCGACAAGGTGCAGGAGCCGACGGCATGGCCGATGTGATCGTGGTGGGCGCCGGGATCATCGGGCTGACCGCGGCGACCCGGCTGCGCGAACGCGGGGCCTCGGTGGCCGTGTGGTCGCCGGTCGACCCGGTCGAGACCGTCTCGGCGGTCGCCGCCGCGGTCTGGTTCCCGACCCGGACCGACTACCACCCGCGCCTGCTGACCTGGGCCGCGGACACCTACGCGGAGTTCCGCCGGCAGGCCCGCGAACGCGTGCCCGGCGTGCTGATGCGGGCCACCCGCAACCTCGAGAGCAGCGGCGACACCGGCGTGCCGTGGTGGGTGCCGGCGGCCGGCGAGGTCGAGTACGCGAGCGCCGAGCCGCCGTACACCCGCGAGGTGCGCTTCGTGGCGCCGCTGGTCGAGATGCGCACCTACCTGCCCTGGCTGCGCGACCGGTTCACCGAGGCCGGTGGGACCCTGCTGCGGCGTACGGTGCAGAGCCTGGACGAGGCGCTGGTCGAGGCGCCGGTGGTGGTCAACGCGACCGGGCTGGCGGCCGGCCGGCTCTGCGACGACCGGGCGGTGCTCCCGGCACGCGGACAGATCGTGCTGGTCGCGAACCCGGGCCTCGAGGTGTCGGTGCGCACCGACGACGACCCGAGCACCTACGTGCACCCGCGCAGCCGCGACATCGTGCTCGGCGGCACCTACCAGCTCGACGACTGGGACACCACGCCCGACCCGGCGACCCGCGACGAGATCATCCGCCGTTGCGTCGCGCTGGTCCCGAGGCTGGCGGGCGCGCCGGTGCTGGGGGAGAAGGTGGGCCTGCGCCCGGTCCGGCTCGGCGGCCCCCGGGTCGAGGCGGAACGCACCGGGCTGGGCACGCTGGTGCACGCCTACGGCCACGGCGGCGCCGGGATGACCCTGTCGTGGGGCTGCGCCGACGAGGTGACCCGGCTGGCACTTGGCCGCTGACGGCGTCAAGCCGTCCGCAGGTCCAGCGTGTGCCAGCGAAGGTTGTCCTGGTCACCGGTCGACCACCAGAGCACCCCGCCGCGGCCGAACGCCCCCGACACCGCGCCGGCGACGTCGACCGTGCGCCCGGTCTTCAGGTCGTACACGAGCAGCCCCTCCGTGCCGGTCAGATCGGAGTCCGGCCGCGACTCGGAGAGCACGGCGAAGCGGTCGAGCAGCGCCACGTCGGTGACCGCCGCCCCGGCCGCGCTGCCGGCCACCCGCCGCCGGGCGGTGCCGTCAGGGTGCATCAAGTCGATCCCGGTCAACCCGTCCGCCGACATCACCATGACCCGGCACCAGGCGGGTCCGCAGGTGGTCAGCCCGCTGCCCGGCACCCGGGTCTCCCGGTTGTCGGTGAGCGAGCGCAGCCGGGTGGCGCCGGGATTGTCCGGGCCGCCGTCGACCACCCACGGCCAGGCGGTCAGGCCCCAGGTGCCCGGCTCGTCCCGCACGCTCACGGCCCCGCCGGAGAGCGCCACGGACCGGATCTCGGTGCTGGCGCCGCCCTTGGCCGCGGCCACCCAGTAGACCCGGCCGTCCGCGACAACCAGGTCGTACTGCGACCCGTAGAAGACCGCGTCCCCGGTGTCGGCGGTGAGCCGGTGCGCCGCGGCACCGCTGAGCCCGGCGGCCCACACCTCGACCGGCCGCCCGGCAACCGACTCGGTCCAGACCAGGGTGTCACCGGCGACGGTGACATTGTTGAACTCCGGACCGTCGGACAGCGGCCGTTTGCGCAGCTCACGAAGCTGAGAGCCGGTGACAACCAGGCGCACGGCCGTGCCGTCGGGACTGGGCGCGGTGCCGACGGCGGTCCGCGCGTCGAGGAAGTAGAGCGGCTGAAACACCGGCCCGTCGCTGAGATTGCCGGGCAGCTCGGCGCCCTGAACCGCGGGCCAGGCCACCGCGACCGAAACCCGAGCGGCGGGCGTGCTCGAACGATCCGGCGCCCGCAGCAGCAGCGCGACACCGGCAAGCAGCGCGACACCGAGCGCGATCCCGGCGGTCAGCCGCCGCGACGGCCGGCGCTTGGCCACAACGTCACCCCGGGAAGGCGGCAGCGCGGGGGCCGCCGGGTCCCATTCAACGGGCGTTCGCAGATCCGACACGCGCCACACCTTAGCCGGGCGATCAAGATCAAGACCGTTTTCCCGTACGTGCGTCCCCCGCCCGGCGAGCAGCGGGGTCGGCCTGACGCACCCGCGAGCAGGCTGCGACACAAGGCCGCAGCGCGACTTTCGCGTGACTGCAGCCTTCGCCACTGAGGTGTGTCACGTTGCTACCGCTCGGCGCGGGGCAGGTTGACCGTGACGTCCAAGCCGCCGCCGGGCCGCGGTCGACCGGGTCCGCGGCCTGCTCGGCTACACCGCCAACCCGGCGCACCCGAACGAGGTGGCCGTGGCCCGGCCGTCCGACGCGCTGGCTGCCCAGCGCGTCACCGACAAGGCCCTGACCGGCCTGCTGCTCGGCCTCGGCGGAGTGGCACTGCTGGTCGGCGGCGTCGGCGTCGCCAACATCATGATCATTTCAGTGCTCGAACGCCGGGCCGAGATCGGCCTGCGGCGGGCGCTCGGCGCTACCCGCCGCCAGGTCCGTACCCAGTTTCTCACCGAATCACTGCTGCTCAGCGCCGTGGGCGGGGTGGCCGGAGTGCTGTTCGGCGTCGCCGTCGCCGTCACCTTCGCGATCTACCAGGGCTGGCCGGCGACGGTACCGGGCTGGGTACAACTCGGCGGCGTGCTCGCCACCGTCGCGATCGGGGGGATCGCCGGGATCTACCCGGCCGTCCGAGCCTCCCGGCTGCCCCCGACGGAGGCACTCGCAACGCCATAGCAACCGATCCGTCAGGTGTGCGCGACGGTGAGGCTGTAGAACTTCACCTTCGCGCCGTTGGTGGTGCTGTCCGAAGAGGACTGGTTGTACGACCCGGCCTTGAAGTACTGCCGGTAGGCGTTGAACGACGACGGGATCGTATAGCTGGTCTTGCTGGCGTTCACGGTCAGGTTGATCTTGTTGCCGGTCACGTTGATCACGTAGGTCCACTGCACCCCGAGCGCGACGTTGCCGACCAGGTGCAGCGTCTGGCCACCGTCCGGCGAGTTCTCGGTGCCGAGGTAGATGTCGCCGTTCGGCCGGTAGTAGAGCTCCAGCAGCGGCTTGGTCGACGAGCCGCCCGAGCCGAGGTGCACCTGGCCGACGCAGACGTTCTTGGTGACCGACGGGATGCGCAGCCGGGCGGTGAGCGTGTGGTTGCCGGCCAGCGTCCAGTCGGCCGCGCTGCCGTTGCTGTTCATCTCGCGCAGCTCGGAACGGGCATAGCTGGAGTTCGGCGTGGTGACGCCCTTCTCCGGCGCCCAGAAGGTCATCGAGCCGTCGGTCTTGTCGGTCCAGAAGTACGCCGGGTTGCTGTAGCCGGTCGCGCCCTTGAGCTGGGCCGGCGGGATCGTGTCGGGGGAGCCGGGCGAACCGGTCGGCAGTTGCAGCTGCCAGATGGACAGGTTGAAGTTGCCGCCGGGCGGCAGCGTCGGGTTGAGGGCGGCCGCCGCCGTCGCGTCGGTGATGCCGAGGACGCCGAGCGTCCCGACGACCGTGGCGGAGAGCAGGGTCGCG
>Ga0307515_10012724_pt1 | contig 15797 bp, 20 predicted proteins | sample 17_EM_MG_FD_194513 | JGI IMG/M metagenome (GOLD analysis project Ga0307515, IMG submission 194513) | Populus trichocarpa ectomycorrhiza microbial communities from riparian zone in the Pacific Northwest, United States - 17_EM | ecosystem: Host-associated > Plants > Roots > Unclassified | place... | reverse complement strand
TAGGCACTGTGCCAAGGTAATTAATTACCTTGGCATAGCGCCATGCACGCATGAAGCTAGTTCATGCGTGCTGTGGCCTAGCCGGGTCACTGGCTTGGGCCAGTGACCGGGCTGGGCCGACTGGGCTTAGTCCAGCCCATGTGGGCTGAGCTAGGCCCAGCCCCAAAAATAATAAAAAATAAAAAATAAAAAAAGAGAAATAGAAGAAATAGAAAAAAAATATTTGTATGCATGAATAAAAATAATATAAATTTACCGGTTTATTCACCAACGCCAGAATCGGGAGTAAAATACTGGTTTAAGTTTATATTATTTTTATTCGTTATATTTTATTTTATTTAGCAAGAAAAAATATATGTGCATGTATGAAAAATAAATTTATTTATTTATTCACTAACGTCAGAGTCAGGAATAAAAAAAACACTGATTTAATTGTTTTTTATTTCCATAAGAAATAGAAAAATATGTGAATGCGTAATAAAATGAATTTAGTTTATTTGTTTATTCACTAGCGTTATAGTCAAGAATAAAAAATATTAATCTAAATTTATTTTATGGCTACGTAATAATTACCAATGCCAGAGTTGGAATTATCCGTAGTCAAATATTCACTGACGCCAGAGTCAGGAATATTGTGAATAAATCATCAGAGCGTACACCAATAAATTTTTTTAGCAATTTAAGACAAAAAAAAAAGCAATGCAGTCTGCCTCAGGCAGAACGTTTAAGGGGTGATAATATCTTTCTTTTTACGTAACCAATCCCGAGCCATAGAATCTCTGTTGACCAGTTAGGGTTTCTAGTGACCATAATATTAGGTGGCGACTCCTCAAACAAGACCTTTTCCCCTTAAAGAACGAGATGCTAGAAATCTGTTTTTTTTTCCATAATCAAGAATTATTTTGTGGGTTGCCGCGATGTCGGGTGCGACAAGGTTATTCTTTTCATGGGATGCAGAGGGTACAGCGTCATCTGCTTGCCGTTTTGTTTCTTGGGTTCTTCCTCCTGGTGATTGGTGGAAGCTTAATGTGGATGGCAGTGTTTTTGGGGCTTCGGGCGATGCTGGTGTTGAAGGGTTAATTCGTGACCATGCTGGTAAATGGATTATGAGTTTCTCGGGTTATAGTGGTTGCACAACTATCATGGCTGCTGAACTTGGAGCTCTGCAAAGTGATTTAGAGTAGGCGCTTTCCATAGGATGTGCTCATTTGGAGGTGGAGTCAGATAGTCTGGAAACCACGCAGTTTATTTCTTCGTCTCCAGCTGGTTACCACCCTCGCTCTCACCTGATTAGTGATGCGAGGCTGCTTCTCTCGGCATTCCTCAATTCAGGGTCTTGCATACGCTACATGAGGGTAATCGGTGTGCTGATTTCCTTTATAGCAAGCTTGCTTTGGATCAAACTTGGGCTTCTCCCCTTGCCGATCTTGGTGGATGCTCTTCAAGCTGATTTAGCTGGTGCTATTTTATAGCAGGAGATAGTTTTCTTGTCTTGCTATAGTTATTTTATGTACCCAAGGGGGAAAAAACTCTGTATCTCAGGACATTTTGTGCAGGCACGGACAAGGACACAACATCGGTAGCCTTGCAATGGGTCATGGCAGAGCTAATCAACAACCCAGGGATATTCAAGAAGCTTAGAGATGAGACCAATACAGTTTAACAGGCTAGTCAAAGAATCCGACGTCCCAAAACTCTCTTACCTAAGAGCAATCTAAGACTTCACCCTTCAGCACCCTAAATCGCACGAGAGAATGTGCTGAATATTGCAAGGTCAACGGTTTCTGATATCAGAGCCAAGACACGAGTTGTAACTGATGTCTACGCTATCTCGAGGGATTCGAATTCATCGGATAATTCGAATGAATCCATGCCTGCAAGATTCATGGTGTGTTTAGAGGGAAAAATGGTGTCCTGGTGCATCGCTTGCTACGATGGTAATAGGGGCTTTGGTGTATTATTTTAAACCCAAGCTCAATGGGTTGGCCTGGAACCTGTGTAGACCTGTCATGATTAATCTAAGCTTGACATCAACCCATTGATTTTTTTTTAATTCTTTTTTCAAAAAGATGTTTTTATTTTTTCCAAACCCATGACAAGGAATTTGCCCCAGGTCAGCTTTAAAGCTATGCTTTGGAGAGTGCTTTGTTTGGAAAATCAAGGACTGGGAGAAGATGGATTCTCTGCCAATTGTGTTGCCCAATGAAATACATGAATTCATTTTTAAGAGCTACCATTGAATTTCAGACAAGTTCAAGTTCAAATTGTTCTTTAGGTCTATCACAAAGTCTGTCCGGTGGACTTTCGCTCTGGAGAACCAAGCATGTAATCCCTTCAAATTTAATATATTGATCCGTTTGCCCCCAATTCCAATATCCTTACATTGCCTTTGCAAAATAATAACATACAGGGTAATTTGATAAATTTTCTGGCCATGACCACAGCTATAACCAGTCAGCTCGAGTTGGGACGGGATGAACGAGTCAAACCACCCCAAATACACTTCGACCTACTATACAAAGTACAGGCGGAACCCAAGATGAAACTGGATGGACTAAAACCTTTACCCAGAGGATCACTACCTTTGCATGCATTTAAAAGCACAATTGCAACCGAAGCTCGGTTTTTTTCGCCTGTATTCTGTTTGCCAACAAGCTGTCCATCCTGTAACTGAAAAGGCAAAGTTGAATCAGTTTTTTTCCCTTTATTTTTACAAACCATTACACGGCCATCTTATCTTCAACGTCAGAGAACATTTGACATTGACGATACAGAGTATAGTACCTGATCTGAATCTGGCCACGAGTCTGCACTGACAACCAAGTTTAGTACACAGGCCTTTACTGGCAGTCTTCATCATAAAAAATTTTATGACGTTGATTTAGGTCTGGCATCAATGATCATATCTTGTGCTTTTGTGATAGAGGAAGTTGAAGTCAGATTTCACCGTGACTAGCGCTTGCATCATAAAATCTTCTCTCCATCATGTCACAATACAGTTGTCCTTTTTAAAATAATGATGAATTGAACTTGGAAACTATAAATAAAAACATAACCAATTTACCTGGATTCATAAAACCTCCTCCATAAGGACACATTCTCCACACCACAGTTGGCTTGGGGACAAGCTTCATGGTAAGTGGGTATTTCAGGGGCACTGCCTCTCTCCAAGGCATGACCAAACTGTTGGCCTTCGTCATAAAGCTCCAATTCATTATGCAGTCTTTGAGAAATGACTGCAGTGATGAAGAATGAGGAGTCATTGATGACACCATCTTGTTTGATTAGATACTGCCATTTTCACTTCTCATTGCAGACACCATCCATTACTCCTAGTGCTTTTGCACATGGAACATGCATCTTCAACAGTTGGGAATAGCACGTACAGAATTCTCCAGCGTCCCTAGTTGACTACTTCAGAAGAAAGAAGGAACAAATTCTGCAACACATCAGAGAAAAGCATTCAAAATGGAGAGCGAGTTCCCCACCAAACAGGGATAGAAATATCAAATCCACAGACAAGGTATTGATACATGTTTGATACACATTTCAATTTTATCATAAAAGAGAGAGAACAAGTAGCATCAATTGAAATAAAATTCAGAAACATGTATCACTAAAATGCATTCAACCTAGTAATCATCAAGAAAAATGAGTGCTCATTTGCCATGCACCAAGTGACGTGATGAAAAACAATATCAGAAACCATAAAGTTAACTTGCACAAGGAATTCTCAAAATAACCTTGGTGGTAGAAGATAGTTCACCATCCTAGACACTCATCAGGGAGGTGCTGTCTGATCATTCTTCAACATGTATACTTGACTTTGTCCTAACAAAATTGAAGCATTTATTTTAGATTTCCATGATGAGAATAGTTAGAGAAAACAATACTAATGAATGAATATGGACAGAAAATAAAAGCATCAGTTTACAACCCTTTCTATGGAGTGTAAAAAAGTGTATTATTCCATAGCTCCTTCTGTGGTTCTAGAGAATATATGTCACTTCTCTCAATGGAAGTGCAAGAACTAAAGTCATCGTATTATATAGGAAATGGATGGATTATATTGATGTTAGTATGAAGTGATAAAAAGGCATTTATATTAACTTGACATAACAAGAGAAGAAGAGGCTCAATATGCATGTAAAGAGTAAACAGAACAGGAATGATTCACTTCCACCTTGAATCCAAATATACCAAAACTAACAGATTTATTATAAAACTAAAAGGATTTGATATTTACCTGCACTATTCGTTTCAGGAGGTGCCTGATTTGTTGTCCGAATTTCTTCAGATGCCTTAGCATTAACCATGTTAGAATTGGGCAGAGGAGCAGGCTTATTGCTGCTGCGCACTATTTTAGCCCTCCTGCAAGATTTTAGTAATAAGAGTTAACAGGGAAAATTCTCAGTCAAATGGTATAAGAAAAATTTTAGAAGATCAAAAGAAACAATAATGATAAATCATCTTCAATCAACACAAACCTGACCAATTTTCGCTTCAAAGTTCCCTTTTGTAGTTTTGACATCCCTTTCCAAAAAAGAAGTAAAACGTTATTTCAAGTTCCACATAACAGACTAACCTCATAATTTGGAGAAACGAGGAAGTAAACAAATAATGTTTCATCATTTTCACCTGATTTTAGACCTAAAGAAGTAGCAGAAGCTTTGCGACCACCTCTCTCGGCTTTAATAGAAGCAATAAGTGAATCAGCAGTGGGCCCCAAACCCTTTCTCCCAATCAATTTCACTCCTAGCTTCTCGCAGAGATAATTCATCCTCATTTCATCACCCCCTCTCACCTCTCTCAGCTCAAGCACCTGTTGCTTTGATAATAAAGTGTACACATGAAGCGGCTGTTGCTGATTGAAATGTGACTGAAGTTGCTGAAAAAGGAGCTTATTGGAATGATGTTGATCTGGCCTAGAACTTTCCTGACTCTTTTTCCGTGGTTCATTAAATGTAACCCTTAAAATTGCTGTTGACTTCAAGTCAGGATTATTTCTGCCAAAAATAACAGAAAAACTCCCAAACTCTATATCTGGCTCCCTAAATAAATCTGCAAGAAGGGAAGCACAAGCGTGGGCATTATTTGATGGGCTCTGATTAACCTTCACCCTTAAGGCTCGAGCGCCAGCATAGTGAGCTATGTTTGCAGCTTCTCTTAACCCACTGAGAAAAGCTCCATGCATGGTCGCCGGATACCGCCTCATTGTGGCCTCCCCAGCAAAGAAAAGTCTCCCATCTCCCACACTTTCTGCTAATATATCATAGTCATCTCCTGATGCTCCAACTGCAACATTAGAGTAAGAACCAAGAGTAAATGGATCACTACCCCATCTTGTGCAGATAGTTTGGATAGGCTCAGGGACAGTGATTCCTTGCGGTTCATAAATACCTGCATGCATTCAAACTTGAGTCGCATATAAATATTATTTAATCATCTACTCAAAATTCAGATTTGCTTTTCATCTTGAAACAGACAATTACAGTGGGCAATGCTACCGGACATGGAAGGAAAGCCAATTTAAATGACCATGCATAATGATGTAACTACTCCAAATGTTTGCAACTAACACACAAATGTGGAATTCTAGAAATTGCAGAGATTTATAAGAAAGAAAAGAGAAAGCTACATAAACAATATTTTCAAACAAAAAGTTGAATATATTACCCTTGAGGATCTGAATAACCTGGGTCACCGCATCTGTAGGCGGCATACTCTCAAATGTATGTGCAGCTTCCCCTGCTACTAAAGCAATCAAGACCGGACCACCAGCAACAGTTGCATAGCTATAAAACAAGAAGAATTCCCCTCGAGAGCTTTTATTGTCAGTCAAATGACCAAATGTGTCAAGATCAGTTTCCCAAAACACGGAAGGAAAAAGCATTGCGACCTTATTCAGCAGTCCATATCCTAACCTTTTTATCCCATCAAGCTTCCTCTGCGGCAACTCAGGAATAAACTTGATCGACCCACTCTTCAACACCCCAAGTGGAACTGTACACAGCACCATATCCCCCTCAAAGACTTGACTCCCTGCAATAACCCGCACCCCATCACTCCCATACCTAACAGTATGCACAGTCTTCTCATACAAAATCGGTACATTCTCAGCTAAAGCCTGAACCAACCGCCCATTCCCTCCAGGCAAAAAACAATGATCCCCTCCCATGTCATACGGATCATCCTGGTCCCAAAATGCCAATGATAACTTTGACAACAAACCTGCATTCGCATATTCCAAATTAGCACAATGCCAATTAAACAAATTGATCTCCTCCTTATTCACTGCATCCTCATAAACCTGCCTAAATGTCTCCAATGCAGCCCCCAGCGATACATCCACCGAGACATCCCCCATCAACTGCCTGAGCCTACTCGCTTTATCCAACAACCTATTAAATGCCGTCTCAACCTTCATATCCATATCCAAATCAACTGGTTTCCCATCCACACTATAAAGCGGACACTTATCCCTCACCTTATGCATTGAATACCCCAACTGCCTCGCCAAAATCCCCAACGGGTTCCCCAATGTCCCCGTCAACACACTCCCTCCTAAATCCACCGACGCACTCACCCTATTCCCGGCTCCTCCTTCCATTCTCTTCGTGTAAACTCTCCCACCAGCACGCTTCCTCCCTTCCAAAACCGTAACCTTAAATCCCAACCTCATTAACTGCCTCGCCGCACTCAACCCTGCCAATCCTGCCCCAACAACAATCACATTTGATTTCGTATCCTCCTGGGGAAATTGCTCTTTTATCGACTGCGAAACTCCAAAATTAATATACCCACGCGAAACTAAATAATTATAAGCAGATTCTAATAACCCATGACAATGTTTCGGCACGGAATTAAGAAACATTTCTTTAGTCACCCAAACATTAACATTCTCACGCCATTTCGCAATTATATGATTCCTAATTAAAATGTAATTAACCTGTTCGATTCCGCCGATATTGGTGACCACACGGGCATCTATTTCCTCTTCAGTTAAGGAATCAGCAGGGAATCCAGCAGAGAGACCGATCACGGCTTCGTTTGTTGGATCTTTGTTGATTACTATGATTTCTTCAGAGATATCGGGGATTGGTTGTTTTTGGTGTTGGTTTTGTGAGAAAAATTGGGGGAAGTGAAAGGAGGTTTGGGCCTTTTGGGGTCTGCCGCGGCGGCGTTTCTTGGGAATAGGGAAGGAGAGGAAGGCGTTGGGATCAGGAGGCGCTGGCGCTGGTGCGGGTTGGTTTTGGGTTGGACTAGGGGTGGTTTGGGAAGGGAGAGGAAGGAAGGGGATGAATTCGAGAGGGAGGGAGGAGAATTCTTCGGGCGTTGGAATTGGTGGGTTCATGATTGTACGATTTTAGTGGTTGGTTGTTGTGGAGAGAGTGAAGGAGGTTAGTGTGGCGGTGGCGGTGGTTAAGCAGCTGATAGCGTGGTGGATGACGATGTCTTGAAACGAACTGGATTGCTTTGTGAACGACGTTTCGTTGATAGTGATCTGAGGCTAGATACGGATGTGCTTGGGATAGAGGTGTGGGGAGATATAATTTACTCTTTTTCTATGAGAAAAAACAAAAAAAAAAAGCATATAAAATTTGCTTTTATGGTGACTTTTTGTTTTATACAGTGGAAATAAAAACAGAACAACTGCCTATGATGAGTACTACCCCTCGTATCAGCCTGAATCAAATGGCCCCTACCAGGCGGGGGGCTTTCCCAAATATGAAAACGCTTTACCCTTTTTAGCACCAGGTTTAGCTAAAAAGTCTGCACAGGAATTCCCCTCCCTGAGCGTGTGATGAAGATCAATCACCCATGGTCTCTGCATCAGCTCCTTAATGTCAGCTAAAATTTATGGAACCCTATACTGTCTTCTCGAATGAGTCGAATAGCATCATGAAGTCAAGAGTAACACAGAATCTTAGTAAAGCCCTGGTCCCAAGATAGTTGAAGACCATGTTTGATAGCTTACAGTTCTGGCAAGAGATTTGTGCCGACCCCAGCAAAGCCGGAGAAACTCATTAACCAAGAACCTGCCTCATTTCTAAGGAGACCACCAAAACCCAACCTGCCTGGATTGCTACACGAACTGCCATCTACATCCAGCTTAAACTTGTGGTGGTTTTTTTTTTTTTTCATTAAATAGATTGTACATTAAATTTTTTTTATCGTATCTGGTAAAAACCCTTCCGAACAACCTTAACTCCTTAAGTATTGAGCCTGGAACCACTTTATTTATTATTTATTTTCTGTACTTCATTTTTTTTCTTTTTTTTTTGGTAACAAATACACTCGAGAGGACTTGAATTGAATGTTGAAGCCATTTAATTTAGTTACCGTTTCACTTTGCAGTTTAAAAAAAAAAATTAAATTTTTTTAGTTTTAAATTAAATTTTTGGTATTATTATATAGTTTTAATGTGTTAATATTAAAAATAAATTTTAAAAAACTAAAAAATATATCATTTTAATATATTTTTAAACAAAAATTAATTTGAAAAACAACCTCTACTATATTTTTAAATAAATAAATCTTTATACATGTCTTATCTATTTTGTTTTGATGATACAATATATTTTTAAAATATTTTTTAAATTATATTTTACTTGAAAAAATATTAAATTATATTTTTTTATATACTTTTCAATAGTTTTTAATTTGATGATGAAAAAAATTATTTAATGTATTTTTAATTAAAAATTATTTTTCACTGCATTAACAAATACATGCCTTAAACACAGGGACAAAATTGAGCCATTAATAATACCCTAGTGTCATAGTCACATAATTTCAAAATCCAGGGACTGATATGAAACAATATCTAAACTTTCAATATCTAACTTGTAGTTATTCCACATGAAAAAAATCCATATTTATAATTGGAGCTCCATCCTTTTTCCTAGAAATAGAAGGTTAAATTATTACAGAGCCAGCCAAGAGCAGGAAATACCTCCAAAAGCCATATACAGCATTCTTTCATTTTCGACTACGTTCTCCGTCCTTGTCCGTCTCCCTCTCTGTATCAACAACAGTAACAAACCGATCATCCTTTTCACTACCTCCTAAACCGGCGATTCGTCCCGATATTTCGGTCTCGCCAATGTGCTATCCGCATCCATCCTTCGCCGATTCATAGGAACACCTCCATGTCCGCGTTCCACTTCGCTCTTATTCAACCGTCAATCATCCGAACGCGACGTCGTTTTCTTCTTTCGAATTGAAAAGCACAAATCTGATCAGCTATTTCGAGTTTGTTATCATCTACTGTTCGTGAATTTTTTTGAATCTGTTTTAGTAAATTATCTGCTTTTGTTAATTTATTTAATATTCAGCTTAATTAGGGTTTTTATTGTTGTATTTTGTGAAAATGATGAGATATTAGTGTTCACCGTGTTGGATCTGGCATTTGCTTCTTTTTATCTGTTTGGTTGCCGAGAAAAGGCTGCACACTTCTCTTTCTCTATCGATCTTTTGTTTCTTAAATTATTTTTAGGACGGCTGTTTCTGAATGAAGTAGAAAAAATTGTTAATAGATTTTTTATAATAAAAAATCAGCAATTAGGTTGCGATGTTCTTTGGAGTAGAACTTTCTTAGAAAAGATTACTTGTATTGGTTATGTTTCAACAGCTAATAAGAGTCAAATTATGCATTCGGAGAGCATTCAACTTTGACTTTTTACACACTATTCCTTAGAAACTAAGAAATATTAATTAAAAAATGCAATATATTTATATCTCAACTTAATTATATATTATTGTTTTTGTAACTTTTATTGGGTATCTGAAGGAGACTAGTTGAACATTGTATTTATGGGTTATGAAATAATGAGAATATTTCATTTTGACTGTGTTGGAGAAAATTGCCGGATGTTTGACTGATTTTGTCATTTTATTGAATTTTATATGTTTTAGAGACTGAATCATCAAGTGCCAAAAGAAAAATGAAGGGCCTTGTTGGGATGAGCTGGGTGTAAAACTGCAGTTGAAGTGAAAGGATTAAGATGGGGATTTTTGATGGGTTGCCTGTTCCTCCTGACAAAGCAGTGAGTCATTTATTTGTTTATTTTGGGGTGTTTTTGTAGAAGTTTAATGCAATATTTATTTTATAATGTGCATCGACAACTGTTGTTTAGCCAGAGTTTAGGTTTGCTCAGTAGATTTCAGATTTTAATTCAACATCTTGACTAGAATTATTAGATTGGAAGTTGACAGTGTTATTTTGGCATGAAACTGCCATGTGATTATAAATTTACATGATAAGAGCCTATGATGAATCATAAATGTGTGTGTTGCCACAATATGTATATCTTTCTTGCAGTAGTAGATGGTGCTGCATCTTGCAAAAACAATTTAAGGGTTGTCAAGCATCTTTAAGTGTTAATGTGGAAAGATACTGTATTTAATTTCATGATGGTCTTTCTATGATTGATTTCATGTCAAGTGACAGCAACTTCATATCAAATTGTTAATCATGTAATCATACAGATCATTCAGTAATGTCATGTAGTTTATTGTCATCTTCCTTTTTATTATCCTGTTGTTGTTTTTCTCATTCCCCTGGTTTGCTCCTTTGGTACAAAACAGTATTTAAGAGAAGAGCTTTCAAGAATAGATGAGAGTTGGGCTGCTGCACGTTTTGACTCATTGCCTCATGTTGTCCATATTTTAACCTCAAAAGATCGCGAAGCCGAAGCCCAAGTTTTGAAGGAGCAAAGTGATGTTGTTGAGGATGTCGTCGATGAAGTTGTGCAATCTTATCATAGTGGCTTCAATAAAGCAATTCAAAATTATTCTCAGGTTCCTTAAATATTTTTCTATATGCTGATCTAAACATGCCTATTTCTAATTTTTATCAATTTTCTTGCTTCTGTGTATCCAAGATAGCGAAAGATAGATTGTTTTCCTTTCTTTTTTCTTCCTTTTTTTTTTTTTTCAAATTCCTTAGATAATTTTAATATAAAATATCAATGTTTCCCACTCATAATTCAAAGTCAGGGATCATACTAAAGAAATTGCAACAATTTTTTAATGGTATTATTCTAAAAACACCACATATTTAAGTATACACTATTTTACAGATTGGAGCCATGTCAATGACCAAGGATTATTTTTTGCAACCCTGATGTAAACTAAAAGAATACAATAGAAGTCTGCTAAAAAGCAACTTCCTTTCACTTATTTTCAGATTGGATGTAGATGTAAAATCTATAGAGTGTGTAGTTTGTGTTACCTTCTGACTACATATGATACAATTTGAATGCATTGATTTGCCAGAATCTCGAGTTCATTCCCAAACAATTTTATTTCACTTTGGGTTCTAGTATAAACCTCCTAAGCTCCCTCCCGACCATGGTTCAATTATTCAACTGTATGTTTTAGGTAAATTTGTGCATTATTTAGTAAATTTTTGTTGATTTCAGTAGATGTTTAAATAAAATTTATATCAGTAGCTTTCTCACTGTTGAAGCTGTTGATTTTCAAAGTTTATCATCCAAAAATAACAATTCTCTAGCCAAACATGTTTCCAGACTTGTTTCCCACAGATGAAGATTGTGATCCAGCTGCCCCTTGTTATAATGGCTACTCAGTTGCTTTAGATTACATATTTTTATATGTTTTTACCTATTTCTATATCAAGAAATTCCTAACTTCATTCACTTTTTTCTTCTAAATTGTTGCTTGTATTATTCCTAAAGTTTCCCTTTTATGATGTAAAAGCCTGATCAAATGCTTCTTCATAAAAAAAAGTGATAAATGATTGGTTGATAAAGAATTGAGGGTGATCGTCCATAGGAGGAGTGAGTGAAATTGTATGCTAGATTGTGAGGATTTCATCACAAGTTCTGTGGGGCTAGATTTACTCATAACCTCATAAAGGATTATCATATATCTCACTTCTCTGGAATTTGACATAAAAGAGCTGGTGCCTATTCTTGATTATCATTTTTTTTAATTTTTCTTCCAGATCTTGCGGTTATTCAGTGAATCTGCTGAAAGTATCACTGCATTAAAGATTGATTTGGCTGAAGCAAAGAAACGTCTTGGTAACCGGAATAAGCAATTGCATCAGTTGTGGTATCGGTCTGTTACACTACGACACATAATCTCTCTTTTAGAACAAATTGAAGGCATTGCTAAGGTTGGTCTAAATTTGCCAGCAGATTTTGTTAATGATTTGCATAATGAAAGGATTTGCTCTACTACCACGCTACAATTCATTAGCATAACAGTGTTCATGGCAGAACTATTTCCATTTCACATATTTTGATGTTCTAGAACCAATCTACTGCTGCTTTTTTTTTTTGGCTTAGGTTCCGGCTCGTATTGAGAAACTCATTGCTGAAAAGCAATTTTATGCGGCAGTTCAATTGCATGCTCACTCATCATTGATGCTTGAGCGAGAAAGTCTTCAAACGGTGGGTTGTCAAACTTTCTGTAATTAGCTCATGAGAATGGTCCATGCCCTTTATTGTTTGTTTGGTTTAAGTTAAAGTTCTGTTTTATCTCATATTGCTTCCAATTCCTAGATTTGATGGTGGTGACTTAGGACATCATAGGTTGTTGGTGATTATTTACTGGCTCTACACTGCTTATTATGGATGTCCCACAAATGTTTTTTTATCACACCATTCTTGTTATAATTGTCAAAATCTAGCTTTGAGATTTGTTTGACTTGTAATACGATACTTTTGGAGGTATGGAAGCAATATCCTTTCTATGAAGGTCAAATTTCGCTTAACACTGGTTCAGGATTTCTACATGGGGTTTTTGTACATGTTTTTGATTATTTTATATTTTTTTGCTGACTTGACCCTAATATGTCATGTAATTGGTATTTTGGGAACTTCTAATTTACTATGATTATTGTCTCTCAGGTTGGTGCTCTTCAAGATGTGCGATCTGAGCTGACAAAGCTGCGAGGAGTTCTCTTCTATAAAGTTTTAGAGGATTTGCATGCACATCTTTACAACAAGGGAGAACATGGGTAAATAGAATTTTGATGGCATTTTGTGCTTTATTTTTATTTGCCTTTTGTTTGCCAATTTATACCCTCTCCTATATTGCGTGTGGAGAGTGATGCTCGTTCTTGCTTATATCACATAGATCATGTGTTTTATACTGGGAGCTTCTCTTTTATAATGTTAAAGAAAAGTGATGACATTTTTAGGAAAGCTTCTCTCTCTGTTGTGATTCTTAAGTTTGCTGGAACTGTTGATCTTTTGAATGTTAATGCAAGCTATAATTTGAGACCTTTTTTTTCTGCAATTGAATTTCCTTATATTAGTTTGATTATTTTCTGCAGCTCAGTTGCCTCAAGCATGCATGAGAGATATGATGAATTGCCGACTACCGTAGCTGTTACTTTTACTATGAGCAATTCACAATCTCTATCTCGAAGAACGAAGTTGATGAAAGGTGACAATCATAGCTTTGCTGATGGATCATACAGGCCAAGCTCTATTGATGGAAGGTAGAATAACTTTCTTCATAATTCAGTGCTATTCTCCCTTTGCTTTGTACTTCCCCTGCTCATTAATTCTCTCTTACTCTTGACATTCCATTTTTCATGTCTATGAAATGATTCCTAAGTTTAGAAATAGATTGTTTGTGTTTGTTTCTCCTTTGAACAATCATATGCTTTCCTGATCTCTTAAATGCTCGCTCACATCATCAAGTCAAATTGTTTTGACCCCATATGCCTTTCGATGTTCTAGTTAAGTTTTCAAGTTTTCAATTGGTTACTTTTAGATTGAGTAATTCATAGCTTTATTGTGGCCACTTTGTTTCCTGCTTATTAATTGTCACTTATGAAGTCAATATCCTTTAGGCAAAATTTTCCAGTTCATTTCAGCTATTTCCATTCCATCACTTTGGGGGGTGTTTTCAAATTGGTTTCATATTTTCAATAGAAGTGCAAATTGTGAAGATTTTCAAGATTCAGCATTCATGGATATGTATAAGATTTTTTCGAAGTGTTTATTTTGTAGTGATCAGCTGTTATTTGTTGTTATTTTCTGACCATTCATGTCTATCTTCCTTCACAGTTCATTTGATGGTCCTGATGAGGATCTTGATATATCTGATGAGGCAACGCCCGATGGGCACATTGGATCAATGAGAGCAAATGGTGGCAATGGGAACATGAAGGACATTAAAATTGTTTCTCATCAAATACCAAGTTGGCTTTCAAATTCTACTCCAGATGAATTTATTGTATGAACATTATACTTAAAAACCAGACTTGTGTTGAATTTGTGGAGGTTATTTTCATTTTCTCTGGGATGAAGTGCTGGTTTTTACATTTGCATGCAGGAAATTATTAAAAAGAGTGATGCTCCACTTCATGTGAAGTATTTGCAGACCATGGTTGAGTGCCTCTGCATGCTGGGCAAAGTTGCAGCTGCTGGTGCAATATTATGGTTGGTTATCTGGCTGGTGCACTTCATGTATTATGTTCCACTGAAGGGGAAAAAATCCAATTTCTGTGGTCTTCATATCTGCAACTATACTAAATTAGTAATGATCACCCATGTGTATGGCATGAATTTGTTATGCTATTTATTTTATTTTCCTCCTTTCCCCTTTAATGACCGGATCTGTATTTGAACAACATTTATCAAGGGAAGTTCCGTCTCTTGTTCAGTTTTCTTGTATACATTATTGGCATGGTTATGTTCCTTGTCTAGTTATACAAAACCAAAAGAAGCATTGTCTTATTGAATGTTTAAGTCATCTTACAATTCTATTCATGCTCATATAGAACTAGTTAGTGCTTGGAGAGAGTTTATGACATTCTTTGCCCTTTTTTTTTTCTCAACAGCCAAAGGTTGCGTCCTACAATTCATGACATCATCACTTCCAAGATAAAAGCTCATTCAGAACTTGTCAACTCTTCAAGGTCTAGCAATGACCAAATTGCCCAAACCAGAGGTCTTCATTCTGTGAAAGGACAACTAGAAAGCTACCAGTTGTCAAAACAGAAGCGTCAGAATGGGATGTCATTGTCACGGACACTATTGGCAGTAAGCCCTGTCTCACCAGTGATGGCTCCCACAGGGAAAGCACAGGCTGCTGCAAAAGAGCTTCTTGATTCAATTTTGGAGATTGTTGTTCGAATATTTGGTAGGCTACTGGCTGCCATCTTTGTTAATATGATTTGAAAAAATACATTTACCCTTGACACCTTTGTTGGTCTAGAGAATCATGTCATTGTTGGAGAGCTTCTGGAAGTAAAAACTGCTCAGAATGGTGACATGAACACACCAAGGTCGTTGACAGCAGATGCAAATTGGAGCCCAGATTCTGAAGCATCTCAAGTTACTGGAGGTTACAGTATTGGCCTTTCCTTGACAGTTTTACAGGTACTTGATGAATGAAGTCAGTGCATTTGAATGTCTGTTTTCTGGTAGTAAACCTTTGCTCATTGTTATTTATTGTTTTCCTTATATAATTGTGTGAAAGAGTGAATGCCAACAACTCATATGTGAAATTCTGCGAGCTACTCCTGAAGCTGCATCTGCAGATGCTTCTGTACAAACTGCTAGACTGGCGAGCAAGGTCCCTTCCAAGGGAAAAAAGTGGGTAACATTAATTCTTACAGTGTTCCTTGCTTCTTTATGGTACATTTTCTTTTGGGTCTATAAGGGGGTTTCTTTAGGTCACTTTCAACCAGTCAGAAAAGCTCCTTTTTTGTAATTTTCTAGTTCTTGTGTCATGTAATCGTGTTTCATTCTCTTTGAATGAAATATTCTTTTTTTTTTTTTAATATATAAAAAAAATTAAAAGTTTTG
>Ga0307515_10012723_pt1 | contig 15797 bp, 18 predicted proteins | sample 17_EM_MG_FD_194513 | JGI IMG/M metagenome (GOLD analysis project Ga0307515, IMG submission 194513) | Populus trichocarpa ectomycorrhiza microbial communities from riparian zone in the Pacific Northwest, United States - 17_EM | ecosystem: Host-associated > Plants > Roots > Unclassified | place... | reverse complement strand
TGCGTGGATTAAGATCACGTGCTCAAGAGGCCGGATCATGGATTTGGACTTAAAGATCCCATGCCATATGGACGGATCGATGAGTGGGTATTTTCTTATGATGGACGATATGTCACCGGATGGATTATGGGACTGCGATGAAGAGTCAATGGAAGACGGACATTATGGAGGTTAGTTAATATGACCTTTAGAGAGCTTACAGAGCTACAGGAGCAGTCACGGAATGCGGCCCATACGAGCGCAATAACGGACAGGGTGGAAACGAATGGCTGGAACCAACTGGATCACAGCCTGAGATGGATCACGGCCGGAAATGGATCGCAGCCGGGGATGGATCGCGGCCAGTGAGGCATCGCGGCCGGAGAGATGACAAGAGATGGATCCCGTCCGGAGATGGATCGCGGCCGGATATGGATCGCGACCCGATATGGATGGATGACCGGAGGTAGATGACAGGAGATGGTTAACAGGAGATGGTTGACAGGAGATGGATCACGGCAGACAGATGGCAATCGGCCTCCTTCCTATATGAAGATATTGAGGTTATGCGAAGTTATACCATTCTCGAGATCATGACTTTGATTTCAAACTACGGAGTTTCGATGGAACGCAGATATGCATGTATACGATGTACCGGCGGTATGGTTCGGTACCGAGCACTATTCAGAGCACCATTCAAAGATATCCACTTAAACAGCTACAGGCCCGAATTACAATGCCGAATACGATCCCGTATCAGATCCTGAGTCACGCAGCTACAATGCCAATACCGCACATCTCGAAGCTGTATGAGATAAATCGTCAGCGAAGCGACGAGCTTTAAAGAGGGCGGTGACAGTGCCGGATTCGCAACAACCCTTACCGCGAACAATTACCGTACCGGAAGTGCAAGAACGAAGCACTGTGAAATGCATTCACCGATAGAGAAGGACAGCAGCAGCAAGAGCACATGGAGAAGAAGAAGCAACAATTGTACTCCGAGAACGGCGAAAAGTGCACCCAAAGAAGTGACGGCAAACCCACCTACAGATGAATCAAGAAGCCGCATGCGCAAATCACAATCCCGAATGAGATCTTGACTCAGTCTCGGCGATCCCGACTCAGTCTCTGCGATCCCGATTCAGTGTCGACAATCCCGAGATACACAGCTGCTACTAGAAATCAACTTCAGAATCAAGTCTTACCAACCTATATAGCACCCGAAGAAACCGAAATAGATTAGTCGTCGGCAGAGCTACGACGTACAAAAGGGGGATGACCGTACCGGATTCAAAACCAACCCCTACTGCAAGCAATCACCGTACCGGAAGTGCTGGGAGGAAGCACCTTGGAGCGGACTTACCGGCAGAAATCACCAGCAGTGTCTACAAGCGTACGTGAAGAAGAGTCAACAGTGCACCTGGAGATGAAACGACAAGTGAACTCAGAAAATGACGATGTGGATACCCAGACAAGTGACAGCAAGCACACCTGGAGAAAGAGTGGAAAGCATACCCGGAGGAAAGCCGGCGAGCAATTGGAGATCATAAGTGCACCGAGCACAGGACGGAAGTCAAGTGTACCTACAAGTGCACCGACTAGGAGGATGATCAGTGCGACTGCAAGTGCACCGGAGAGATGATGAGATGATCAATCGAGTTTGATCTACGCCGAACAAGTGCAATTATGTCTACCGAAGCAGTTCCGAACGAGAAAGAAAATGATCTCCGAACGTACCAAATAATCTACCGAACAGCATCGCGAGCGAGTCACCGAACGCATCGCGAGAGATAGTCACAGAACGGCCTCGCATGAGACAGTCACCGAATGGCATCATGAGAGACAGTTGAGACAATTACCAAAAAATGATTACCGGATTGCCTTCAATGGAGGGCGCAGGAACTTAGGATTATCGGGAGCCATCAACCGAAGGCACCCACTGGGATGTTTACCAACCGGCTTGCCGAAAGGAAGGCCGAACGACCATACTGGAGGCCTATAACCCTGCTTGGCGGATGCTGAAGGAGCATGAATACAGCTACCGACGAGTACGGAGATGTTGTGCGATTTACCGGCTACAAGAGATGATTTGAGATATCAGGACTGCCGACCAAGCAGTGCACTAAGGCGCGGGAGAGCGCATACGCGCTTGAATATATATGGTATGAATGACCATTTCATGAGAAGCTTACGAGATAGATACGGGGTCTTATATGATTGACCATCACCGACGGCTCTGATACCGAATGCAGAAGCTGCCAAAGCAGCAACAATGATCGCTGATTGGCTGGGCCTGCGGAGTTCACGAGGAATTCGGAAATCTTGAGTGCTAGCGCACTTGAAAATATATGGTGAGTATGACCAGTTACTGGAATGCTTACAAATTAGATATACCGATGCAATCGCTGATGGCGATAGCGATGGCGATGATGAGCAGCGAGCGGAAGCCCCCATCGATGCCGCCGAGTCAAGACGAGGCTCATACTATGATTGGGGATTTCACCGAGATTAATGTGTCTAATTCCGACAATGATCGATACTTGGTTCAAGTTACAAGTGGGAGATTGAGTGGTCGGATGCCGGACATTCCGTAAGTGGAGATATGGAGGACGGTGTCACTTTGGATGTTCCTTCTTTCTCTTTTCTTCTCTTCTGTTTACTTCTTTACTTCATTGGATCTCGGCCCAGTACAAATGGCGTCGGCACGGGTTTTTACCACCTCCGGAGATAAGTCAAGTGGAGGTGGAGTTTCCCCGTCCGCCGGATCCTCCGAATGGCTACCATATGGTACTGATCGGTTGTGGGACCTATGGGTTCGTACGTTTGCGTACGTTGAACGGTTATTTGATTATTGTCATTCTTTTCTACTCTTGTACCAGATTATGCAGCCCAGGGGGTTTGCACCTAAAGAGGGGGATAATGTAATGGCACGGCTGCACGTGACGTGTCCAGGGCCGGGTAATACGCGCTTTATATAGTCCGCTCGCCACGAGCCTTTGATCTCTAGCGATAATCTTACCATAAGTACCTTTATACTACTCTACAATATTGACATCCACGTGTGCAACCATATCTACTGATATACCTTGCTACGAGGCCATACACGGGCGTATGCCTTTACAGAACGGCTCGACAAGTACAATGCAATCTGGTTATCCGTGCCTGCTTACCACTACCTGACACCAAAAAATAAGTCATATGAACAAGTTTCTCAATGGAATGGGAAGGAGATGAAGGAAATGAGCCGGTACCTGCTTGGAGTTGTAACCCAGTCTCTACGAGGCGGAAGCCCTGCTCAGAGTCCCATATTCAATCACGCAATTGAGTGCACACAGGCATTGTTAGAATTCTATATGTATGCTCGATATAAATCTCACGATGGAGCGGCATGGAGCTACATGGAGGATGCCTTGCGTCGTGTTCACACCTTCAAAGATCTTTTCTTACTCGGGCGAGGCGGCAGAAAGGCGAAGGCCAAAGCCAATGCCCTGGGAACGGAACCCGTGAAGAAGTGAACGTTAGACGAGGAAAGAAATGCCGACACTCGGACGCCGTCTAAGAACCGGCGCAAAATGAATGCGTGGCGGGATTCTATCACCCACGAGATAGATGTTTCCAAGGAGTTAGATGCCGACTTCAACAATCCGAAAATCCACGTGATATCTCATTGGGTGGAACAGATTTGTCGATACGGAGCCTTGCGACAGTATTCTGGCGAGAGACATGAACAAGCACATAAAATGAACCTCAAGGACGATTGGAATGCCTCCAATCACAATCTCAACTACTTGCCACATGTAATCACCTTTCAGCGTCGAATCCTCTGCTACGAAGTCAGAGAGCTGAATCTCCAAGCCCTCGCTCAGGGTCGGCAGAACAGCGCTGCCGCATGCAAAGTCCTCCCTGCCGGTGCTGATCGGGCTGCCCCCCTGTGCCCCCAGTCATATGCGAAGCCCGAATTCATGGGACACCAAAACCGCCTTGATCGAAATGATCCTGTCACTATGATCAAAGACTTCAGAGCATTACGCGACAATACACAACACGCAACGCGGCATGTGGCACTATACAGCTGCACACGGGAGTTTATCAAGGATAAGAGTCGTAACACGACATATATATCGGATGAACAACTGCAGGCAATGGAGCTCTGTATTTTCCATGGTATTAAGGTTCAACTTGAGGATTTAGATGGTGAACGCATATCTCAGATGTGTCGATGCACAGGAAGCCAGAGCTGGCACGGAGGGGATTGACGGAACCACTGGGTGTGGGTAAAGCAACGCCCTGGGAAGTGTTATGGCGCTCTGAATGGGCGTCTCCCGTGACAACTGCAACGACAATTCAAAATCAATCTCCAAAACGAGGATGGAGCTTTCATTCAGTACTGGTTTGCCATGGCGCTCATCAGAATACCTGAAAACTCGGGGAACTTGGATCTGGTCTCGAAATTTCTACACTTGAGAAAAGCACAGGGAGCTGTTGCTTTCAAAGTTTTCAGTATGGGGAACATTGTCGGCTGCGCGCACGTAATTCCAGAAATAGCTACTAGTCGTACGACAGGAGACAGATGGAACGAGCGATGGATTGTCAACAGCCACATAGATCTGGCGACTTGGAGTGATGTGTATAATTGGTCAAGGGAATTGCATTCTTCGCGCAGGTAGAAGGAACGCGAGGAGAGATATTTGCAGCGTCACCCATCGCATTGCAATCCCGATGCAAGCGCGTACCCAATGAACCTATTCCGACGTATTGACACAGTTGGCCCCAACGCCAGAGTGATCGTATAAAATAGCAGACCGACAGAACGCGAAGAGACAGTGAAACAGTGATGGGAGGGCAAGATACAAAGCGACCGGTTGTATTGACGCCGGGCACAGAGTAATCCGCCACTGGGGTTTCTCCGACTGCTCCGACGGAGCGCATCCACTCTGATGGAGCCATTCCGCCCGAACAGAATATTTTTTTGCTGATGAAGAGCAGAGACATAAGGGAAATGTTGAAAAGGGACTTTCGACAACCACAACCCCTGAAATAACATTTGAGGAGTTGTTGACTGCTATCAGAGATAACCTGAGCGATCTTGCAAGTCAGATAGATGATGAGGATGGGGAAGACGAGGCTGATGATGAAGACGATACAGCGCATGGCAAAGTGGGTGAACATAATGAACCTGGCTGGGTGCTGGGCACAATCTCCAACACAGAAATTCACCGCATGGAGAGGTTTCGGCAGAAGCAGATAAGGCTTGGCAAACGGATGCAACCTGGGGAGGGGGACTCTGCTGACTGCATCTCTGAGAGTGAGATGAAGTACGGGATGACTGAATTGAAAGTTTCGGCTGTGGGAAAGCTCCAAACAGACACGACTGCAGCCACACCATCACCAACAACGTTTGGGGCTCATATGCAGGCTCCTCATATTGTCCCGGGACAATTCCAAATGCCGCAAGTGACGTCCCACCAGGGAAGTAGTGAAATGAGGAAGCGTTTGACAAAATCTAAAGCTAACAATTACATAGAACCGCAGGTGCGCACTGTGGTGCCTGATCGTCTCGGATAGATGTTGCGAAGCAAGTTCAACCTGTAACTTTATACCCCTGCATATGCCATCATTAGGTAATTAATATACAGAAATCGGATTCGGACGAAGACATGGTAACAGCTCCTGTGTCACCGGAATGATAGATATCCAAATAGGTATTCTTTATGATGTATCTCAAGTAAAAGCAATTTGTGAACCAGTTATGTTGCGTGTCAGCATTTTCTTGATATCAGTGACCAAATTGTGAGATAGGATTATTTGTCAGTGTGTGTTCAAGCGATGTACAGGCCATGCAAATGATCTAAACTTCAAATCTCATTGATTCACGAATAACGTACCGTATATGGTATTGCCTGTTCCAGATCAATGCTAATGCACAACCTAAATTTGTGATGAAATTTACACACAAAGTTTGAGTTGGTGATGTCATATGACTCATAGAAGGAGCAGCCAAGCACATGCGAAACTTGGAGAAATGACAGCCAACAGGCTGTGTCAATCCATGCAGCCAACTGCATATCACTCCGCACAAACCTCTTGCATACTGTCAAGAAATTCACATTTACTAATGGTTCGCTATGGAAATGGAGAAGAAGGAGTTGGATAAGGAATGGTGAGGACGTTCGGCTATAAATGTCTGAAAATAGTGGATGGATTGTTATGTCGTAATTTGCCGGCTGATGGGGTTGAAATACAATGGAGCTGCTTTACTTATTATGTAAATGATATGTCATGTGGTGGATCAGAAACTGAGATATCTCGGTGATCCTGGATTCAAATGATTGTACATAGAAACTATATACTGATTGGCAATAGAGGCTGTATGCATTTTTTGTACAATTGTTGAGCAGCCAATGACAGTTAGTATGTCAGAAAGCAGAGCTCAAAGTTGAGCATCAACGGACCGTCAACGATTTATAGCCATACCCTTTCAGCAATCACCTGGCTGTATAGTCGCATCCATCCAAACAAAATGTATTGGCTGTCTTGGTAGATACAATGACATGCCACACTGCGCTTGCCCCGGTGTAGAAATGAGTATCAACAGAGTAGCGCTGATTCCAGGTCTTACATCCTGGATAATAACTATCCTATACAACGGCATTTAGCCATAATCATAATATTGGCGCCCTTTATGGGCAACAATACCACAGACGATGTCGCTACTACTTCCTAACAATGATTCTCAACTGAGCGTCAACGATTATTTCAATTGCATCATTGCTAATCCAGAGGCTTTCGATGCAGCCTTGACTCATAATCGATCTATTGCCCGCCTCGTGAGGCAAAACATTGTTGCGACAATATAGGGTCTATGCTCTACACACGACCGTCAATGGAGCAGCAACGACTGTTGGCCATGCATCATGGACAATGCAAGGGATGTGTAGCAATATTGAACAATGATCGAACTATCAGCCGGCATTCTACGCAAAATGGTTGTGAGATATCGCTACTATGTCCTAAAAATGTGCGTCAACAGAGAGTGGACGACTTCTCACCTTGCATATGGTAGAATACAGGGGAATCTGCAACAACTCAAGTTTCCGTCGGAAACACCCTGGTGTTCCGGACAGCTCGGACGGCTCTGGCTGAACCTCGTACTCTCTGACGGAGAATCAGAAGCGACGGGTAGCGTTGCATATCTCCCTTGCGGTGGCTATCATACCATGCCTCTTATTCTCGCGACGCGTCGCGTTGTATATTACGCTCGCCGCTCCAGGGTCAGGCTTGCTTTACTTTGCGGCCGGAATGTGGTGACCCATACGAAGCTTTAGAATGACACGTATCATGTTACACTTTTCGCAGGGGTTGCAGTTATGCAGTGGCCATTTACAAAACGCCTGGCGATGTTTATGCCTTTCTTCGGCCGATAGCCACAGGCCGCACTCTCATTTATGTTTACCTTGGAGATTTTGTCATTTAGTGCAATACAGTCTTCGATTCAGATACATCGCTGGCTGTTGCATTGGCTCCAGCATTATCGTATTTTACATGTCTGAAATATACTGTCCAATCTTCACACTCTCTAGTACTATGCCCTCAGTCCTCCACATTCTGCATTGATCAATCATCGGCTTGCAATGCTTGTCCAACCTCATTCGCTTCCTCATCATCGCCATCCTCGCCCTCATACCCGTCGACATCACTGGTTCCCAGGTCAAATTTCCCGAGTTCAGTCGGGGCCCGTCGTCGCCGGCTGGCGGTCGGAATGCCATCGCTTTCATCACCTTCATCTTCGAAATCCCTGCTGCCCCCTGGCATTCCGAAATGCAGTTTGTCATCCGTGCAATTGTTGTCTAGCGGGATGTTTGGGTCAGTGCTTCCGATCTGAGATTCCTCAAGCGCCACTTTGGAGGTCAAATAGTCAAGAACAATAGCATTGTCAACACGCGCTGCCTCCACGTTGATCACCACGGCAGGCGTTGGGTTCTCCGCCTGCTGGATCTGCAGCTTGAGTGTGACAAGGGTGTTGTTATACACCATCTGCTGGTAGCTCTCGGGTAGTGTGTTCCAGGTATTCATCCAGAATGAATACGTGTTTGCAACGCCAGGCGAGGTGATCACCTTGCCACCTGTTACAGCGCAGCAGGATGCAATCCTACCACCATCATTCTTGCAGTTGAAGTAGTTTGAGCGATCAAGTCTGTCCGCTTTCAACTTTACTTGGAAGCTTTCGGATGAAAACAGTTGTTCTTTTCCCACTCCATGAGAGCATGGCGCAATGTGGTGCAGGTAAACATGATCAGTGGTCAGGGTATATGACTGTCCTTGTCGTCAATCATGGAATTATAAAATCCATCAGCATACTTACCGTGGTTATTCGCCCTATAATGAAATTTGAAGTAGATAAACCGCGTGATTGCTTCCGCCAGGTAGTGAAGTGGACGCTAGCCATTCGTTACCAGCTTTCCACTCTCTCAGTGTTGGGTTTGGACCGCGTACAACAGCTTCCACAGGCTCTGCGATCAGAAAAAGATACTTAATGTCAGCGAGAAGGGATTCAATGAACTCCAAACGCTCTGCGGCGGATTCAAACCAGTGGAGATCATAAAGCTCTGCTATCTTGTCCCCTGCTGATTGAATAAAATGCGATTTAACCTTGTCGACTTGAACTCGAACCTGGTACCAGTTTGAGCGTATAGTATCCAACGTGGGCGGTTCCTTCAACATACCTCTTTCAAAATCTCCTTTGTGAGCGCCTCGAATGCTATGAACTAAATGTTGTCTTGCTGCATTGCGATGTTCCAGTAAGTCTGTATTATATGCCAGTGTGGGCCTTCAGCTAATGCTTTCGAAACGCGTCGCGTTGCATAACTTACTGTCTCCAAGTCGCTTGCACTCATAAACGGATGTCTGTTCCACATGTAGAGCGCCAGCAGACTGCCCGTTGCAAACACAAGACGCGTCATGTCTGAGTGACAAAATCAATGGATGCAGCGACTGCCTGAGACCATTGATCGAGGATTAGACACTGCCTGTGGTTGCAATTGCCAGCACCTCTGTCTCTGAATCTTTTCTGTAGCTCGCGTTCGGAGTGAATTTTCAATTATCATGTGGGCTTCTGGATTAGGGATAGAAGTAGGCAGGATTTCAAGACCTTGGTGAGAAGTGGGAGGAAACACAATGCCGGGTGCGGGGCTGGACCCCACGCAACGCGTAGAGGTTACTTCGGGTGCTGGTGTGCTACGACTGCTTGTACATAGCGTGGCGGCTGGAGTATATATCGACTGTCGCTGTGTAGCGGACGTGGTAGAAGAGACGCGTTGATTGATATCAGCGACACGAGATTTGTTCAGCGAAGACGAGGGGGTGGAGTTTTGACCTTGGATTGTAGAGGGTACGGAACTCTCTCCTTGAAAGGAAACCATCTTCCCAACCGGTACGGAAATGAGCCTCTTAGCATGCGGAAGTTGAGAATTCCCCCGAAGGCTCACGCTTTTGTTGATTCTGACGAATAGCAAGACTTCGAACATTTTGTATGACCGGAGTCGTGTCAGGGTGAGGGCTTTGGGAATGCATAGTCCAATATAGATGTTCCACGTAAAGAAAGCAGGAACAATTGCCTGTGCATGCATATGCAACGGTAGGCAAGGTAGACTCCTATTTGAGCGACCATGGAGGGTTTTGACAAACACGGGAGGCAGAGTGTGGACCACGCTAGACACTGAACCCCGACAATATTCGGTGACGAGATTCCTTGAAAAGCAATCAATTATGGGGTTAACTGCGATCAGATTAATTCAGATTAAACACAGATTAAACTGGGCAATGATATTCACTGTTACAGCAACGTCTGAAGGTCTATTTGCACAGCTTGAAGGGTATTTATGCCATCCTAGTACAATTATCATCGTATTGCACTGGTTGTTGGCACGATACTTTGAACCATTGATTGTGTATATCTTCAGATTCCCGGAGTAAATCCCCCTTTGGCAGAGCTACCAGCATCCCAAAGCGAACAATGACATATTCTCTATCCCATGACATCAGTCTCGTGTGCTTTTTCCAATGCTAGGTGTTCATAGCCGTGTTGGATGGTTGCAAAGTTGGGACAACTTGAGAACCACTCAGTTGGCTCCGAGATGCACAAGATCCGAGTGGTAAAAATGACGAATGATGCAAAAGCAACGCCCGGTGTGGTAAACTGTCCGCTCCGCGTTAACTAAATCTCGTCTCGAGGCTTGTTGTTCATGAGATGCCTGGCAGTGCTGCAAGATGAAGGCTGGGCCGTTTTGTGTTATTTGACCAACAAAACTCACAAGTTGAGCCTTTAACCAAGACACAGCCGGAACTCGAGTATATATATCCCTTCTTCCCGCTTATACCTCCTTTCTCTTTTCCTCCCATATTATACACACTGATAGCATCCTCAACTCAACATCACGTGACTTGCACAACACAACGCCTCTCGCTCCAAAACACACCCGATAACCTACACAGCTTTGTACTTCTCCTCTGGGCTTCCTTTCTCTACAACTGTATCATAATGCTAACGTTTCGGATGTAGATTCATTTTCAATTCACAGCAATGGCATCATAGGGCAGCAGCAAAGAAAAGGGGAAGGCTAGGGCAAAGATGCCAAGATCGGTTAAAAATCGATGCCTGTCGTTGGATCAAGACCATATACATGGATTCAACTCAGAACACATCACTGTACTACTACGGATATACAATGTTTGCGGCATCAAGGATGAGACGACATGGGACCTCTTTTATGATATAATCTATCTTGATCCAGTCACGACCCACCACTTTTCACAATTCCAGCTGATGTGGCCGCACAGCAGGAGCAGGAGTTTGCCTTTTCGGGAGTGGTGGGCTGCCTTCCGCTCATATATGGGGCAAATGTTTGACAAAACCCGCAACCAAATCAACAACTGGAGGGAGGACAATCCCCGTGCCTTCGGAGATATGGTTGATCGCTCCAATCCGCAGACAACCAGCTCGGGAAAGGTTAAACGCACCGGTTAGCGTTTCTCTTGGTATGGCAGCGATGATCTCAGGACAACAATTGAGCCGCCAAGCTGTCGGCATTACAAAGCAGGGGACTTCCTGGCCGTAAGACCACTGAATTGGGATGAGATAATCAACGAGGATGATGATAATGACAACCGGGTGGATCCCTATGCGCCGAGGGGTGGAAGAAGCCATCCTGGCAATTGCAATGACAATGACGATGGCGAGAGGGAGGAGGACACACAGGGCGGTGAGAAAGGGACCGGGAGAAGCAAGGGAACAAACGATGGGATGGGGAAAGGGATGGCGACTGAGGACGGAAAGGGGAAGGGGAAGGGGAAGGGGAAGGGGAAGGGAAACTTCAAACTGAAAGGTATTGTTTAACACACCCCAGGAGGAGATGATATTTCTCTTGATGTTCCTTTGCAGTTGCAGAAGGAAATGTCAGAGGCAGACTTGGACACTGAGGGCTAACTAGAGCGGGTATATTTAGAGCTGGAAACATCGCCCGCCGTGTCAATTTCCTCATATGATGATACCGACTCTAACGAGTCCGACGGCGAATATGACACAGAACTTGATGTGGATATGTGCAGGAAGGATGATGTGAACTCACCAGACGGCGTTGACAATGACGGCGATGTGGATATGGAAAGGGGCGGTGAAGATGGGGAACATGAACAGGAGGAAGATGAGAAGGAGGAGGAGGTAGTGGATGAGGATGAGGAGGAGGATGAGGATAATGGCAAAGAACCTCGGACTATTGGCCAGGGAGAGATGGTAAATACATCGGCTGACAATGTAGATACCATGGTAGACGATGAGGCAACCGTGCTACCTGGGCAAGTCCCAGAGATGTGCGAATATACCCAACGGCCACCACCTCCGGCGCCTGCCGCACTGCCACAAACCCCGAAGCCTCCCCCACAACCACGAACTCTGGAGACTCATACCCTTAGGGGGCTGGAGTTTTTGGGGCTTGAGACTCCACTAAAACCTCGCCCAGCGGCGCCAACACTGCGAGAAGCAGACGCAGCCAGAAACACTGCGGATGCCGATGTGGAGCAGCAGCTACCCGGCGAATCTGCAGATGACAACGGTCTTCCAGATGCTCTCTGCCGGAAGTCTCTCTCCGGGATGTCCCTCTCACCGATGTCCCTCTCCCCGATGACCGTCTCCCTGATGACCCTCTCCCTGAGGCGTGCCGGGATGGCTCGGTAGGCGAGGACTGAACCAGTCCTGGCATTGCAGAGGAGGCGTGCGTTTGGGTTAGAGTCGTGTTCTTGTCTTGTTAGTTTCCTTTGCTTTAATCTATCCATCTCAGGCACTGATCACGGCACGCTTGTAGGTGTTTTGTTCGTTTGGGTTAGGGTTGCGGGCTTGTTCATTTCCTTTGTACTAATCTATTTCCCTCAGGCTATGATTATGACACGCATCGCAAGGTTTTTCGATTGCTCAGGGTGTATTTTTTAATTATTCATAGTATTATGGGACATCGCCCATGCAGTGTTTTTGCAACTCCTGGCTTGATGGTGTTGAGGCTCAATAAATCTCTCAAGTATCGTGAGCTTTTACCCACCCCACACTGCTGCGGCGCAGCACCAACTTTTGTCCCTTCCTACAGTGAATACTCAACTCCTCTAGCGCCATCGACAATGCCAGAGCAGACCCCATTCCGTTGCCCCGAAGTTTCATGCTGACAGATGTTCAACTCAGACAGCTGGCTACCTCGACATATCAAATTATACCATCCTCAACACCTTCAAGTTGCAAAGAATCTGACTGTTCGCAGCGCGCCTCAACCTGTTGAACCAGCTCCGGGTCGTGAATTCAACGCGAACAAAGATTCAGTCGAAGACTTGGCCGCGTATCCCTTCTTCGAACACGTTGAAAACATCGCTGACTCGGAGTGTGAACAATCGCCATCTCTTCGGCCGTGGACGGAAACATGCCCCGGTTCCGGTGGTCCCCTGAGCGATTACATTACTGAGCCACTGGAATGGGATGCTCAGGGTTTCCTTGAGACAAATCAATAGAACAATCCCTACTACCTGTTTGCGACGGGTGAAGAGTATAAATATATCCAGTGTGGGATCAAGAAGAAGGGCATGAAGACGTACTATGACAACATGCTGAAGGAAGAAAACACCGCTCTGCGTTTCCCAAGCTTCAAAAGCAGGGATGGCGTCCAGAAGCTTGTGTCTAGCATGCCAGGTGATCTGGCTCTCGGGGAGTGGGAACTACACACTCTCGAGCATATGAGATGGAATGACAATCACCAACACCCTATCAAATACTGGAGTCGAGACATCATCAAAAGCATGAGATGGTTGATGGGGCAGCCAGCATACGCCAAGTAACTTATTTACGCCCTTCAGCCTTGATTTAACAGCGATACGCCACCGACACGGCTCTGTACCGAAATGCACACTGCGGACTGGTGGTGGGAGTCACACATAACGAGAGATACTCCAGGATAATACTCCTGGATAATAACGTGCGAATTGACGTTTAGGCAACACTCAGAGTGGGGGATATATGGGTTCCCTTGATCTTCATGTCTGACGGAACACATCTCTCGAATTTTGCTGGCGACAAGAAAGAGTGGCCAGTATATATGACAATTGGCAATCTGTATTAGATGATCCGCCAGATACCCTCAACGCACAGCGTCTTGATGGTCACTCGCCTGCCGATTGCAATCATGAATCACGATATTCCTCAGAACCGGCTGGATGAGCAGTGGCAAACAAACAGAGAGGTGCTGAACTACGTACTCTGGTGGTTCCTCCAGCCTATCCCCTTTAAGCACAATCCCAGCACCGATAGCGGGTATTACCACCAGCTCTGTGCAGATCGCAACTTCAGGCGGTGCACACCGGTTTTAGCAGCATTGATTGCAGATTGCCCTTGGAATAGTGACCTACATTATCTCTAGCGGTATGTCTGTTTTTGGTGCGAATGTCCAAAGAACGAAATTGGAGATTATGTGCATCCTGACAAGCAACACCCCCAGTGGGATCACAACCTATATAGAACGCTCAGCGATGCCAACACCCAGTCAGTCAATGCCGAACTCTCGTCATGCCATGTTCACCGAGGATTCAATGTGTTTCGACGTATTCCCTGTATCGTGAGCAATCTCCCTAAGCCCGACCTCCTCCATCCAGTACACATCGGCATGCTCGACCACCTCCAGAAGTGCATTTTCCACTTCATGAACACGCACGAACGGCTCAACAAGTACAATGAAATCTGGTTATCTGTGCCTGCTTACCATGAGCTCACACCAGAACATAAGTTATATGAAGAAGTTTCTCGATGGAATGGGAAGGACATGAACGAAATGAGCTGGTACCTGCCAGTAGTTATAACCCAGTCTCTACGAGGCGGAAGCCCCGCTCAGCGTCCCATATTCAATCACCCAATTGAGTGCACACAGGCATTGTTAGAATTCTATATGTATGCTCGATATACATCTCACGATGATGCAACATTGAGCTGCATGGATGATGTGCTGTGTCGTTTTTACACCTTCAAAGATGTTTTCTGACTGGAGCGAGCCGGCAAAAAGGCGAAGGCCAAAGCCAAAGCCCTCGGAATGGAACACATGAAGAAGCGAAAGGTACACAAGGAAATAAATACTCAAACTTGGACGCCGTCTAAGAATCGGCACAAAATGAACGCCTGGTGGGATTAGATCAGCCACCAGCTAGAAGTTTCCAAGGAGTCAGCTGCCGACTTCAACTGTCTGAAGATCTACTTGATGTCTCGCTGGGTAGAACAGATTTGTCGATACGGAGCCTTGCAACAATATTCTACCGAGAGATATGAACAAGCACATAAACCGAACCTCAAGGATGGTTGGAACTCCTCCAAACACTCTCTCAACCACCTGCCACAAGTAATCGCCTTTCAGCGTCGCATCCTCTGCTTCGAAAGCAGAGAGCTCAATCTCCAAGCCCTCTCTCAGCGTCGGGAGAACAGCGCTGCCGCATGCAAAGTCCTCCCTTCCGGTGCTGATCTCGCTGCCCCCCTGAGCCCCCTGTTAGGGGTCGTCCCTAACAGCGATAATGATACTTGTTTCTAAGAGAAAAGCATACATATCTACGATATGCATAACACCTATGCGTGCAGAAATCAAGTGGTCAGCAACATGCTCTTTAGCGGGAGTTCATGTTGGTCGCGCAGAGCGAGGGTGCTTTGTTCATTCCTGGATACTCTGCGGGACATGTGTTGTAACAACACACGGCAGTTGTTAGTCATAAGCGATTAAGTTAACTCTTCTCCCCTACCCGTAACGGGCTAGGATCCGGAGAGGCACGTTACAGTCTTGAGAAGAGTCTCGACCTAAGCTTGACGTAACTGAGGGATTTATGACGCAGGCAATTGTGCCTAGAGCGAGCACCACTCGTTAACTCGATGGTCTGGATCGCAATGTAATCTTCGTATCGGATACGAGCTTACGCCTCGTAGTCTACGTTGGCATAGTATCGGTTGGTCGCCGACTAAATCTATGACGCAATTAAATTGCTCACTGCTTGAGGGATTTAAGAGGCGATAAGCATTATCAACTTGGTTGGTAGATGTTCCAACTACCGAATAGTACGATTTGCAAAAGATGTCTGAGAAAAGAAAAGATAAGCTGATATCGCGCGACGGATGGCCTGATTGTTATCAGGAGCGTAACGCTTTGAAACCACGTTGCAGACGACACAATTACGACAGGGTGTTGTGGTAAGTTCTTGTCGGGCGCTAAGAGGGCGTGGCCGAGGTAACACTATCAGGAGACAGAACGAGCGACGGCTAT
>Ga0307515_10012722_pt1 | contig 15799 bp, 1 predicted proteins | sample 17_EM_MG_FD_194513 | JGI IMG/M metagenome (GOLD analysis project Ga0307515, IMG submission 194513) | Populus trichocarpa ectomycorrhiza microbial communities from riparian zone in the Pacific Northwest, United States - 17_EM | ecosystem: Host-associated > Plants > Roots > Unclassified | place... | reverse complement strand
AATAGTTTTACCTAACAAAAGTTTAAAGCAGGTGCTAATCTTAATAGTAATTTATTCTTTCTCTACCCTTATTTTAACTACTTAGACTACGCCGTAACTAACTCTAATATTAGCCATATAGGAACGGACAAAGGCTATATAGGCAGATTAGTTAATAGAGTGCTAAAACCGAATTTTAGGGCTTCTACAATAGGGCATCTTAAAAAGACTTTAAGTAACTATATATGGTAATAACCCTACTACACAAGCAATTCTAAATCCATTTAAATATAGTTTTAATAATCTTTCTAACCTAGACTCTAACTATAATATAGGATTTAATAAGCAGCGCTTTAATATACTTCTACTAGTATATAACCACTTATAATAATAGTTCTAGACTAATGCTTATATTTAGGTACTTAACGCATCCCTTTCCTTAAACCTAGACACCTCCCGCCCTTCTAGCACTGTTACTTAGCCTAATATACCCTACGATATATCACCTAATTAGACCGACTATAGTACCAATTACTAAGGCAGTAGGCCTAATAATATTAGCGACCCTAACAGCGGCATAGATGGCGGGACTGATATAGATAAGTGTTATAACGGATATAGTAGAGTTAATATAGATAAAGATAGCAATGCGGATAATAGAACGGATATAGCTCTAGGTGGCAATATAGATGATTAGAATAGTGCAAGAAAGGGGGGCAATGAATATAATGGAGTGGACACAGGCAGTAATACTGGCGTAAATAGTGGAGAAGATATGGATAAGGATAGTGGTGCCGGCAATAATTTCGGAAATAATACCTATAAGCTTATCTTTACAGGTATAAAATCGCGGAATTAAAAATGTACTATTAATATACCATATCGCTAGAATTACGAACAGTTAATAGTTACAGTTAAGCTATTTAGAAAGACGCTTAGGGCTGAACCTAATGCAAGTCTTTGGTATACTATTAGAAAAGGGGTTAAGTCTATACTATTTAATAATAAGAATCTAGATATCTTTAAAACAAGGGTAGAGGAGGGGCTAGGTAAGGCAAATACTTTATAGTCTATAATAGGTTTAGAGGAGTAGCTATTTTATATAGTGGTTATAATATAAATATATTTTTAAAGGCATATTGTGGCAATCTATAGCAATCTATAGCAATTTATGGCAATTTATAGCAATCTATGGCAATCTATAGCAATCTATAGCAATCTATAGCAGTATATTATAATTTAGAGAAATACATATAGTCCGTATAGTTTGTACAGTTCGTATAGTTTATATAGTTCGTACAGTTTATACAGTTCGTATAGTTTGTATAGTTTGTACAGTTTGTATAGTTTATACAGTTTATATAGTTTGCGCGCTATATAATTATAGGGTAGCAAAATGCTAGCATTAGTTTGGTAGTTAAGCATTTTGCTGCGATTTACTAGTAGACGCTATAAACTTGTTGCGAAATGCGCGGTTTGTACAAATTGCTAACAACCATATACGACCGCCGCGATCGTATAGTTTGCGGCAATTTGTGGCAAACTACAACAACCTGCCACAAAAAAAAAATCCTGATAGTCTTAATTACCGCAGACGAAGCTAATATAAATTAGGGCGTCTTGGTTACTATAGGCGAAGCTAATTAAGGCATTTTAATCACCGCAGACGAAGCTAATTAAGGCGTCTTAATTACTGTAGACAAAGCTAAGATAAATTAAAGCGTCTTAGTTACTGCAGGCGAAGCTAATTAAGGCGTCTTAATTACTGTAGACGAAGCCAATATAAGTTAGAGCGTCTTGGTTACTATAGGCAAAGTTAATTAGGCGTCTTAGTTACTGTAGGCGAAGTTATTTAAGGCGTCTTAGTCACTGTAGGCGAAGTTATTTAGAGTGTCTTAGTCACTGCAGGCGAAGCCGATTAAGGCGTCTTAATTACTGTGGTAGATCCTTAAGATTATATAAGATTACCTGCAGTAATTAAGACGCCTCAGCGTTAAAACCTAAAAACCCTCTTTAAGACTAAACACTTACCTAACTTGTCTTCCTAAGAGTGCTAGCGCTGTACTTAGATATATAAGGCCGCCCTATAATCTAGGGCCATTGTACTATCTAATTATAGGTAAGTCCTAGAGAAGGGTTATATTCTATGCCTAATGTTTCCTACGTAGGCATTTTAGCTACCCATCATTCTGCATTACTATACCTCCACCCATTAACTACAAACCTTATCGCAATAAGATCCTACAGCTCTGTAAGCATAGCTATATCGTTAACGATATTATTAAAGTCTTTAGGGACCGCGGTGTGCTGCTTTTTAAACAAACGCTTAAACAAAGGCTTTAAAATTGGAACGTCTCTAAATACAATAAGCGTATTAACTACGACAACCCTATCTTACAATGCAGAGTTATAGTCTTATACTTTGACTATATCTTTAATAATGCTGACATTATCTTCGCTTTAAATTCAGAAGGTTATAATATACCACCTCGTGCCCTTTAACACCTACATTAGGAGCTAGGCCTTTACTATACTATTAATATAAATAATATTAACGCAGAAGATAAAGCGCTAAGGCAAATTTTTTAGGAGGAGCTTAATAAGGGTATAATAGACTTATATAGGAAAGGCCTTCTCTATACATACTTTCGGACAAGGCATTATAATATATCTTAGTAGGCTTATACTTTCTAGTCTTATGGTTTATACTAATCCTAACTATATAGGAACCAACTTTTCCGTATGGTAAAGGAGCTTAATCCTAAAGGAGTCGCTAGGCGAAAGCACCGCCTTAATCGCTATTATAGAGAGTATATTACGCCTAGACTAAACTACCTATAGTTAATTAACGCTCACTATAAGCTGGAGAAATGGGGCTTCTAAATATACGCTAGCATTGACGCCTACTCTCGCTACATAGTCTGGCTGTACTATTTAGTTACGGCCCGTTTAGGAGTAAGCGTTATTAAGTAGTATTTAAGAGCAGTAGATGCGTTAGGGGCTTAGCTAGAAATCTTACGTTCTAACCACGGTAGCGAGACCTATATAATAGTAGATTACCACTTCTAGATCACGCAGCTTGTCTGTAAGGATTACTATAATAAGGACACCGGAGAGCCTATTGCTAGAGAGGATATATTATTTGTACATACGTTTATATTTGGTATAAGTATTATAAACTAGAGGATTGAATACTAGTAGGGAGAGATAATATGCGGTGCCTTGCAGCGCTGGAAAGTAAGCCTTTTAGGTCCTATATATAGAGACTAGTTAATTAGAGTTCTATAAGATTATTTTATTAAACTTAAGGAAGAGGGTAACTGGAATAAGTTCTCTATATGTAATCAAATTGCCTTACTTACTATCTATATGCCCATTATTTAAACTAAGCTTTAAATCTTTTATAAAATATAGAACCTATATAAGATCCGTAAGCAGATAAATTGCCCGAATTGTGTGCCGGGTTAGCCGCTTAGAAATTATATATATCCGGGGGCAACTGGCACTATAGATTATAGGTGTGCGGTACCGGATGATGTGTTAAGAGACTTTGTAGATATAGTCGACAATATTAGTATATAAGTTTCGTCCTAGGATTAGTGCGGTGCTAACTAAGCCTATATAAATATTAACTAGTATCTTCCGGATAAGACACTGCAATGGTATAAAGGCGTACTTACTAAATTAGGCTTTTCAAATAGTGAAGTCTCCGGTACTAACTTTAATAACACTAATCTGAGTAGTAGGCGTGTTTACCGCGAGGCCTACCTCTAATTAAGAGTAGCGGTAAGGGTATATATGCAGGAGGAAGCTCTTCCTAAGCTGGGAGAGCTTAAGGAGCCTCCGTAGTTCTCTAACTATAAATAGTCTCGGAAATATAAATAAGCCCTGCAAGATGTAGGTATAGATATTAACCGGCTTAATAGAGAAGGGGGTAGTATTATAGTAGGGGCCGGCTTCCCCCTTGCGGGTGAAGGTGTAGATTAGAATATAGACCTTAATAATATAAATATGTAGGATGGCCCTAGAGTCTAAGGTCGATTACTATACTAATTAGATAGTCTTCTAATAGCTCTTCCTTAGTCTGCCTTATGCTCTTATCTACCTCTTTTAACCGTCCGCTATAATATTGCATTTGCCTAACAAGCTAACTGTTAGTTTTGTAGTGCTATTAATCCTACACTAAACGCGGGATTGTTGCCACGGCTTAAGGCCCAGATAGATGCAGCCTAGAAGTCAAAAAAGGTGCGCGGCCTCTCTATTAATGTATATGCCCTAGTAAGTATAGGTGCTCCTGCTACTATGCCCAGTAGTAGTAGAACTATAACTCCTACCCCTTCTTTACAAAGCACACCACTAGTAGATGCCCTATAATTAATCGCCTATAATATAAGCAACTAACTAGATATTTTAAGATTTAACTCTGCCGCGGTGGCAGCCGCTAGGAGTGTATCACTCGATAGCTATATCCGCCAGGCACCACCCGCACGAAATATAAGCGTAGGCGTTAATTAAGGTGGAGCTGGGTTAAATACTATTATACTAGCACCACTAAAAGAACCAAAACCACTCCTTACTTAGCCGCTAGAGGATATCGCTATTAATACTAAGTTATATATTATCTATAGCTTATATTCTACTAGGGAGAGTATTACCGGTAAAGAAGACTATAATAATAAAGTAAAGTCTGTTAGTATGTTTATATTTACCTCTTTAGTCTCGCAATCTAATCCCATATATATAGGACAGTAGTCTAGAGTTCTTATTAACTAAGATCTTCCTCTAGCTATGGATGGTTATAATCCTTTATTAGAAGTAATACTTAAGTAGATTAATAATAAGGTTCTTAAGGAGCAGATAAATCACCTACATTATATCAAAACAGTTATAGCTCCTTAATGGAATTTAAACCTTGCAACTAGCCTACCGCGCTTAGTAAAAGGGCAGGAGTCTAGTATTCGACTTTTAAAGGCGCTTAAGAACTTCGACATTACTAGCAGAAGGTTACACTACCGGTATATAGTACACGTTATTATTATTTAATATAACGTATAACGCGCGAAGGAACTTCTATAGACACTAGTAACCTAAAGAAATAGCAACACACTTATCTCTTAGCGAGGAGGGAGTATAATCTGAGACTTACCATTATATATAAGAAAACCATCCCTTCTTAAGCAAGTTAAGGAGGAGATTAATAACCTATACTTTATATACAAGAAACCCTTCTACTTAACTCCAGAGTAAACTAACGAGCCTATACCTTTAAAAGAAGTTATAGAGATTTTGGACTCTCCGTAAGGTAAAGCGCTTATAGAGTTGCTAGTAGATAATATAGAACGGGAGAGAGATAATACAAATACTAAGGAACAAGATAATAATAATATTGTAACTCTAACGCTAACGGAAAGAAATAAGCCGGTTAGAAGAAAGCTAATGCTTTTATTTAAAAGGCTAAAGAAGGCAAGAGTAAGATATTACGTGGTTAAGATTTATCACTAACTATCTATAGATAGAGCCTCATTCCCTTCCTAAATCTTCCCTATAGCACGCTCTAAACACCTCTCCTCTCTCTATTCTAGACCCCTTACTACCACCAGTAAGCCCGGTAAATAAGCGCAGCTATCCTAACAACTTACCATCTATATAATCCCCCGGAGCTTTACGGAATACTATAAAGGTAGCAGAGTAAAGAGCTTTTAAATAGCAAGAGTAGAGTTAATAGGGTATATAAGGCAGCGGTAAGAGCACTACTAGTACAGATAAGATTAAGGGTAATAGTAATAGTAAGGGCAAAAGTAAGGGCAAGGGTAAGGGCAAGAATAAAGGCAATATTATACAGACCGAAGGACTTTGTAGGAGTACGCGTAGACAAGGCTATAAGTAGGCGTTATAGGCATCTAAGTAATAGCAATTTAAATCTCCTAATTATACTTTTTCTAACTAGGAAATTATATACTGGCCCAGACGTAACCGGAGATATCGCCATTCAACTTAGTTTACTAACTTTAAAACAGTGTAACGAGTCGCAACTAAATACCTTTTACCTACCCTTCTACCCACCTTAAATAAAGCTGCCGCTGTACGCTATACTTAATATATATACAATAAAGCCCTCTACAAACTGGCTTAATTATACCGCCAGCATTGCTAATATGGCTAGGGGGTAATTAATATTTTAGTTTTCTAAGCCAAAAATCGCATTAAGTAACAACGTTTGGGAACGCAAATATATACCCCCTCCTACATCTACACTACTACTAAATCTTTTAGATTCCGTACTTGGAGCTACTTATAATAGGCGTTCCTAGAAAATCCACCAACTTAATATTTAAAAATTGAACGTTGTTAATGTTTTATATAGGGGTCGTTAATTAAGCTCCTAGGACAGGATTTTTACTATTTAACACTACACCAAGTCTTATAACTTCCTAGCTATAAGCCCACCCCCTTCCTCCTACCACTTGGCGCCGAGCCTCTCGTTGCATTACTGCCGAGCCTCATTGCGTCGCCGAGCCATTGCATCGTCGCCGAGCCATTACGTCGCCGCTGAGCCATCCTCTCCACCCCCCTCTCCACCCCCCCTCTCCTCTCGCGATCGTCTCCCCGCCTTTCCAAAAATCGAGATCTACGAGATCAACAAACGATTAAAAATCAAGAACGATCAAAAATCAAGGACGATTAAAAATCAAGGACGATCAAAAATCAAGAACGATCAAAAATCAAAAAGATCAATTTTGGTTCCCTGAGAATCGACCTCGTCAGCCGTATAATCGATTGCCCAATTGGGTAGACAGTAAGGTGTAGGGGATACGAATTAGACGTCGCTAGGTATCCGCACCACCCCCTATAGGGGGTCTCCGTATACACCTTGTATCTCATCCTATAGGTATAGACTTTCGATTAAATCGAGGTGGTTACCTTACCTTAATCCCACTAAGCTACACAGCGATTTGGTTATTAGGTAACCAAAAATATTTAATATATAAGGCCTTAATGAAATCACAATCAATCTCTATACTAGCCCAAATATACACTAAAATCGTAATTAATATAATATTTATTGCCTATTAAAAGAAGTATCTAATTGCTACCATAAGAGACTCCCAAAAAGAGCCCAAATTAAGATCTAAATCGTGCCTATTTTGGTTATAATTCGTAATCAATTAAAGCTTCAAATCGTGGTTCAAGGGGGGCGATATTTTGATGAGGCGAATTTGAGGCGTTGGCGGTTTGGTGCGTATAGCCCACTATACAGTGTTCGTACTAACTTAATAGCACGAGTAAGTCGTATCTAGGGGCACGAAATACGTATAGTATTGTATACTCGTTTAGATAGTGACTTGTCTTCTAATTGTATATAAAGAGGTAGAATTTAAGGGGTTTCCTAAGCTCGCTTAGCTCACGTAATTGCGTCTATAAATTCCTATCCAAACTCGTTTAGACAGGCAATATAAGGATATTATACTCGCTAAATATAAAATCCGTAATAATTGGTTATACTATTAATAGAAGATAGTAGTCCTAAATTCCGAACCCTTATAATTTAAGATACTTAAATTTATATACAATTCCCCTATAATAGGACATCCTGGCCATATAAAGACCTATAAGATTATTTAATAAGTATATTACTAGCCTATAATGTATAACTATATACAAAAATACATTTAAGTATATAGAATATATATACGTGGGAAGACCTCTTATATAAAGAAGTAAGGAGTACTTTAACTATTACCAATTCTAATATAAAGATGGCAAGATTTCTTAATTAACTTTATAGTTAACCTGCCTAACAGTAATAAGTTTACGAATGTTATAGTAGTTGTTAACCGTCTTATAAAAATGTGACATATAATTTCTATAGACTTAATTAATGCAATATTAGTAGCCGAATATTTTATTAAGCACGTCTTTAAGCTATATAGACTTCCTAATTTAATAATATCCGACTATAGAAGCTAGTTTATTTTAGACTTCTAGTAAGCCCTATATAAACAATTAAGTATATAAATACGACTTTTAACTGTATTTTATCTAGAGATAGATAGTTAAACTATAATTGCGAACGTAATTATAGAATAATACCTATAAATATACTACTCCTACCTATAAAACAACTGGGAAAAGTAGCTACCTTTAGCTAAGTTTACTGCGAATAATATTGTAACAAAACCTTGTAGTAAGTACTATAATAGGCTTATTAATAGGCTAGGTATATAGGTGATATAAATTAAAGTTAATAACGTAATAATAACTAGTGGAGTGGTTGCCTAATAGATTAACTCTAATTGTATTCTAAGAATTACTATAAGGAAGGAACTATCTAGGTAGGGACTAAGGGTTCTTAAATACACGACTATACTCCTATAAAATCCTTCTTATATATAATATATGTCTTATATATAAAGTACGTAAGTTCCTTTTATTCCTTATATTTAATACGTAGCACGTTATATAACCTTAGTTACTATTCCTTATTATATAGTTCTACCGGCTCTATCTTAGACCGTGCCTATATTAACTAACTAGCTTCTTTTAACTCCTCTCTAAGTAGTTGTAATATTATACTTAAAGCGTCCATAATACTATTTCCCTTCTTTTTATCTTCGTCCTTAAAGATTCTAAATATCTCTAAGTTGTTTACTAGAGGTGTAATATCTATCTAATTAATTTGGTTAATATTATTACTTATTATACCTAAAGCTTTTTCTTCCTTACACGCCTAACGTCGTGCTCGCACCATTGCTGCGATACTATTACTTAGTGAAATTATGCTATCTTCGTATTCTCGTTATGTAAAAGAGGGGTTAGTTTATATTGCGTTAGCGAGTCCATCTTTCCAATAACTATTATCTTGCTCAGAGTATACTAAAACGAATATTCGTTTATTCTATAACGTTCGCTCTATATCTAATACTAAGTATACGCATCTTATTACTCTTAATAGTTGTCTAGTTCCTTAACTAATTTGTTTTAGGGTTTTATATTTAATCTACTGCTACGTAGCTAGATAGTAAACTTCTTAAGCTTTTACTAAGCTAAAATATTCTCGTGATATAGAACAGAAGGCCCTAAATACTCGTATTACGGCATCTACTTAATTACTTCGTCTTAAGAAAGTTTATAAGAAGGTTTATTTTAAGGAGTAGAAGCTTATAGAATAAGATTTATAGGAACTTAGTAATAAAAGAATAGATTTTCTTTTAACTAAGAAGGAAATAAATCTAAGTAGTTTAGCAACTACTCTTCTTATGTCCCCCTTAGGTAACTTATTCTTTAATAATCCTTTTTTATTAATACTGCCTAACCTAATTTCTTTTAATACTCCTATACCTTTCCTATAGCGTTCTTTAGATTCTCTAATAGTTCCTAGGTAGTCTTATTATAGCCTATCTACTTAACCTTATACTATATTTTATTATTAATGTCTTTATAGCTAATAATCTTTAAAACTTACTATTTATCTTCTTCCTATCCTCTATATATATCTACCTCGTAAACTAGTGGCTTAATATTCCTATATGCTAGCTCTAGTATCGCAATGTGCTATATAGGGTAAATTTTTATTTTAGCTAGTAGGTCCAATTTAAACGTAACCGGTAAAATCCTCTATATAATTTTAAAAGGTCTTAGTTTAACATAGTCCAACTTCTTACTTAGTTATTAACTCTTAAAATTTTTATATAGTAGCTATACTTTATCTCCCTCCTTAAGATCTGGTCCCTTAGATCTTTTAGCGTTATAGTACTTTTTTATTCTTTTTTATACCTTCTTTACTAATTCCATAAGGTCTATATAAAGATTTATTAATATCTTTTTTTTTTTTAGCTATACTACTTATTTTCTTTACTTATTATAGTAATAATAATATTCTTAGCTTATATCTATAGTTTGCTTTAAATAGTAATATACCCATTTCTTTTCATAGTGTTATATTATATATAAACTATATAACTAGTAATAATAATACCTAATTATTCTGCGCGTAATTAATATAGTATCTTAAATACTATTCTAGCGTCTAATTTAATCTCTTTGTTTAACTATCTGTCTGCGGATAATATATAGTAAAAGTTACTGCTCTAACTCCTTATTCCGCTAAGAATACCTCCTAAAATACTACTATAAATCTTAGATCTCTATCCGATATAATTTTACTTAGTGCCTTATATCTTATAAATACTTCCTTAATATAGATTTTAGCAACATCTTCTGCTAATATTTCTTCTGTATATGCTATAAAGTATCCCCACTTTATAAGCTTATCTACTATTACTAAGATTACGTTATAGTCTTGTCCAGTAATAGGGTCTCTTAACTTTAGTAACTTTATAATAAAGTTCTATAATATAACCTCCTATAGTCTCTCTGGTATTTTAATAGGTTATAGCCCTTTATACGGCTTATACCTTATTAGTTTATTTCTCTAGCAATTTAGATACTTCTTTATAACTTTTCGCGCTAAGCCCTAGATTCTATTAATAATATACTCCTTTTAGAGTCTTAATACTAAGCCTATGGCTCTATTATGTCCTTAAGTTATTCCCTTATAGAAATCTTTTATAAATTGCTTTGCTATACTTCTTAGGATATACTTTACTTCTTAATTTTTATATATATCTATCTATAGATCTTCTAGCTATGCCTCTAGAATTCTTTATACCTAAAGGCTTTCTAGTAACTCGTAAACCTTACCTAGTTCTTCCTAAGTTGCTATAATTTTTGGATAATTATACCTAATTAGTCCGTCGGTGTCTTTTCGCAGTAAAGCCCCTAATGGCTTTTTGTTATTTTATAGTTTAGCCCTTTAACTTAGAGCGTCCGCTCGTGTATTGTTTATACCCTTAGTATACTAAATCTCAAAATAGTATTCCGTAAGTATCTCTACCTATTTAACCTATCTTCGGTTAAGTTCCTTTATTATTAGAAATCCTATTAAGTTCTTATAATCCGTCTTAACTATAAATAGTTTTTCTATGCCTTATAAGAATGCTCTTTATTTTTTTAGTACTATAATTATACCTAATAACTCCTTATTATAGATGTTATAGTTTAACTCTAGTATTATTATCGTCCAACTATAATATACCACTAGGTGCTATCTATCTTAATATTTTTATATAAAGTATACCCCTAGTATAAAGTCTAATATATCTATTTTTATAACTGTCTCTAGTCCTAGTTAATAGATTTTAAAAACTGGCTCTTAGGTAAACAATTCTTTAACCTTTTTAAATAACTCTTTTTATTCCTCTCCCTATACCTATAGTTTCTTTTTCTTTATTAGTTATATAAATAGTTTAATATCCTTTAACTATTACGCTATAAACCTTTTATAGTAATTGCAAACCCCTAAAAACAATCTTAACTGCGTAACGTTCTCTAGTTCTTACTAATTTACTATAGCCTCGATCTTCTTTAAATCTATACTAAGTTAGCCTAGTTTAATAATAAATCTAATAAAATCGGTCTTCCTAGTAAAGAACTTGCATTTCTTAATTGCTACTAGCATCTATTCTTCTTATAGTCTCTTTAGGACCCATTTAACGTATTCTCTATATTCTTTCTTAGTTATTAAGTAGATAATAATATCGTCAAGATATACTATAACAAATTTATCTAAGCGTTCTCCTAATATATTATTAATACGCTTTTAGAACATTACTAGCGCGTTTATAAGCCTAATTATATAACTAGTGGTTTATATAGTCCTTTCTTTAACCTAAAGGCTGCCTTCTATTTATTACCTTCCTTAATCCTAATCTAATGGTACGCCTATCTCAGATCTATTTTTATAAAGATTTGCGCATTACCTATCCTATCTTAGATTTTGCTAATTAAGGGTAAAGGATACCTATCCTTTTTAGTAATACTGTTTAACTATCTATAGTTAATACATAGTCTTAGTTTACCATTCTTTTTTAGTATAAATAGTACTAAATAACCCGCTAATGATTGCGATGGTCTAATATATCCCTTTCGTAGATTTTCCTAAATAAACTCTTTTAATGCTCTACTTTCTTCTTTAGTAAGCTTATAGATTAGAAAGAACCTTAAACTTATTCCTAGTTCTAATTCTATTTATAGTCCTATATTATATACTCTAATAGCTTCTTACTCTTTAGTAACTATAGTTTCTTACTATATTTATAGTATCTCTTTAGTATATAACTTAAGCCTTGCTCAGTCTCTTTATATATTGCTCCGACTTAATACTATATTATCTTAGCTTACTATTATATTTTATATTATTAAGTATCTCTAATATTAACCTAACCTGTAACCTAATTAATCCTTAAATTATATTCCTGTAACTAAGGCATTCCTAATACTGCCTTATTATTCCCTAATAGTAATATATTAAAAGATATCTTAATCTATCTCCCTTTAATAGTTAGCTAAATAGGTCCTATTTTAAGATTAATAATACCTCTTTTATAGGCTATTGGATCTTCTAAAATTATCACTAATAGGTAAAAGTACTCCTTTTTCCTATATGGTAACCCTATCCTTTTAACTGCTATTAGTAAGATATAGTTCCTTATTACTCCACTATCTATTAATACTTTAAACTGTTAATCTTGCCACTTAACTTATAAATTTAGGTGTTGTCCTTAAATTCCTTTAAGGGTCTAAGGCTCTACTACTAGTTCCCTCCAGTTCTATAGGCCTTTACTTTTCCTAACTATTAGCTACTTAATCCTATTTATACTTGGTCCACTTTTAGCTAATACTTAGTTTGCTTTTTATCTTTAATATACTATAGATACATATTCTCTAGGCATTCCCACTACTATTATCCGTCTAGGTATTCTTCTATAAGGAATCTTCTTAGCTAAAGTATTAAGTCCCCTTAGCTTTGCACTTCTGCTAGGTGCTAACTATATATATACTTAGCGTTTTAGTATTTTGCCTTATCCAGTACCTAATATATCCTTACTAGGTACTTTCGGTGTTTCTCTTTAGGTGTCCTATATATATTATATATATTATCTATATACGCAATCTATACTAATATATAATATACTTAGTGTCTTAGGTTAACTCTTAGCTCGTCTTTATCCTTAAGTTTAAACCTTTCTTATATTAATCTAAGCGTTGCGACTTTATTTATAGGTATTAAGATTTTACCTCTCGCTTCTCCAGTCCTCTAATTACTCCTTTAGATCTTTTAACGTTATAATTATGGCTCCTTTAATATAACTTATAGCCTTTTCTATAATCGGGTGGTCTTAGACAACTTTTTTATTTAGCTATATATAGAAATCTTCCCACTCGTTGTTATATTGTTATCTATACCACTTTTAGTATAACCCCTTAAGTATATACGGCTTGTCCGTAAGGAAGTATCTTCTTATTACTATATTATAACAGCCTTTTATATATCGTTCCTTAAACCTAGTTAGAATCCCTAAATTCTCTTCTTATTCTAGTTTAATAAGCCACTTAGCTCTTAGTATGCCTATTCTAGACCTATTAGTAATTCTTTATATAGGTGCTCTGTCCCTTATACGACTTAGTATACTAAATCTCTTATTTAGTTTCTAATCTTACTATAAGGTAATTCTTGCTCTAAATTCCTCTATAGTTTCTCTCTTTTCGCGTCTTATAAGTAGATCCTTAAAGTCTTCTTACTTCCTAATCCTATTAATAGTCCTTATTTATATCTTAAAGTCTTAGTCCTATAGGATTCTTAATCCTAAGCTTACTTTTATCTTAAGCTTTACTCCTACCTTAGTCTAACTAGGCTTAGGTGTCCTTATCTTATCTTAAAAGTCTTAAATCTTACTTATCTCGTTTTAAGAATCTTATACCTATAGGAAACTCTATCCCAAGCTTATTCGTATATCTTTAAACTAAGCTACTACCCTACTCTATTGGTTTCTGTCTATTGTAGGTCCTTAGGTATACCTTATTTTATCTTAAAAATCTTAGTCGTCTCTTATCTTATCTTAAGAATCTTAAGCCTTTAACCTTTTGCCTTTATTAAGTGCCGAAGTAGTTTGCTATCCTACTTCTCTTGCGTTTTATAAGGCGATAAACATTATATCTAGTGGGGTCTTAATCCCTACTAATGTTCCCTATTCTATAGTAGAATTATCCTCTACCTCTTTTATAACATCTTTAAGGTCTATATACTCCTAGTAAGCTACCCTTATTACCTTATCGTTATAGAATGTTCCGCCTATATTAAACTCGTCATCTTTAAGGTCCGATCTGCGAACTGGTTTATTAGTTCCCCTATATTCTAAGGATTTTAGCTCCTATAGCTAATAGCTTACGCTATACTTAGCATCTTTATAAATTCGGTATGCGTTATTATAACAGAACGTAAAGCTCCTAATTAAATACTCCTTTATTTCTTATAGTACACTATTATCCCTCTATATGTATATATCTTCTACTAGTCTAGTTCCCTTTATTATATAGTAACTCTAACTATCTTTATAATCCCTCGCGAAGTAACCTTATTTTCCGTAATTTATATAAGCTCCGTTTTTAAACTATTAACTTTGCTATAGAGTCCGCCTAAACATCTTCTACTACTAAGATCCCTAGTTTAGCCTCTGCTCCTTAATCCTATAATTACTAGATCCTTAACCTCTAGGTTTTTATAGTTTCTTATTCTATCTCTTATAGGCTTCTTTAGTACCGCTTAGGTCTATTAGCTTTACGCCATACTATAGTTTTTAACTTAGCTTTAGTTACTGCGTACTTTACGTCTTATATAACTATAGAACTCTATCCTAACCTCTCTTAGCCTATTCCCTTTGGTAGATCTAATTATTAATCTTAATTACTTAGTCTATTAGCTCCCTTAGGGTATCTGCATCTTCTATTAGGATAATTACGTCCTAGACTTTAGCCTTAAGTCCTTACTTATACTATACTATAAGCGCCTTATTATTCTATTTAACTTATATAGCTAGCGTCTAGAACTACATTATATACTTAATTGCTAAGGTTCGTTATATAATATCTTAAAGTTTTCTTTCCGCTATAGTTACCGCCTTTAGATCTCCAAATATCTATATAAGTCGCTCTATAAACCCCTCCTAGCTTAAGAATATAAACCGCACTTCTTAATTAGTGGTTATTATTCCATTTACCTGTATTTCCATAAGGTAAAGCTTAAACCACTTAAGTGCTCTTCCTAATAGGAATAATCCCGCATAGGCTATTTAATCCATAGGTGTTAGCAGCTTTACTCCTTCTTACGTGACTTTAAAGTGCATTTACATAAGAAATCCTTTAAGTTTTAATCTTTCTCCTAAGTATCTCTTAATTAATAGTAACTTAATTTTTACTACTTTTATCCCGTTAACCCTTTCTTCTAGCACCGCATTATTTATTATTAGTTAGTTAACTATCTCTTATAATTGTCCGACCGTCATAGGTTGCTATAAGTTAGTATCCGCTATACTAGTATTGCCTCCTAACCTTAAAGTAGTTGCCGCCGTCAATGGCGTTATAGTGGCTGCTTTTAGTAGTATATTATTTAACTTTCTATATTTAATACTATAACTAGGTAGTAATTATATAACGGAACCTTATAGTAGGTACTACAATAGGCTTATTAATAGGCTAGGTGTATAGGTAATACAAATTAAAGTTAACAACGTAATAATAACTAGTAGAGTGGTTGCCTAATAGATTAACTTTAATTATATTCTAAGAATTACTATAAGGAAGGAACTATCTAGGTAGGGACTAAGGGTCCTTAAATACACGACCGTACTCCTATAAAATCCTTCTTATACGTAATATACGTCTTATACGTAAGGTATATAAGTTCCTTTTATTCCTCTCGTTT
>Ga0307515_10012721_pt1 | contig 15799 bp, 7 predicted proteins | sample 17_EM_MG_FD_194513 | JGI IMG/M metagenome (GOLD analysis project Ga0307515, IMG submission 194513) | Populus trichocarpa ectomycorrhiza microbial communities from riparian zone in the Pacific Northwest, United States - 17_EM | ecosystem: Host-associated > Plants > Roots > Unclassified | place... | reverse complement strand
TCTAGGTATCACGGCAAGCACTTGCAAACATTAAAGAGAATGCATGTTTTTTGTTAGAAAAATCGTTGGCTAACGGATAGAGAAGGAATAGCTTCTTTTTTAGCAAATATGTAGGACGGAAAAAAAAAAGATTTTGAAGATTCATTTATCTTTTATTTTAGGACAAAAAAAAGAGGTCAATAATATCTTTTTATTTTTTTAAAATTATTTTTAAAATCAGTTTATTAAAATGATTTAAAAATACCACTATCATCTTAATTTAAAATAAAAAAATTAATTTTTTTAAAAATACTTTTAAAATACAGTGCCGAACAATAATATGACTTTTCATTATGCTCCCATTGAAAGATGGTATCCGTATCATCACCTAAAGAGTTGGTGACATTTATATCATGTGGGCACCTAAAGAGTTGGTGACAATTTATATCTTGTGGGCCACAAATATCTTAAATGTATCTTGATAGAAATATTTAGGTTGCGGTGGTTGTTTTTGTGCTTTTAAAAAACTTTAATTTTTTTATTTAAAATTAATTTTTTGATATTTAAAATTGTTTTGATATACTAATATTAAAATTAAATTTTTAAAAATAAAAAAATATTATTTTAATATATTTAAAATAAAAAAAAAATTTTAAAAAATAACTTCATCTCAAATACGCTATTTACAGATACTGTTTTTGAATGAACAAATATACAATTGTTCAGTAACCAAAGCTTGATTGGTGATGGCACTAAACTATTTGGGTTATAGCAGAATGACACTGATTGGCTGCCATTTGTTGGTTTCATCGACGATAACTCGGCGCCGAGGCTTTGATGGGATGGTGGTTGGTAGATAAAGAATTCAAATTAGTCTTGTATAATTTTATAATTATTCAACATTTTTTTTATTTTTAATTGTGTTTATTACATAATTATATTTTTTATTTTGAATTTTATTTTGAATTATATAAAAATATACTTTAATGTATCAATTATTTTTAAAATATAATTTTTTAATTTATTGTATAATTATTTTTAAAATTTGTCATTCTTGTATTCTTACCTCTCCATATACTGATTAATATAAACACTAAAAGAGATGATGTTTTTATCATGCACCATTTAATAAAAGTACTATTCATTTCAATAGTATAATGCTTTGTTTTTTTAAATTTATATTTTTTTTATTTTAATTTCATTCTTCAATATTTGATTTATTAGGGATTGGACTTCATTATTTATTTCGATTTGTTTTCTATGAAGTTATTTTAGCCTCATGACCCGGGTCGCATGTTGGTTAATTAATGAAGCACTAAAAGAGGTGGTGCTTTCACTATACACCACCTCACAAAGCACTATTTGTTTCAATAGTATAGAGCTTTGTTTTTATTTTAATCTTTTTTTTTTAATTTTATCCTTCGACATTTGGTTTGTTGTGGATCGAATTTTATGATTTGTTTTAATTTATTTTCTATGGGCTTATCTCATCCTCATGATCTGGGTTGTGGATTTGACTAGTTAATTAACAAAACACTTGAAGAGGCACACAAAGCACTAATCATTTCAATAGTATAATGCTTTGTGTTTTTAATTGATTTTTTATTTAAATTTCAAATTCATCTTTCAACATCTGATTTGTTAGGGATTTAACTTCATAATTTGTTTGATTTACTTTCCATATGGTTATCCTAGCCTCATTTTCCAAGTTGTAAATTTCACAGGTTAACCCTGTTTTTTTTTTCAATTTTAATTTCATCTTTCAACATTTAATTTATTGGGAATTGACTTATTTGTTTTAATGGGCTTTCTATGGGGTTATCTAAGCCTTATGAATAAGGTCACGAGTTTGGTAGATTAACCTGGTTCAATAAGTTTTTTTTTTCCTTTTCTAATTGATTTTTTTCCAGTTAATTTCATCTTTCAATATTTTATTGATTGAGAATTAGACTTCATAATTTATTTTGGTTTGTTTTACATGTGGTTATCTCAATCTTATAACCCCGAACCATGAGTTTGGTGGGTTAACTCGAGTAATTTTTAAAAAAATTGATTTTTTTTTCAATTTTATCATTCAACATTGGATTGATTAGAAATTATGCTTTATAATTTATTTCGATTTATTTTCTAAAGAGTTATCCTAGCCTCATGACTTAGGTCATGGATTCGGTAGGTTAACTAAAGTTGATATGGTGTCATTTTTCAGTATACTTTTTATAAAGTTATCTTAGTCATATGACTCGTTGTGTGGGTTTGATGGGTTGACTCGATTGTTTTTTATTATTATTATTTTTAGTTGACTTTTTTTACAATTTCATCCTTCAACATTGAGTTGATTGAGAATTGCTTTTTATTTGATTTTTATGAGGTAATCTAAATTTCATGACTAGGATATCATCTTGAATTGTTTTTAGTTAAATTTTGTTTTGACTAGTCGTCTAAACGGTCTTTAAACTCTCTAAGTCGACTGAATCATATTAAGTCAACAACCAAATAGTTAAAAAAAATTATGCTAAAGAAAATGTTAACAAAGTCTAAATACTTTTTACATTCAAAAAAGATTTAATCCGACTCATAGTGTGCAAACCAATGATCTAATTATGGCTTGTTTAATGTCCTATTTAAAAGAAAAGGAAAAGGGGACAGTTACATTGGGCCATTTATAGCTTGATTGTTTTTTCTTTGTTTTTGTGTTTTGTAAATTTACATTTTACATCCTCGGTAAAACTCAAATTTCAAACCATGTGAAACGAAGCTAGACCCCCCCCCCCCCCATAACATTCTTTCTCCATAAAAGTGAAAGAAAAACTCAAATAAAAAACATTAATAAGCAAATGTTATTCAATTTTTTTAAAAAAACCATGAAATAACCTACTATCAATTATGCATTCAAAAAACAAAATCCAATAACAGAGATGCCTTTTCTTTACAGTTATTTACTCTTTCGTCAACCAAATCATGACAGCTATAGTATATTTCTTTTTCTCAAGATTTTTAAGCAAATAGGCATATCTAGTGGTTGAGATCATAGTTATTAAACCTGGTCCGGGGGTTGACCCGGCCAAGGGGTCGGGTCCCGGGTTTCATGGGTCAACCCGGATCAACCCGGAAAAATTAAAAAAAATTAAATTTTTAATATTTCATATGAAAAAATAAAATTCATATAAATATAGGTTATACATATTATAAACAATGAAGTTTAAAGGAATATTTTAAAAAGATTTTGTATCTCACATTAAAAAGATATTATGTTAAGCTTTTAAGTTGAAGTATTTAAACAAAAAAAGTTTTTTATCCCACATCGAACAAACATAACTTTTTTCTTGGGAATATAGAATATATAAACTAATAGGTTTCAAATCCCACATTGAAAAAACATAACTCTTTCATGGAAACATAGAGTATATATACGAAAGGGCTTCAAATCCCACATTGAGAAGATACAATGTTATCCTTTTAAGTTGAAGTATTTAAACCAAAAGGTTTTTTTTCCCACATTGAAAAAACATGATTTTTTTCAAGGAAACATAGAGTATATATACTAATGGGTTTCAAATCCCACATTGAAAAAACATAATTTTTTTCATGGAAACATAGAGTATATATACAGAAGGGCTTCAAATCCCAAAAGATATTATGTTATCCTTTTAAGTTGAAATATTTAAACCAAAAGATTTTTTATCCCGCATTGAAAAAACATGATTTTTTTCTTGAGAACATAAAGTATATATACTAAAGGGCTTCAAATCCCACATAGAAAAGATACTTTGTTATCCTTTTAAGTTGAAGTATTTAAACCAAAAGGTTTTTTATCCCACATTGAAAAAACATGACTTTTTTTTTGGGAACATAGAGTATATATAGTTATATAATAATGGGTTTCAAATCCCACATTTGAAAAGAAAAGAAAAGAAAAAACAAAAAAACCGGTCTCGTCCGGGTTCGCCCGGGTCCCCCGGATCATGGGTCGACCTGTCGGGTTGCCTGGGTTTGACCGGGTTGTTGCCCCAGCCGGTCTTTTAGTAAACCTGGACCGGTCCAGCCACCGGGTCTACCCGCTGGGCCGGACCGGATTTAATAACACTGGTTGAGATGTGAGTTTTTGTATCCAACCTAATGAGAGGGGCCATAGACTTTTTATCTCTTTTTGACATGTAATATTTAAAAAGACAATTTAAAGTTACAAGATGAAGAATCAATGGAGGAAATAATTGATGGGGTTTTCCTAGCGGGTGCAAGGGCACTTAGTTATCATGGGCTTAGATTTGGGTTTGAATCTGAAGAGAAAAATCTATAAAAAGACTAGATTTTGATTTTGATTTGGGAAGAGAGAAATTTTCAAAGAGAGAGAACAAAAAATGGTTGAAGAGATGACCTTTTAGAGTAGGAAATATGATGACCTTCTAGAGTAGTCATTTTACATGGTTGGCAGTATTGAAAAGGTTATTGCCAAGGCTAAAAAGATTTCCAAGGAATTCAATGTTGCTTAAACATACCAACTTTTTTCTCCTTTTGTTCCTTTAAGCTGATAATTATAAAAATCAATAATTAAGTTGGTGTTAATGATTTCAACAATAAGATGTTCATTTTTTCAGATAAAATGTATTAAGATTTGTAATTTTTGTTTTAATTTTATTACAGGGTGTGGAAGAGGAATAGCCGTCAAGCCTCTTTTTTCATATTGCTTGAACAAGGGTGAAATAAAGAGAAGTGGACTTGTAATTTTTTTCTTTAAATATTCAGGACATCAAACATCAATTATCCCTTGAAAATCAAAAGGACTACTATTATGTTTTGTGATTTAAGGAAGTTTTTAAGATGGGAATGGAAGGGGAAATAAAGATTTTTTTATAGAAGTAATAAGGATGCACTACCAAAAAATTAGCAAATACAGAAAAAAACAACGATGGAAATTTTTCATTGGTAGATTACAATGAACTTTACCGACAAACTATTCCTTTATTGTATTCATCGCTAAACATAAAAAAAATATTTCGTTGGCATATACTAAGAGAATTACAGTGGGAAAAGAAATAATTAAGAAAAGATAAAAAGTACAATGACATTTCACTTTTACATATAAAATTACCGACAGGTTAATTTCATCGGTGAATTATGTTTGTAATATTTAATTTATGACCTAGTGAGCGACCTTCCTCTCCCCCTACCTTATTTTTTCTTCCTCTTTCATTTTGCTTTGCAACAAACAACACAACCCCCCCCTCCATTTTATCACAAATCAACCTCCCATTACAAATTCAGTCACCGTAACACTCAGTTTGTCAGCATCTATGTTCTGATTTAAATTTTATTTAGGATTATCCGCTTCAAGTAAGCAAAACTACCTAGTTTTTATTTGAATTCAATTTTAAAATGTTAATCTTTATTGCATATTTTTATTGTATATTTTTATAGGATATATTTGTTTTTGTGTTTACTTGTTTTTATAGCTTTTTTCCATAGAAATTGGTTCTATAAATATATGGTTTGTACATGTTAGGGTTTATTTGAGATTTTGGAAAATTATATTTGTTTGTAAATTGATGTGATTTATTTTAAATTTGTGATTGAAGTATTTTGTGATGAAATGAACAGTGACTTATTTAAAAGGGTTATTTTATATTTTGTTAATTTTGTTATTGAGTTGAATTTTTTGTTCAATATATAGAAACTTGAATTTATGTAGATAATTGATAATGAATTAAGAGTACTATTAAAATAGATTGAATAAGTTTGAGTTAAACCAATGTTTGTAAACTTATTTAGTTTACGTAATTAATTAATACGTGTTGTCATCAATATTCTATATACGTTTGATATAAGTAATGAATGATCTTTCATAGATGTATCGAGATTCACCTGAAGGGTTGCGTAAGATGGATTATTGTAATGGGGTTTAGGGTTTTATTAATTATGCACTATTTAATCTAAGAAATATTAGTGGGGGCAGTATTAGATATCTATGTAAGAGGTGTAAAAATAAAAAGTTTATCGATCCAGATTTTGTAACGATGCATCTTCTACAGAAAAGGTTTATGGAAAAACATCTATGTTGGTTTGCACATGGAGAACCATATATTTCTTATGAGACTATGGTAAAAAGGATGGTTGGGTCAACTTCTAGCTCTAGCAATGTGCATGGAGTTGTAGATGACAATAATAATCCTTATAAGAATATGGTTATGGATGCAATGAGAATGAATCAGGGTTATACATGTTGATGTCCAATCGTAGATGAAGAACTTAATATAGGCGCAACTAGGTTTTTTGATCTTTTGCAAGATTCTGACAAACCATTATGGGATGGGTGCACAAATCATAGTAAATTATTGGCAATTGTATAGATGTTCACCATCAAGTCAGACCATGGGTTGAGTGAGGCTATTTATAACAGAATTATCTAATGGGTGAGAGGCATTTTGCTTGAAAAGAATAAGCCGAAAGAGAACTTCTATGCTGCTAAATCCATGATGAAACCACTCAGCCAAAAATACTAGAAAATTGACATGTGTCTAAACTTCTGCATGTTGTACTTTTTTAAAAATGTAAAGTTGACCGAGTGTAGAACATATGGGCATGCTCGTTATAAATCAAGAACTAGCAGGGGAAGGACTCTTATCACACATAGAAAACTTAGATACTTTATAATCATACCCAGACTGCAAATGTTATTCATATCACCATATACTATTGAGTACATAACATGACATCATTTATATGATGCAGTGAATGAGTGATGGTACACCATTTCAATGGTGAAACATATAAATATTTTAATAGGGTGCATCCTCAGTTTTTAGTGGAATCAAAGAGCGTGTGTCTTGTGTTATATACAAACAAATTCAATCCATTTAGGTAATTTATTGGTCTTTATTCTTGTTATCTGGTGATACGCACAATTTACAACTTGCCACTTAGGATGTGTATGAGGCTGGAGTTCATGGTTTTATACAGTCATACTCAATCCTAATAGTCTGGGTAGGAATATAGATGTTTTTCTACAATCTTTGATTGATGAGTTGAAATAGTTATGGTCATCCAAGGCTTTAACTTATGATGTATCAAGGAAATACAATTTTCAGATGAAGGCAACTTTGATATATCAATGATTTTTCCTGTATATGGAATGATTTCTGGTTGGAGCATGCATAAATAAACTATCATATCCATATTGTATACAAAATAATAAGGCTTTCATAATAATAGATGGTGATAAAATGTCTTTTTTTATTGCTATTGACGGTTCTTGTCAACAGATCACAAGTATAAAAAGGACAAAAAGGACTTCTTTGTTGGTAGAGTTGAAATGGATGTTACACCGCTGTTACCATTGGATGAATAATTATATGATGTTGTGTCGTAGTACGATAACATTGTGTTTGGTTTTCAATCTGGTAAGTAGCGGTTTCTTGATTTTGGTTTAACTCATAATTGGGTAAAGCGAAGTATTTTCTAAGACCTTTCTTATTAAAAGACCAATTTTCTCCATCATAACATTGATGTCATACACATTGAAAAGAACATTTTTAAAATATTTTTAACATGGTTATGGACGTGAAAAGAAAGATAAAGGACAACATCAAAACCAAAATAAACATATATTTGTTTTGTCACCATAAAAATATGGAATGTGTTTATGATGGGTCACGGGTCGCAAAGCACAAAGCCAATTTTGCTTTAGACAGGAATGCATAGTTACTTGTTTACCAATGGCTTAAGAGTCTGTGTTTTTTTCATAGACATGCTTCAAATATATCAAAGTTGGTGAATTTGAAGAATTGTAGATTATATGAAATGAAGAGTCATGATTGCCACGTGTTATGCAAACACTCATTCCTTAGCTTACCGAGATTTATTACCAAAGGGATATAAGATGCACTCATGAAGATCAGTCACTTCCTTAGAGATATATGCTCTAACAAGTTACAAATACAACACATAGAGAGGCTTGAAACAAATATTGTCTAAAAAATCTGCAAACTTGAGATGGTATTCCTTTCATTGTTTTTCAACTCAATGAAGCATCTACCCATACATCTATTGTTTAAGGCAAAAGTTGGAGACTTGATCTAATATAATTTGATGTATCCATTCAAGAGGTTAGTGATTACACATGCATCATAATTAATCTTCTATTATTCCATACAAGTACTTGTTCAATCTTAAGAGAAAAGTAAAAAAAAAAACAAGGCGCATGTTGAGGCTTCGATATGAGAGGCTTATATTGTTTAAGAGATCTTAATATTTATCTCATACTATTTCGAGCCTAGCTTGAGAAAAAAAATCAACCATGTTCCAAGGCATGAAAACGGTGGGGAATTGCCTTTGAGTGGGAACTTGTCAATATTCTTTCATCCTGGATGAATCGTACTATAAAAGTTTGTTAGGGGAAGATATTTGACAAAAATAAAATTCTGACAAGCACATAATTATGTGTTATTCAACTGCGATGAATTGAGACTTTTTATTTAGTATGTATAATACTTAAATATATCATTACTTTCAAAAAAAATTATCTGTTATACTATCATAAACTAATAGATTGTTTAACTTCGTATAGGCAACATCATAAATTTTTATTGTCCTAAAATTCACAACTAACTGAATCTCAAATCTTTTGATTATAAGATGAATAATTTTTCACATGATTCAGAACACATGTAAGGATTATTTAATTATTCTTATCTCTTAGGATACTCAATTTTATTACACATTTATTGTTAAATATTAATGGTTGTAATTCATGTATCAGGTTTATCAATTAGAAGAGAGTGCTTTGAATTTACTAGGTCTGAGTCTTGAAAGAAAGATGAGGTGATATAACAGGTATTTCATCAATGGTTATGTGTTTCATACTGAAAAGTGTAGTTAAAGTAGAAAGATATATAATAGTGGAGTTTATGTTAAGTGATCGACTTCTAATGAGTTTTAAGTTAACTGCTATAAGAAGTTAAAAGATGTCATTAAATTGCAATATCATAGCTACCAGAATAAAGTCTTTTTATTCAAATGTTATTGGTATGATACCACTGATAGAGAAATCATAGTAGATCTTCAGCATGGTTTGGTCGAAATTAATACAAGTGCTATACTCCGTAATATCAACGATGTCTTTGTTTTCTCCAAGCAATGCCAGCAAGTTTATAACACATATACTCATTCTTTTAGAAAGGATCATTCAAAAGTTGATTGGTTATTCGTAGTGAAAACAAAACTCAGGGGTCGTGTCCAAGTTGTTCAGGATTGCGTTGATGAATTAACTGTGAGAGATGATAACTTTCAACTTGATGAGTTTGTTGATCCATATCGAGTTGCTTCATTTGATGACTTAGAAGAAAATTCAAAATTTCTGCATCAGTGATAATACTTTTGTTGATGTTGATGTTGAAAAGTTAAATTATATTTTAAGAACCAGTGGACATACGCAAATAAGTGAAGATGATGATAATGAAAAAATCAACGTAAAAGATTGTGATGTAGATGATGATGATGATGAAATTAAAGAAAAAGAAGATAATTCTGATTAATTTGAACAACACAAAAGTGTAATGCCATAAATTATAATATAATAGTTCTGGAAGAAATTAACTTTAATATAATGACAATGATATTAATGTATTACTAAATGACAAGGAAACATTAATTTTAAATGATTTTAATATTATACATAGAACTATTGTTATTGTGTTATATGTGTTGTTATAATTTTAAGTAGTTGCAGGATGGATAGATAAGGAATACATATACAATTTTGTAATAAAAACTATTGTACACCAATGAAAATACCGACGGACTGTAAAATACCAACAGCTACATCGACATATTAAGTTTGTCGGTATATTCTAGAGAGAATTGGAATTGTCCCCTTCTCCCTGACACTGTTCATTATGTTCAATACAAAGGGTATCATTGACGAAGTAAATTCATAGGTATATTCCAAAGAACACGAGAACTTTTCACTTCTCAATTGCACTGTTCATGTTGTCCATTACATACAGGTTCATCGACTGTTAATGTCTATTGATATTTCCTTGAGAGCTTTGGAACTGTTCATTTCTCAATTGCATTGTTCATGGTATCCATTAAATACAGGATCACCGACAGTTAATGTTCGTCGATATTTTCCTAAAAGCTTTGAATCTGTTCACTTATCAATTGCATTATTAATTATTGTTTTTTTTTAGACGACATCACTAATGAACTGAAAAATCATCAGTAATATTTGGGGGGTTTTTGAAAATTTTTTATTCAATTGAATTTTTCAATTAGACATTACAGACAAAAACACTAACGAAAAAATTTAAATATTAATATTTAATTTTCTGACAAGAAAGTCGTTGATAATATTTGACAGGTTTCTAAAATGTTTTATTTAAATTGAAAATTTCAAATAGACATTACAAAAGGAAATACCAACAAGAAAATTAAAAATATTAACATTTAATTATCTGACAGGAAAGTTGTCGGTAATATTTGGGTAGTATTTGTGTTCAATACATATGGCATCACCGGTTGATTGTGACCGTCTATATATTCCAAAGAACATCGAAACTGTTCATGCCTCCCTGACATTGTTCATTGTGTTCTATTCATACGGTATCACCAACAGCTTGCATCTGTCGATATATTCCAGTTAGAAATGGAACTATTCACTTCTCAATGCCATTGTTAATTATTGTTCATTATAGATGTATTCATCGACAGACTGAAAATTCATTAGAGATATTTTTTTGGGGGGGGGGGTTGAATTTTTTTTTAAATTGAAAATTTCAATTAAATGTTACATATGAAAACACCAAAGAAAATATTAAAATATTAATATTTAATTGTCCATCGGTAAAACTATTGGTAGAAACCCTAAAATTAAAAGACTAGAATCTCTAAAATCATATTAAACGAGTTTCTCTCTTTTGCTCTCTTCTTATATCCACAATCCATCAATGTTTCTCTCTCTTTATCTTCTCTCTCCCTTTCTCCCCTTCTTAAGTCTTTTTATTCTCTTCTTTTTTTCTCTTCTCATTTTTCCCTTTTTTGTGGTAATGAATGTATCTCTCTCTCTTTTTTTTTTGTTATTTGTTTTCTCTTCTTAGCCAAAATTCACAACGAAAATAAGGTAAGAATTTTTCTTTTTTTCTTGTGCTTATTTGCATTATATTTTTTTAAAATTTTGTTTTAAACTTTTTCTGTTCTCGTTAATTATATAAATGTTGTTTTGGAGTTTTTTTTTCTTCATATGAGACCAATTTTTTTGAATTTTAGTTTTTTTTTGAATTTTGTTGTTTAATTTCAATTAAATATATAGGATTAATTTTAATTATTATTTTGGTTTTTTTGTAAATTAGGGTTCAATTTGTTAAATATATTGTTTAATTTAGTGATTAATTTTGTTTTTGTATAATTTATGGTTTAGGGTTTTAAGTTGTTGAAAATTAAGAGTTAATCTAGATAATTTTGAGTTATTGTAAATTAAGAGTTTATAAAAATTTTGTTTTATATGTCAAATTGGGTTGGTTTTGATGTTTTGAATAGTGTTTAGAAATGCATGAGTTGTGTATGAATGTTGAAATGTGGAATTATGAAAGGTAAGTTAATAATATTATAGGAGAGCAAAAACAAGATACTTTTACTATTTAATTTGAAATATTAACCAAATTGTTGTACACCGATGGAAATATCGACAAACTCTAATTTTTTTTAAATAATATAAGAACTAGGTTGAGTACAATTTGAGTGAACTTTTCATTCAATGACAAGGAAACAAATTGAATAAAATCAACTAGTTTGTGACAATCGAATTTAAATTGTTATGTATTTGCTGGTTTAAATTTTTTGGAATAGTCTTCCATATAAAGGAAGTGTTGCCGAATGTTTTTTAAAATAGGAATGGTTTATAGTATCTTAATCATTTAATTTATGTAGATGCCCAGGAAAAAGTCAATAGCACGTTGTATGGATAGAATTGCTGGTAGTTCTTCTAGCGGTGCTTCTAATGACCATGTGTCGTTAGGTGTTGACCATGAATAGACACCCGGGACATAGACAACCACTCTCAACATGGGCTTATTGAGTGTGATGCCACCATGTTAAAGGGAGGCCCCTTTGCTGTGAAATCCATTTACCCGGAAGTACCAAACTCAGTGGAAGAATGATTTTTTAATGTAAGTTTGTTTTTCCTTCACATCGACATGTTAATAATTTTAAAAAATTAATTTTAATTAACGAATGTAATTTCAGGTTTACAAACATTGAGGCTGCTAGAACCATAACATCGATGGTGAAATCATCGATGAAATCTCATTGTTTCAATGGAGTCAGGTTTCTAAATATACTGAATGATTGATGCATGGTTGGAAAGGTTTAAGGTTAGTATTAACTTAAATATATTTTTTATTATGTTAATTTGGTTAGTTTATTAATATTAATGAAAATTTTATTTTACAAGTTTTAATTGCAAAGAAAAATTTGAATGGGATAAAGCTAATAATGTTATTGCAAAGAGGGTTTCAGATAATTCATTTAAAATAAATTTTTAAATCCTTTTATTCAATTTTTATTTTTTATTTACTAATAGATAATTCATTTGTATCATATAGGTTGTGTGATTTTTGGTATGAAATGCAAAAGAAAGCAAAAGAATATATGAAAGAAAAGGAGCTTCTAGGTTGGAAGGATGTAGTGGTTTGGAAGGATTTTAAACTACCATACGTCTTGAAGGCTATATGGGTGGAATACATTTAGCACATGATGTCCAAGCATTTCGTTCGACAGTCACGGTCCAGAACAGAGAATCAAAACCAGCTTGTTCTTTGTTTCGTTACCACACACATCGGTGGTTCTGTTTAGTTCGTTTCGTATGCGAATCAGATGGTAAGATTCTTTTTTTTACATCCATTTTTTATTTGTTTTTTTTATAAATATATTTAACTAAAAACATTTTTCTCTTGCAAGCTACGGTTTTTGGACGCATAGCTCGATGAAGCTTTTTATGGAAACGCACGTGTTAAGTGATGACCGTTAAAAAGGAATGCGACAACTTGTCGATAACCAAGCTCAGCACTTTGTGGTATATCGGTTTTCAACTATTTGTTTTTAGAAGTTATTAGTTTTTGAATTTGTTGACTATTTTTCAAGGTACATATAACACCTGGTTGAAGGAGAGACACGTGGACGATCCTTCGACCCATCTTGATCTCGATTTGGATTCGTGGTTAGAGGCAGGATTGTTCGGTGGAATCAATATAAATCGGGTGTACGGTCTCTCTAACACTACGACCAAGGACTTGTGGATGACCTACAATGTTTCAATCGTTTAATGCTCGCAATCAATTCTGAGCACTCAAACTCTAGAGTTTAAGGCAATTTTAGATCAACGAGTACAAGCTCAAATGACCCATCTTATTGCTGAGTATGCACGACTTAATGATGAGACAATTGAACTTTGCTAATTGGTAATGGAGATGAAATCACAGATGGGTGATACATGTGCTACCTTTTATTTGTCCCACGGCCCCTATGAAAACGCGCTTCCTCCTCCTCCTCCTTCAATGTCTTCATTCTAGATCAATTGTATTTGAACTTATAAATGTTTAAATTTGTAATAAATATTTGATTTTTATAGTAATTTATTTTATTTTAATTATTTTCTACTTTTGTTTAATAGATTTTTCTTTTAAAAAATATTTTTAAATTATTACTGATGGTGTTACCCACGGATGAAGTCATTCGGTATATTTCAAGGAGTTGGAAAATAATTATTGCAATTATCATTGTCATTGTTTAATCACCGATGAAATTCCATTCGGTCTTTTTGTCGGTTATATATCAAATTCACCAAGAGAAATACGATGGTGAAAAAAAACCACTGATGAAATTACATGTGGTTTTTTCTATCGGCGATATATCATATTCACCAATGGAAATACTGACAGAATAAAGCGGGTAAATTTTTTTGGCATACTTTTGTAGTCAATAAATTCATCAATGATTTTATTACCAACGAACACGCTGACAAAACATAAATCACCAACGAAAGTTTTTCCAACGGAGTATTTCAGTCCATGAGCCCATCGATAAAAAATTTTACCGGCAGACTAAGAGTATAAATACCAACATAAAATTTTGTTGATAAATCTAAAAATTCTAGTAATAATATCCATCACATGTTTGATAAATATTTTCTTTATCAAGGTTTTTAATATGATGACAAAATTATAAATCAATGTATAAGAGCTTTTTAATCATTAAATTAAAAACAATGATAAATATGTAAATATTGTGATATTTTTATTGATATTTTTTTTAATGCCGAAGCTAAAGAGTATAAGTTGTTATAAAATTACTAAAGATGAAGAAGTAAAATGTAATTTTTAAAAATAGAAAGATAAAACAAAAAAAAAAACCATCAAGCTATAAGAATCTGAATGTAATGTATCGTTTTCCTTCCGTCGACTTATAAAACCAACGTACGAATGGACAAGATTGAGCACAGAACGGTGGCCACGAATGGCATAAATATGCACATCGCATCAACGGGAACAGGTCCTGTAATCTTGTTCCTGCACGGTTTCCCTGAACTATGGTATTCGTGGCGGCACCAACTCCTCTCTCTTTCCTCCGTTGGTTACCGTTGCATAGCTCCAGATCTTCGTGGCTACGGAGATACCGACGCTCCCAGATCAGTGAGTGAGAACACCGGGTTACACGTCGTGGGCGACTTGATTGGACTTCTTGACTCGCTGGGGATTGATATGGTTTTTTTGGTGGGCCATGACTGGGGGGGGCATGATTGCTTGGTATTTTTGCACTTTTAGACCTGACAGAGTGAAGGCTTTGGTCAACACTAGCGTCCCGTTCTTGCCCAGGAATCCGCAAGGAAATCCTTTGCAGTGGTTTAGAGCACTGTTTGGAGACGATTACTATTTCCTCAGGTTTCAGGTTCTTTTCTTCTCTTTTCTTTTTTGTAATTGGAAAATATTGTGTTTCTAATATTAATGTTCATGAGACAGTCATTACAATATTGTTCATTCTCTATTTCGTCTCGGTGCTTTTAGCGGATTTCATCTAAGAAATATGATAGGAAAAGGAGAGGAGGGCGGTGGGAGTCATCTTATTTTGTTTCCATCCTGCATATTTTCCTTCGGCAGTCTAACCCCCTTTTTTTATGATCTAGGAGTACCGACCAGTTAGCAATATGTTTGAGGAAGAAAATTATATCTTGATCTTCTTTCTCATTTATAAACACTTAAATTTGTTTGCAGATTTATTGAGACACACTACCAGAAATTCGCTAAATACCAACGGATTTACCGACGGAATATTTCTGTCGGTAATTTGAGGTCGAAATTACCGACGGACCCTTTTCCGTCCGTAATTCAGTCGGTCACTACCGACGGAACATTTTCCGTCTGTAATTCAGTCGGTAACTACTGACGGAAATTTTCCGTCAGTAGTTACCGACTGAATTACGGACGGAAAAGTTTCCGAATTAAAAAAAAGACGGGTCGCTGACGTGGAGGTTTTGACGGGTTATTTTTTTTTCCGACGGAATCACCGACGGATTAAAAAAGACAGCTCGTACAGTGACGTGACCGGTTCGCCGTTTAAATTGCCAACGGACTCACCGAGGGATTTGAAATGGCAGATCCGTACGGTGACGTGTCTATGTGTCCGTTAGAATCATCGACAGAGTTTCTGTTGGTGAAACCGTCGGAAAAAGTTAATATATGTCAGCTCTGCTGACCCTCTCCTACCCTATTTCTCCTTCTTCTTCCTAATCCCAACTCTCCCCATCTGCAAACAACCAGGGGCGGGGGGCGCCGCC
>Ga0307515_10012720_pt1 | contig 15799 bp, 20 predicted proteins | sample 17_EM_MG_FD_194513 | JGI IMG/M metagenome (GOLD analysis project Ga0307515, IMG submission 194513) | Populus trichocarpa ectomycorrhiza microbial communities from riparian zone in the Pacific Northwest, United States - 17_EM | ecosystem: Host-associated > Plants > Roots > Unclassified | place... | reverse complement strand
GTTGGCTCACAAGACACGCGAACTCCTCATGGATGGTAACGGCCACTCTTTGAGGTACATTCGGTGTTCTGATTACCCTTGTAGAGATAGAAGAACGAAGGCGGGGGCTCGAAAAATTACAAGCGGCATACAAGGCTCTATCAAACGAATTCTGGATGAAAGAGGACACCAGTTATTTTGAACAATGGGGTAGAAGAGTGGAAACCTCGTTGCGGCGAATTGAAACCTCAACTGCCAAGGTCACAAATGCCGAGTCTAGCGCCGGAAGGTTGGCCGTGGAGGAACGGGAGGAGGTGAGCAACTGATATAGAAGCACGTGGATTACGGATGCTATTTCTAGCTCAGAATTCATCAGAGAAGAAAGAACGCCAGCCTCAATCCAATGTTTTCGCTCGTCTCCTAACGATCAGAAAGGAGCAGCCTCATGATACTCCAAGCTTTCTCAGCGCAGGTAAATAATATAGTAATCTCCCCATTCATTGGCTCACCCTGCTCAGATTCTGCGTACCGGCAGAAAGTTCAACAATTAAATGACGAGAAATATATCATTCAAAAGCAAATCGTACCGCAGACTGTACGTGGTTGGTACACTGGATCTACATTGAATAGTCACTGACCCTGGCACATCATAGCACTATGCAGACCGCGATAGGAGGTGCATTGTTGCTCTGAGGCACATTGTATCCACCTTCTCTGCCGTGCACAGGTACACAATCTCTGCCCTTACTCATGACTACCACCTGACAACCGTCATACCCATGGCGCTCTGTCAGCGACCTTGCCCAGGTTTTGAATGTGACATCATCGCAACTTTGCAATGTATCCTCGACCGTGGATGCATTGGTGGAATCTGCCTTCTTCGCTGAAAGGCTAGACGAAAGTTTTACTTCCTTAATGCGTTTTACTTCCTTGGTACAGCCATACCGGTACACAAGCTATGAAGTCTCTTCCACCTTGCGGCCAACCACAATGCTTTTTGGCTGCCCTCTTCCCAATGAGCTTGATGGTGCCAGTATTGGACAGCGTGCTGTTTTCAATGCATTTGAGATGATATTGATGTCAGCCGCCGACAAGTATCCCGATTCCTTGTATCGTGTGATATGCGATGCACATAAACAACAAGGCGATGATACTAAGCTGGTAGGTGCCTGTTTACGTATTTGCGCGTAATATTCGTTCATGCCACTGTTCATAGTCAGCACTCCAACTGGAAGCGTTATGGGACTCATCTCAGCGAAATGGCGGTCCTGGCGCTGTTGATTTCCTGGCCAATGCACCGAGTGATAGTCTTCTAGTAGTGAGTTTACACGCTCCTTTATTATGGGGGACCGCTAACAACATGATAGTATTTCTTGACCTGCCTTCCTACGCCATTTCTACCAATCAGTGACTCAGAAATCAAAAAGCTTGCCAAACTCATTTACGTAACCGACATGGAACGCTTCTTTGCCGAGGTTGGTAATAGGATGGGTACAGCGAGGCGTTGCAACCTTGCCCGACTTTTCCTCACACTCCGAACCAATGACAACTCTTTGCTTCCACTGCTGCTGTCCAACCTAGATGGGATCCAAATTCTCACTCGGGTAAGTGAGTCTGTACCATTCCATTAACGCTTTCCTGACCCATCTAAATCCCACGAAGGTTTCGGGCCTAGTTTCGACTTATGAGTTAGCGTCGGCTTTAGAGGGCGTCATACGATTCACCACTTTCGTCACTGATGAATCCTCTAAAAAATCGTTGATACTGCCATATGACTTTATTGAAGAGTTGAAGCACGCCGGTCTTTTAACATGACTGTTCAAAACATAATGGCTTAATGTGTCTTTGCAGAGGCCGAGTTATATGTACCGGATGTTTGACAGCGTCATAAAATATATCCTAGTAGTAGTATCGTGATAATGGTACTCCTTGTAGTCAGACTAGGAATAGAACAAGGTTCCCAGGTTGGCACCATCCAGAAGCCGTCCAGGATCCATCCCATGAATGCACGGTAGCACCAGGCCACTCCGCAAAATAAGTCAGCAAACGATTATTAACAGGGAACTGGCAGAAGCTAATCTAAGGTCCCAGCAGTTGCTTGGAAGTAAGAATGCGCCTGGTAAGCGCGGAGATGTTCGCATCTGCAACAATCACCTCAGGGGCAAACTCAATGTCGAGGACCGTCCGGATGGCCTGTGCGATGCGCTGCGCCTGGCGCTCGGACCAGAAACGGAAGTCGTCCTCGTCGTCCTCGAAGTTTCCGTTCATTCCAGGTAGTATGGAGGAGCGAGGAATGAGCGACGGGTCAGAGTCGAGTGCGAGAGTCACAATCTTCAGGAGCCAGCAGCGAATCGAGGGGAAGTCGAGGGCATCTGGTCTGTCGACTATACGAGCGAGTTTGATTAGCCTCAATGGCTGGGTGAACGGCGGGGATAACATGCGACGTACTGTAAATCTGTATTGGTGCCACATGCGCAACGACGTTGTACTTCCCGTCCTGGTGATATCGAATCTATCTCTCCCGTTAGCTATCACTATTCTCCAAATCGCAAGGAGAAGCGAAATCACCTCGTATTCTCCTGCTCGCCAAGGCAATGTATCCTTCTTGAACACAACTTCCCCACAATCATTATCCTCTTCTGCCTTTTTCTTCTCGTCGGTAAGTGGTCGTGGTAGATCACCGTTCCACTCCTCATCGTGAATCGGCACCCATAGGCCGAGCGAGGATATTTTCGTCAACACCTTTGATCGGTTGGCACCCAACTAAAGAAGGCGATCGTATCAGAACCGGGACAGGACGGGTAGACGGAGGGCAGAGGTAACTTACTGGATAGATTCCTACCCAATCCCGCCTCGAATGGTTCCCCGGACCACGCCAAGCAACCGGGATAGGTTCGCCCCAATGGAAACGAAGGAGACCATCAGGGTTAGTGGGTACGACTGAGATGTGGTACTTGTTCGCGTCGAACAGCCTCAAGTTGGTCGCGAGTGGCCTGCACACACCAAACACACACGGTCTTCAGTCACACCATCTGGAGTAAATAAAGGGGGGACACGCACGTATACACAAGCGTGTACCGCCTCCTCTTGAAAGCCTTAGTCGTATCCAGCACCAGCTCCTTGACCTTGGGTCTCGCTTACAACTCATTAATACCTCTCTTAATGCCAATGAACAGCATGAGACAGGACTCACAACGCGCCAAGAGATCCTCAAATGCGACCGCCGTCTCGCCATACACATTCTCCAGGCGCTTCCTCAGATCTTGGGCGGCCTCGGCGAGCTCAATGGGCACGTGTTTATCAAGCACTTGTACATGCTTGCGCGTGACGGTCTTGAGTACTCGTGTGAGGCCTGCGTCTTTCCGGAGGGAATCACCATACAAGCGCTTCATGTGCGGGCTGTTCGTTCATGCGTTAGTTCTCTTGCTATGGTAGAGAGAGATAAGAACAGGGAAGAGGTGGGAAATGGAAGCGGGAACAAGGAGAGGCGTACCCTTCGACATAGCTCAAAAACCACCAGTGCGCGAGATGTGAGAATACCGCGAGCGCAAAAACAGCTTTGCTCCCACTGATCAACGCTAGACCAAACAACGCCGCACCACTCATAGTCTTCTCAGGGTTGTTGAGGAACCTTTGTGTGAACAATAAGTGTGGGGCAGAGCAAAAGTAATTGATACCAGGGAAGAAGGCACGGTCCATACCTGTAGATACCAGTGTACGACAAGCTAACAGGGAATTCCTCGATGAAAAAGTCGCCAAAGAACCAGCCTGCAGAATAGCCATGGTCAAATCCGTGTTATGTTCCTCCAACTGTTTATGTTGAGGGTACAGAAAGCAGCCACATACCGAATATCCCAAGGACTTCATATGACTCGCGTGCAGCCCAAATATGAAGAGCGATCAAGAGCTGCAAAAACGACCGTATGTCAGCCGACCACTGGGTTGGGTGAACAAGATTTGGAGTGAGGATGAACGTACCCCACCAAGGGTGTGCCTCAACAGTTGATCGCCGACCGTCCAATCCGATGGGATAGAGTACGTCTGGTACGCAAACCCAACAAACGAAACTACCACAACACCGGTCAGTCAGCTCGCGCCAAAATCCTTGCCGTTTGGGTAGGGACGCACCATAAGTCATAACCAAACTACAGTTATAGACCTTCTTCCAATTATCAAACGCCTCAATCATAGCGGCTTTCCCTTCCTCTTCGGGAAGGTAATAATAATTCTTCACAAAATGGCGCACAACAAACTTGCTCCGCGATTGCGCTTGGAGTAACAACCCAAGTCCAAATGTGTGGAAGAGTCGCCAGAGGAGCGCGTGGGTGAAGTGGAGTGCGAGTGCCCAGTGCGCTGGGCGGATGACGATAGGTGTGAGGAGTGCACCTGTGATGGTGTATGCGGTTAACAGGGCCAATTGGAAGTCAGACGTCCTGTCCCACGCAACTGTAAGTATAATATTTTGCTACATCAACCGGAAGGACGGACGCACCGGAACCAATCCAAGTTGCTCAACACGACGACGTCCTTTCTAAAATACTGATTAAGCAAATCGTGCTTAGTAATTTTCGCCATCCTTGTAGGGGTCTCCGCTCCAGCGACGCCGTTGCCCATGTCGACAATCCGAGGCGAATTGGGCATGCGGTCAAACGCAGGCCCATCGGGATCTATGGCATTTTCCTCGGAAATACCAGCGCTGGAGACGGAAAACGTGGCTGAGAAAGAGCGGTTGCGTTGGAGGGCGGAGGTGCGTTGAAGGCATTGAACGGTGGAGAGCGGGAGGGGTTTGCGCTCTGCGAGGAGCTTGCGTTCGCCATAGAGCCGCTCGATGTCTGCACATGGAAATAGGGGAACGGTCAGGAAGGCGAAATCGAGGACAAGAGCGGGCGGAGGGGTGAGCTAGACGTACGAGGGTTTTCGAAGAATACGAGAAAGGCGAATTGGGCTGCGTGTGCGGCCATGCTGACAAACAGGAGGGCGTAGCTCCCCACAATAAGGGAGAGACCGTAGAAACCGGCATACCCTACACAGGCATAAGCACCACTCACAACAGTGTAGCAAAATAAGACGTACCGACTGAGTACATAGGGTGAGGGGCCATCTCGAAGACACCATCAAAGACTAGGCCGCCGCGAGTAAAGAAGCAGTCGCCCCAATACCACCCATAGTCCTTGACGATATCGTGGGCCTCGGTCTTAACCCACCAATTGAACGCGATCAGCGCGAGGCCGGCGACCCATCGGGTGATGTGGACAGCCTGCGAGAGACCGTCGGGAACACGGAAGCATGCAAAGGCGAACATGCAGTACGAGACGAAGTCACTGCCGGGTAATAGGTCGAATGCAGAGCAGGAACGTCAAGCTGGGTACGAGGGACATACTTTAGGAGGATAATATCGACTACTTGACGGAAGAGGAGCCATGTATTGTATTCTGTTGGGAGTTTCTAGGTGCCCGAGAACAAGCGCGCGTCAGCCCCATATTCGTCGAGCGCGTCTGGCGTAAACCGATCGGTGCTGCAACAGCATGTCCGACAGCGTTGAAGGGTGTCAGGTAGACTTGGGTGCATTCGAAACCCGTAGAGGCACCGCGTACAGTATCCACCTGGGCCTCATGAAAGGCCTTCCTGTCCCACCCGAGGTGGGGGTGCCCCCACGCGTCCCCCACGGGCCAGGCGCACACCAGACCTCCCAAAGAGGAGTGGGAACTCACATCAAAGTCGTAGTCGCGTCCCATCTTCACGGAGAGCTGTTTGCGGATCCAGGCCCGCACTTTGGGCCGTTTTGATTCGTCGAGCCAGCCGCGTTGGGAGACCTCGCGCACGATCCACTTGCGCTTGCTCTGCTTGGTGAGGATCCAGCCGAGACCGGCGTTGTAAGCCGCACGCCAGAAGATGAAAGAGAAGAAAAAGAAACGGCGGGAGAAGGAGCGAGGCCAGAGGAGGAATAGGGCGACTTGGGAGATTAAGAGGGCAAGGTTCATGAGGTCGAAGTGGGATTTTGGGTATCTTGGGTCGACGAGGGTGAGGGTGTGGTGGGTCGTAGGGACTTTGAAATCTTTACGAGGGGATATTAGCGATGTACACGTTCGTGGGCGGACACTCGTACCCTTTCCCGATGGCGTTTTGCCCCATATGACATCCGCATCGTCGTTGGGCGTCGCGTCGTCTCGTCGTGGGCCTTGCTCTACGGTGGCAGCCGGGATCGTCTCAGACGACGAGGAGTTCTGGGTCGTTGACCGCTTTCGCAATTCGAACGCGTTTTTGTCGTTGAATGCGCCGAACATCGTCGTTGTTGACGCGTCGACGGCGATTTTTCGTTTTCGTTGACGTGGGCTAAGGTGAAGGGTGGGGCAACTCGCCTTTGAGGCAAGTGCGTTCATAGCGGCCACGTGGCATTCATACGTCAACTTTGACTACATCAAGCAATATTATTTATCATAGCCACAGCATCAGTGGCCGGTGGACACCGTGGACCTGTGGAATCGAGCCTGAAGGCTGGGGGAAGGCTGGGGCAAATTTGGTTGGAATATGACACAACCCCCCAAAGCCCCTTTCTTCTCTAAATGACGACTACGGTGGAATATGTAAAAGAGAAGGCGCCCAACGTGTTGACAGGAGCCCCACATCAAATCCTAATTCCCATGTCCGAAGCTGGTCCAGAAGCCAAGTCCGGGTGACCTCGGAAAGGTTAGGGAACGAGCAGGAGTCCAGCTCACACCATATCGAGACATGGAGACTCATTGGACTTCATAGAGACTTACAATGACGAGTGGCAGTTGGGTGGGGCGTAGATAGGGCGAGGAAGGCGCGCCACGACAAAGATGGTGGCAGGGGGCATGACAATGGAACCGGATTCGTGGACTCGCACCACAACAACCCCACGTGCCCGATCCGATCCTATCCATGTCTTTGGAACAACCACCCGACAACCCCCTTTTCTCTCATCGACCCCCTCCAGACTCGGATCCCGTCATCGTCCTCTCCCGCTCACCAACCCTCGATACTGTATGCCAGTACCTCTCGCCGGGAGATGTGGCGCGGCTTCAGTGCACATGCAAAGTTATATCAGATGCGTTGGTAGCCTGGAAACGTGCTGCATACAACATCAACCGTTTCTTAGAAAGATTCTTTATGGACCCCGTCGCATTTCGCGTCCTACAGGCTCAAACCAACCTCCTAATATCTGGATCAGCTGCACTACAGTTCATGGATCGGTATGTGCTGAGCCCTGGTTCTAGTCCATGATTTATTTCTCACCATCCTTGCCACGAACCTTCAGTATTTTCTACAAGGACAGTGATTTGGACCTCTACGTATCCTCCTCGCACACACGAGAAGTTGTGACGTTCCTGAGGACGCAAAACTATGAGTTCTTCCAAAGAGACCCGGCAGGGGTGTCATCAGACCTCGAAAGTCTGTTGATTATTCTTGAGACGGAGACAGACAAGATAGAGTCCTTTGAGAGCGAAGACTCGCTCTTCTTTGGATGGACCAAAGGTTCTCAATACCACGCGCCCTGCATTCACGGCGTGTTGTGCTTTCGTCACCGTCACAATGCGGCACTAGTTGTGCAAATAATTGCAATCCACAACTACCTTCTACCCGTGTTCAGCATTATGTGGTTTCACTCCAGTACGTGCAAACGTTCAACCCTAGTTGTCCAATGATGCTTGCCTATAACTTCACCCTAGCTGTGGTTCTGAACTACATCACATGGAACAACGCCGTGTCGCTATATCCCTATGCAACATTTGAACAGCGACGGTCTCTGATTCTCAGTGAAAATCTCAGATTTCTTGACGCGCAGGCAAAGTACCTTGCTCGTGGGTTCACCTTTCAGCGCTTCCTTACACCCAGCGAAGCCAAATCACCTGGTCCATTCCAAGCAGGACCAAGATATGTGGGAGACAAAAAATCCTGGGTTTTGCACCTCGAGACCGAATCAATCCCTTCCGCATCCGTCCCTGCAAGTCGTCGGGTGTACAACCCAGAGACGATACATAGCTGGGACCTCACAAACATCCAGTATTCTGAACAATTGTACAAGACCCCACCTTTGAACATCCTTAGCGCCAGAATGGGGAGGGAATCCTACGAGAGCATACCTATTATATATTTTTCTCTCTTAAAGGATGAGAACCTGGACCACAGCTACGTGGTACATCGGGTGTTCCATCAGCTAGCAACTGAGATGTGCATTCGCTCATCGCTAGCAGGGGATACACCTTCCGAGGTTTCGTCAATACCCGACGATCCCAATTTGTACGTAGACGACATTCGATTTCGCACGGTACTGATGTCAATCAGGCCCAAGCTCGACGAAAAGCTGATCGAATGTGTCCCATTATTCACGGAGTGGGTGAACGAAGTTCAGTCAAAGATGGCAGTACGCCGCAACCATGCGTATTGCTGGTGGAAACTGTGAATGTATTTTTGCTAAACCGGCTGAGGTTGTGCGTGGTGTATATGCTTACAAGGCTCGCATAGTACAAGCAATCGTAAGGTTTTTTATCTTAAACAATAAATAGTGGGTGGAGCAAACTATGTATGTCTTGGTTCTTGGGGGTACCAAAATTCAGCAGCTCGCTTGAGTTTTCGCTTCAAAGTTCCTCTAGAGATAGGGTTAACAAAAGGGTAAGCTCGGCTCGAGCTGCCGCTGACAACTTGGCGAAGCAAATCCTTGGCCACGACCTTGTTATGACGCAAGCAGCGCGAAGATGATGATTTTAGTCGATACAACGCGGCCTTTCCAAGCGGTGTGATAGTCTGTCACTCTTGCGCTAAACGGCTCTCCTGGTTTCTATGAAGTTTAATTGTTCGTGCTAGTCGTGGGAACGTGTAGACCCAATAATACTTTCACTTTGCACACAACTCTTTACGACACGGGCTTCACCATGACCTAGCCAGTGACTGGTGAAAGGTGGCTGAGAAACTTGGATGCAACCAAAACCTCATCGGGATTGGCCTGCAGAGGCCCGCACGTTCTAGCCCTGGCCATGGCCTATTTCCGTGCGTTTAAAATTGACTGAACATTATACGTCATATGCAACCGGCGTTGAGCGTGGTGAGCCCACCATTTTGCATTCGAGCGGCTCGCCTCCCGGACACGGCTGGCCTCAATCGATCCCCAGGAACCACAACTCACAAACCTTCCGGAGTCGGGATCACGTCCATTGAATATCATGTCGTTGTGGTAGCGACGCATGTTTTCGTATGAATGACAAACCTATCTGCTGCAAGACATTCCTCGGGCGAATCATCACGGCTTCGACGATGTCCCTGACCCGGATCCACGTCAAAGACTGGCAGGCCTTACCCACATTACCTTTTGTGAGGAGGGTTGCTTAGCATGGTAGAAGCAGTCTTGAGTTGAGTGAGTGTGAGTGACGGACTCTAGTGTACGCATGCTAGACCATGACGGCACAAGCCTGTACGCCGTATGGGCTGCCGAGAGTGACACGTAATGCAATGATCAGCTCAAAGGAGCGAAAGAGCAGGCCTCTGTCAGGAATTCCCGTGCAGTCGTGTACGACCAGAACAAATCGTGCTGCGCTCGGGGCGCGCTACAAACCGGTGAGGATACAAGACAAACCCCGGGTCCCGTTTATCATCATTCATCTTGTATCCAGGCACCGGACAACACACACGGGTTTCCCAAATTCCAACACGCCGCTTATACCTCATGGAAGTGGAAGGATGAGGTGGGATACTACGCGGAAGTGAGTGTTGAAACAGTCGCTTGCTCTACCTTCTGCACATGGTTCCGGAATAAGCACTGAATCTTCTCGTACGTTATTGGGTCTTCGTCTTGGGTTTGGGAGCGGACCATCCGCATAGCGGCTCGAAAGAAATCGGCTTCAAATGGATCGGTGAATAGCACCTCCTCAACGATGGTACGCGCGCGACTAGCTCCAGCATCCACCAAGGCAGCATGACAATTCACAAGCCTGGAATGCGAGTGGACCCCCCAAAAGTCGTCGAGTTGCGCCTTGTAAGTTGCATGGACATCTGAATCCGTGGTTGCCAGTACGTTCTTCCTCCGAATCATCATACTATCAGCCACCGGGTGTCTGCCGTCACCTAGTGTCTGCCGATTATTTTCTAGAGATTTTTGATGGAAGCAAGGGGGGCTCCCAATTTTATGTACGGTAGATATAATACATACTGTCTCTATAAAAAAGAAAGAGCTCTGTCAGTGGATGGGATCGCGAGTAATGGAGGTTCGAAGGTGGCGAAATGACGGTCTAACGTCCACAGCAAGTCCCTGGCATATTAAAGGCATTTATATTACTCTAATATATGATTGGATCTTTTGAGACTAGTTTTTGTGCTATCCCCTGCCATTGCAGCTGATTGCAGCCGATTGCAGCCTTGCCAAAATTCCGGAAACTTGAGCATATGACCCAATAATGGGGTTATCCCACATACTTGTATCCTATGTAATCTTATTTTGTTCTCTCCCTTGCGCTACCGTTTCGCCCAGACCCTCTATTTGCAAATCGGCAGACACTAGGTGAAATGACCTCACAAGTCGGAGTGTCGGGATACGTCTTCCCGTGGTCGTGAATACCTGAAAAAATTCTCACACATAGGACGAAGCTCTATCTACATATTCATCTACGTTTGGTAGGTTTAAACGACCCTCATCTTGCCTCGGGGATGGCCCTCGCTTAACCTGGTGGCCGATAGTAGCGTAGACAATGACCCAGATTAGTGATTCGAAGTTAGGGCACAGCTTGTGCTGGAAAGTAAATGCTTTCGGTCTGTCAAACCTCTTGGCCATCCCATGGCTTTCGAGAGCGTAGAGCAGACCCATTGGCATAAACAGAGCGGTTCCCTAATTAGAGGCCGATCAGGAATAGCACTACCAAGTGAACATAGAAGAAACATACAGTGTGCCACTCTCCATCCTTCAGTTTACTAATGATCGTATTGCGCTCGGTGGGGTAGGCTCCTTTAATTGCTTCCTCGCTGATGGAGGAGAGGTCAAGGTCGGCGATAAATCCAGGAGGCTTCGAGGGGTCTGTTCCGAGAAAGAAGTTGCCAATACTGACGTCCCTGTGGTCTACACCACGCTCGTACAAAGCAATGAGTCCTGCAAAAGAGTCAGACCGGGTTTATTACAGGCAAAGGAATGAACACGCACCTTCTGCAGCGCATTCCCCCGCTTTCAATAGTTCGACGAGTGATGTATAGGATACAATACTTCGACCACGAGTCACCAGAACAACGCGATGGAGAACCGGGTCATGGGGACTCAGCCATGCACCAACAACAAACCCCCGATGAGTCGAGACATGCATTACAACCCTTGCCTTTACATCGGACGTCGAGGAAGAAGGGTGAGGACACTGGAGCTCTTCCTCAATCGTGACATCCCCACCTTCCACGAACTCTGCGACGCAGCGAAGAGTAGCCCCACTGTTGCCAGCTGGCAGCCTGTTGATAATGTCATATAGCATTGATTCCGGAAGTCTCCGAGAGGCCCTCCATGCATTCTTCAGAATAAGACACTCAGTAGGCATCGGGTTCGGGTTGTCGTCCACAGTAGCCCCAAACACCCATGTCCCGCGGCCCTGTAGTGTGGTGGGCTGCCAAATTGGAAACCCATGGGTGTAGTACTCGCTATCGCCAACCTCGACTTTGAAGCGAGGATAGCGTGCGACTGAGCTGAGCCGAGGTAGTCAAGAGGAGTCACCATCGGGTCGAGCCCTAGTGCGTAAGCATCCATCTCACAAGTGGCACGACGGATAATTCGAACGAATGTCTCGAAATCGTTCTCGTCTTTGAGGTCGTTGTTCTTCGAGACGACTCCACCGGCGCGGTCGAAGAGACAGATGTTGAATATGGTTCCGCATAGGCAATGGCAAAGCTAGAGTCTTAGCCGAACCATGGCTTGCGAAGTATGGAACGCTGATTTAAGTCCCAAGGAGATGACAACCTTAGTCGAATGTCTACGAGATGACGGCCTTGTCGTGGTCGCTGCCGGCGTGGATGTGGTGGGGCCCTTATTTGACCAGTGGCAGCAACGGAGTGTGGCTCAAGTGGTGGTAATAGGTAATCAAGGCGCCATGTATGGCGATAGCAGTACACACGCTCATAACGGTAGCGTAGGATAACGGCAGGATATCTCATTGCCTTCGAAAAGTGGTCGTTCCGCTTACTACATGCTCAAGGCAATAAGCACGACGGCTGGGAGTAAATATTCGGGGTAAATAAATCGGGAATATGTTTGGGTCGTTGCTTTGTGTTTCTTTGTGGTGGAAATAGTGCGGAATATGTTATTCAATCGGTAGCTGGACACACTTCATTTGGTAGAATATACACATAGAACACTATTGCGTATTTTTGTGCTCAGACCGGCCTGAATAGGCCACCGAGACGCCTATCACTGTTACGAGTCGAGACCACCTTCGGTAATCCTCGCTTCCCGACTCCCTGGGAAAGTGCTGCGCGCACTCGCTTTCGATCGGTTCCGCTTCCGTCGCGATCGTTCATGTGAAAATGGTTACACGAATCTCCCTTACTGTATCCGATCCATCTTCCCACCAGTAGTTAGCCCTAGGAATACTTTCTTAGCCACTCCGCCACATTGCTTCTGTTACTTCCCCCGCACCTTCTTTCCTGTCCGTAGTTTACTTCCTTTATCTTTGTCGCTCCTACTTGTTCCGATCTAGTAATAGTTGCCCTTCTTGCATACGGTTTGAGGCAATGCTCTTAGTTACTTCCCGCGCTCTCGGAATTCCTTAGTAGTATTTAAGGCCCTCAACTTTGTTTTAGAATCGGTAGTCTAGATCTCGATCTGAACCAATCCTATTCGTTCCTTTCGTCTTTACTCATTTCGTCTACACTCAAGTCATAATCCCCTTCGGCATTGCACAGGACCGTGCGGCCTGGTAGTAATACTGCCAGGGACAAAACCCCTTCCGCCTCCCGTCTTAAGTTCTAACAATCACGCCGATCTTGTAGCGCCCGTCCGTGTTGACCCTGATTCATTGGATTGGTCAGCTGGCCAGGCTCTGAACCGGCACTGGAGCGCGTAACCTGAAACATCCAGAATTGCCAATTTCCGACAATTACACCTGCGCTGCTTGTCTCACCACCACGCTGGTCAGTCCGTCAGTCCCTAAGTCATTGGGTACTTACTCTGCGCTGCACGTCGCACTCTGGTCATCGCTCTAGTCCTAATTGCCCCGCCTGACTTCAGCACCTCACCATCAGTTTCTCCTCTTCAAACCGTGTCCTCGCCACTATCTCACTCAGAAATAACCCATGTACCCTCAGGATTTGCTCGCCATGTACTATTACCATCCGCTCTCGCCTTCCATCAAAACCATTAATACCTACCTTCCTATGGAACTTATGCGAGAGGTATTTCTATATTGCATCGAATCAAATCAAATCAAATCAGGTCAATTGGCTTCTGTTTGTCGCTACTGGAGATCTGTTATCACCACATTGCCCAGTTTATGGTCCACCCTGAGGGTTGGAACATGGACCGAGAGGGAACGGGTTTCTATTTGGTTGTCCAAAGAAGATTGTCATTGACACCCAACGAGATGGCCGGCTGTCATCCAACGCTCTGCCGCTTGCTGCACTCCATGATTCTCTTGCACACACTCACCAGTGGCACGAGCTTACAATTTCCTCATTTCCTCCTGAGAATGCGGCTAGTCTGCTTGGTTTTCAAGTCGCAAGCCCAATGAATATGTTGAAGGTGCTACAAGTAGAAGCTGGATGTATTCATTCTCCCTCATTTGCTCATCTGCTCAATCTTGTTCCAACCAAAGCTCCTCTCTGTGAGATGAGACTCCATTCCCCATTCGTCACCACCCACTTTCTCCAACTCCATTGGTTTCCTGTTTTGCAGGATCTCACAGTACTTATTATCAATGGCAGAGATATGAATGAGCTATTTGAGCTTCTTCCTGCCTTTACACAGCTTCAGATATTCGAGGCTGATTGTCTTCATCTCCCATTTTATGACCCCAATACCTATCTGCCTCTTCTTTGCACTCTTCAGAAGCTGCGGCTTAGGGCCTGTTCAGTCCAATGGATGGGAAGGAGACAATTCCCATGCCTCGAGGAGTGTGCTATCCTCCTTCCTTGTCATTGGGAGCAAATTGAGCAGCATCAGGTGCAATTGCCATCCTGCAAGAAATTGGCCTATCATGGTTATCCAATGACTATAGCTCAATATTTCCATGTTCCCGAAATGAGAGCAATGGACCTTAAATCTCACGATTGCAATGAACAGAGGGTCTATCAACAACTACGGCATCTATGTAGAGTGAATGGAAGGATTTACAACCTTACAACTCTACACCTCACACTTCAGTGCAGTGAACAAGTCTTAATGAAGGTATCGACGTATTTGATCCCTCTACAAGAGCTGGCTTTATCCATTACCCATCCCTCACCATCCTTCCAACACTTCCTTGAGTCACTGGCCGCGAAACCATCTGCAAATGAATGGCCTGAATGGTCCTCACTGGTGGATTATCATGAAGGGTGGGGGCAATGGTGCTCCTCTCAAACCTGGCATGCCAATGTCCTCCCTCACCTGAAATTCCTGTCCATACAGTGCCCTAAAGGCTTTTCTCAGTCTGAGCACCTTGACAACTTCCCATTACTTAGAGCTATTGGATGGACCAGGGCATATCTGACTCCCCCTTTGGAGCATTTGAAAGTATGGGAGGGGAGTTCGAGAGGGAGCATGGATGACATTGCAGTTGATTACACCTCCACCGGCTATCTAGATGAGCATCTTGGGATATCAAGTAATGAACATGATGCAACGATTGTCAGGGCAATAGTCACATGACGTCTGGTCACTGAGTTCCCTGATACTCCATTATTCCCACTCCATTCCACTGTCCTCTTTAGGCAGCTCCGGCATCTTGAGCTCACCTGCCAATCTAATCATAGAATCCTCATTTTGCCATACCTGGAACAAATTGAGAGGCTGCAAATTTCGAATGGATCCATTTCTGAATATGCCTTGAACCTTGACTTGCCTTTGACTCATACTCTCCAGTGGGTTAGCCTTGTTCATACAACCCCTTCTTGGATGCTCAGGAGGACCTTCACGGCCTTGAGAGAGTTCATGGTTTTTGGACCACCAGACGAACCTGAGAACCATTCTAGGTATGAGGGGCTGCAGGTAGACCTGCCTGCCTGCTCAGGATTGCGGTTGTGGGACTGTTCAATGGACTATTTTCGCTTCCTCTCCTGTTCAAATGTCCAAATCCTTTGGTGGTACCAACACCCAATCCAGACCTTTGATTTGACAGTGTTCAATTCATTGCATGCATTCTTATCCAATCTTCCATGTTTGCAAAACCTTGATATTGACGCTCCCCAAGGTTTGGGGCGAGATTCCTTGATTGTTTTTGTTTTTGTGGGGCATCGGAGTGTGGAGTATGGCAAGATATTAGGAGTGTGAAAGTGGACATTGGGCTTAGTCCTTTCTCAGTAGTATCTCACTTCTTCGACCAGATAGATGGACACCAGCCGCATTATGAGAAATGGTGGAGATCGTTCACAGTCACCATGGAGTTTGCGACAAGAGTTGTAATCAGAGCATCCATGTGAATGGTCTTGTATAATGGTAGATCAGGAGCACTCCTTGCCGTTCAGCTGCAATACTACATTTTGCTTTCAATCAGGCTGTTCGGCACTTTCATTTGACTTTAACAGGATTTTCAGCACACCCCATGATAAGTAATAAGATTCCAACTATTTGCAGCCAATTCATGAACAGATCGACCATTCAAATCATTTTCAATTCAAGCATGACCGGCCTCGGCCATGGCTATAA
>Ga0307515_10012719_pt1 | contig 15800 bp, 10 predicted proteins | sample 17_EM_MG_FD_194513 | JGI IMG/M metagenome (GOLD analysis project Ga0307515, IMG submission 194513) | Populus trichocarpa ectomycorrhiza microbial communities from riparian zone in the Pacific Northwest, United States - 17_EM | ecosystem: Host-associated > Plants > Roots > Unclassified | place... | reverse complement strand
CTGATTGGATGATTTGAAGTGGGGTTGGATTTTGAGGGACATTAGCGTTAGACAAAGAAGAGACACAAGTGTCCTGTAATCTAGTGGCTTTACAAGCTTGGAGAATCCCAGGTGGGGTTGTTGTAGCGAAGGAAGGTGGTTTTGATATTTGTTTTTGTTCTTGTTTCGTGGGGGGTTGGTGGTTTATCTTTAAAGTGGCGGAGGAGGAGAGGGAGAGGAAGAGGAAGAGAGAAAGGAGAGAGAAAGAGAGAAGTGAAGCCATGAAAATGTGAAGAAAGTTTCTTGGTTTTCTTGGATAATGTGTGGTTGATGTTAGCTTTGTTGTTAACGTTGTCATGGCAACGAAGGTATTTATAGTGATGGAGTGGAGTGGTCAAAGATTGAATCAATGGATGTTTGTGATTCTAAAGATTTTGGTTTCTTCGTTTAGGTTCACGAGATCAGGTCACTGGTTCTTTTGACATTAAACTTTTTGAGACAGAGAGAAGAGACGGTGGGCTGGTGGAAGGCAGAGACCAGGGAGTGGTTACTACGAGTCTTGTCACCAAGGAGTGGTTACTGAGTCTTGTCACAGGTGATGGAAGAGGAAAGTGAATCAAAACTATCGTGATTTTTTTGGATGCTTTCGGTGGTATAGGGGTTAGTTGGTTTTTAAAAGTGATTTTAGTTTTAGTTTAAAAATGTATTTAATTAATTATTTTATTATTATTTTTATATGATAATATTAAAAATTAAAATTAAAAATATATATTTTACATTATTTTTAAGATCGGCACTCAAGTTAGTGTTTGGTATTGTTATAGCTGTGGTTTTTTAAAGTATTTTTTATTTGAAAATAATATTTTTTTAATTTTTAAAATTTATTTTTAATATTAATCTAAAAATATTAATTTAAAAAGAATTAAAATTTTATAGAACGCAATTTTTACCCAAAAACAAAAGCTATAAAGGTAATGGGCGGAATTAGTTTTGTGGGAACGGAAGCTATAAAGCCCTATTTTCAAACCTACCACAAGTAGACCTATGATACGAGGCCTGAGGTGGGCTTGATTTTCAACGCAAAAAAAAATATATATATTAATATGGTGTGATCAAATTAAAAAGTGAGGTTGATAATTACTTGATGAATCTTGAATCTAGAAAAAATTTGCTTCAAACTGTTGATTTTTTTATTTTTAAAATTTATTATTAAAATAAAATGATTTTTAACTTTTTTATAAAATAAAAAAAATTAATTTAAGTTAATAAAAGTTAACCCATCTAATTATTAACCTACCACTTGTCCCGCGTTAAATTCTAAGTTAGGTTTGAAATATATGCATAAAGTAAATTCTACACCCTAAAGTCAAAAGCTATTGATTTTAGTTAGACTGACTTGATAGGGATTTATGGAATGGATTTGTTTCTAGATAGGAGTTTAATTTTAATGTAAAATTTATCAAGTATTTTTATTTAATTTTATTTTATAAATTAAAAATTTATTTGGGAACGCGGTTGAAACTACGTTCTTTTAAAATTTAAAAAAACATTGTTAAAAATTATTTATTTTTTTATTTTCAGATCGTTTTGATATGTTAATCTTAAAAATAATTTTTAAAAAATAAAAAAACATTATGTTAATACATTTATAAACAAAAAACACTTTAAACCACTACCACAATCCCAAACAAACCATTATAAATTAAAAAAAAAAAGGGAATAAAATGTAGCATTCAAATAAAAATGAATAATATTGATTGGAATTATTATTGGATTAAGTGTAAAAAAAAAGAATAAAATCTAGTATTCAAATAAAAATGAATAATATTTATTATATAAACAACTTATATATGGTAAGCCCTTAAAATTAAACTAAAGATTAATTAAGAACATTAATTTCGATGCTTCTCGTGTTCCGTTTCCTTCTCGGCGGATCTCTTGTTCTGTTATGGAAATGGGCCAGTTTTCTAAGAAATTGTTGGGCCCAAGTGCCTTCGGCTTGTAGATGTTACGGGAACCAGCAAGCAGAACCATATACATAAAATTTCAAATTTTTTTTTTTTTGCTAAAATTGAGTGCGGTTTATACTTTTTGGATCGTTTTGATGTACTGATGTCAAAAATGATTTTTAAAAAATGAAAAAACATCATTGGCATGTATTTCGGCACGAAAAGCTATTTGAAAAGCAACCACTACCACACTGCCAAACACTTATCTCTCACGGGCCCCTCTCCCTTCCCGTTTTAAAGCCCGATGCTAGAGCCTCTAGTTACAATTACATTATTAAATTTAATATATATATATATATATATATATATATATATATAGTGAGCTCAGTTTTTTACTGTGGTTCTAGACAGAAAAAATTATAAATTAAAATTTAATAGTATAAATATGATTTTATCATTGCTAGAAAAAAATATTAAGCCTGTCATTCGGGTAGATATATTTTTTTCATGAGATATGTTTGTTGTTGTAAAATTAATTGGGGACAAAATGATTTGAACATGTTTTTTATAAAGTAATGATTATTTTGCTTCAAAAACAAAAACAAAAACAAAAAAAAAATTTGACTGAGGAGCTTTTTTGTCTTTTTAAAAATAAACGGTAGAGTTATGGTCATGACCTTCTAAGAGAAACAAATATAATTGCACGGAGGGGCTTCATTATCCTTTTCTTTTTAAAACAATAAAATAACGGAATTAACCTTATAATTTTAAAAAATAGAGGTTATTTGTGAGGGAGTTTGTTTCTTTTTTTACTTATTTATTGTTATTTTTAGGTTTTGTCAGAAAAGGCTTGATAATTTCAAGTTTTTAAATATTATTTTTAAAAAATTGTTGACACGTCCATTGTGAGGGACCGTACAATGGCTAAAATCCTGCTTCCACGACGATGTTGGGAGCAGCGTCTCGTCTTCTTTCCAACGGTGTGGCGCGTGCTCACAAAGAAGGTCCTTTATTAAAAATTAATTTATTTATTTTTTAAAATTATCATTTGACATTTGATTATTAAGCTCGTAGCCTTTTTTTGTGTGTTTTTTTAGTTGAGTTATCACGATCTCATGTCCCGGGGCATAGGTTAGTCAAATAACCATGGTTGCCTCATATTTTTTCCCTCAATGTTTTATATGATATTGATTTTTTTTAACAATTTCATAATTTGATATTAAATTATTGGCCCTTAAACAATGTGATTTTTTCACTTTTCTTTGCTAAACCGGGCTAGCTTGCATTTTCTTATTCATTGTTTTTTATTTAACTTTTGTCTTTTTTGCTAGGTTTTTTTTTAAAGTCTATTTATTTATATATCTTAATCTCATGTCGCGAGTGGTGGATCAATTAAATTAACCCAAGTTAACTCAAATTTTTTTTCTCAGTTTTTTTTATGATTTTTTTTTCAGTTTCATCATTTTGCATTAAATTTTTGCCCTTGAACTTTGTTATTTTTCTAGGTTCTCCTTTTTGTTTTGTTATTTCAAGAGCAGGTTGGTAAAGCTAACTCATGTCAGCTTGCATTTTCATTCATAATATTTTTATTTATTTAACTTGGGCCTTTTTTGTTAGGCTTTTTTTTAGGTCTAATTTTTTTTTATTCTGATCTCATCTTGCATGTGGTAGCTTAGTCAAGTTAACCCGGGTTAACTCGGATTTTTTCCCTCGATTTGTATGACATTTTTTTCAATTTCAACATTTTGCATTAAATTATTTGCCCTTGAGCTCTATTATTTTTTCACTTTTCTTATTGTTTGGTTATTCCGAGAGCGGGTTAATAAAGTTAACCTGGATTGACTTAGGGTTTTTTTAATTTTTTTTATTGAACTTTGGTTTTTTTTTACTAGGTCATCCTTTTGAAATTCTTTTTTTTTTTATCCTGATCTCACATCGTAAGTTGTTGTTTATTTGTTTCGTTAAGTTACCCCGAGCTGGCTCGGGTATTCTTTTTTAGCATTGTATTTTTAAATTTTTTTTTTGTTTTCATCTTTGATATTAAGTTATTAAACCTTGAACTTTACAATTTTCTTTTATTTTTTTTACGGGTTCTTTTGGTCTCGTATCCCAGGATGCATTTTAGTTAATTTAACCCGAGCTATATTGAATTATCGTTGCTTGAATATCATTTTTTAGAGTTGGAAAAGGTTTGGCCCGACCAACGATGTAGCGCAAGCTATTATCTAATACTAAATTGCTGGATTTATTCATTTTACTTCATATAAAAGCCTACAACTTTTTATTGATCCACATATTGAGATTCATAGTATGCAACAAACAATATCCGAAACTTATGAAAATATAAAAATACTTATAATAATGTCTTAAAAGTGATGTATTACTCATTAAGACAAAAAATAACTATCATTGTAAATGGTCATGCATTTGGAGAGAGTATTGAAAGTGGTGTTGGCTAACAACAAAATATAAATGTGAAGACATAATTGTTTTCGAAGTTTTTTTTGATACAAAGTCTTACCAACCACTTTCAATTTTTTTTTCTTAGATCTTGTTTGATAGAACTTTATCATACAAGAACTAGTACGTTAGATTTTTGTTGATGAAATTGCTTATTATTTGTATAAACAATATATATAAAAAAATTACTTAAAATTTTATAATATGTTTTTACAATTATGGGTGACTAACATACCTAAAATTACTACAAGGATCAAAATAATCAAAACCCAAAACTTGAGAGTCCATGGATGTGACTGTATGTGGTAGTGTGTTGAATGAACCTTGTCCCTGTATTGGGAGGCAACTGACACCCATTTTTACAATGTGAGCTCTGTAGCTAAATTAGTTACATTCCCTGGAACCTATTTTGCACACCCTTGCTCTCCATTTCAACTCTCTCTGCTACTTCCTCCATTGAACACAACCACCACGCCTGCCACCGCTTCGCCCACCCATCATTCCCGCCTATCCACTGAACCTCTCCGGTGACAAATCCTCCATTGATCACATATTATTATTATTATTATTCGATTGAATTACAATATATAGGGGAATATGGCAAGCGGGCAAGTGTCAAAACGAGTCAAGTACAAGAGCTCAGTGAAAGACGCTGGCACTCCTGGTCGACTATTTTTGGTACTTTTCACTACCTTTTCTTTCCGGGCTTTCAATTTTATCGTCAAAGATTGAAACTTGATGGCATTTTTTTGTGTTTTTGGGTTCGGGTGCAGACTTTGGAGAGGTTAATGTTCAAGCCTAACAGTCCTAATTCTGCTACAAAGCTTAATATGGAGTTTAGATTCATTAAAAGTAAAGGACTCAGTTCATTTTTTGTTTGTTTTGGTGGGATTTTGTATCTTTGTTTTTGGTGTGATGGTTTGTGTTTCTATTTTTATGTACATTGAATGCGTAGATCATAGGTACACTAAGGAGGGATCAAATAAAGCACCAATGCTTAATCTCACTTCGAGTCAGGTACCTGTGTTGCATATTATAGAATTGTTCGTGGTTGTTAGTTATTTCTATTTCTTGTGTTTTTAATGTTGTACTCAAATGTTTTTTTTTGGGTGTTGTAGGGTGTGAATTACATATTTGAGTTTGAAAGTTATGATGATCTCCACGTTTGTAAAGAGTGTGTGGGTAAGTCTCGATTCTCAAGCATAGGCTGATTTCAAGTTTCTCTATGAAGCATTGGCTGTTGATTAGAGATTATGATTATTATGGAGTCAATAGTAATGTTGTGTTTGGTATATCGCAAGCAGAACTGTAATGTAATAGCAAGTGTGAGATTGATTGACATATTTCAAATAAAACACACATGCAGTTGCATTCTGGTTGGTATGAAGAAAAAAGGTTCAGGGGAGAAGAATCATCCCTCTTCTTTTGTGGAACATAGTATATATATGCTCATCTTTGTAAACAACACAGTCAATTGCTAATGTGTAGGATCTGTTATTCTTGTTTAATTGCACCAAAATATAATCATTCATCACTCTGCTATTGCAATTTGTGATCCAACAAATAATGGGATGATTCATATATTTACATTCCCTTAGATCCTTCATCCCATTATGCCTCTTATTCATTTCTCTCCCATGAGAGAACTCTAAATCTGTGTCCTAAGGGGTTTATATTTCAGCTTGGCACCTGTGTATGGACATGGAGTATATTTGTTGTGACATTTTTTCATTAAGCTTACAGTGTTGTCAAGTTTCTATGCTGTAATCTTGCTCTGACATGAACCATTTTTCTCTGCCTTCGTTGTTGAGTTCATATGAGAAAGGGAAGACGTATATCTCTATGTTCATTCTTATTTGTGATTAATGAGGAACCCCGGATAGATTAAAATATAGCCTTCTATAACCATTAACTATGGGACATCATAATGAGTTTATCCAAGCCCTTGCCTTCTTTTGCTCTCTGTTTCATGGAACTTGTCAGAGTTTTCTGCTTTCTTACAACTTTTGTAAATTTTTTACTGCATGCTGTTTATACTACTGATAATCATAATAATATGTCAGTCCTCTGTGTACTACTTCTGAAGCTCTGGTGTTTGGTGTCTTGTAAATAGGCAAAGCCCTTTCGAAGACCGGAGAGACACCAAAGCCTGTAGACACTTCTGAAGTTCCCTCTGAACAACCTAGTACAGAAGAACTGCTTTCCAGGATGAATATGCTGCGAGAAAATAGGTAAATTTATTTACTCAGACTCTTGATTTGGAGCAATTGTAGTGCAAATCCTTTGGGCGACTGCTTGGCAATCATGTTATTTTATAATAATGCAAGTCTCTTTTATTTTCTCCTTGAAACTGATACTAATTCTAATTGTGCTTCAGTTAAATTTAAGATGTACTTTCCCTTTGGTTCTATTTTGTCTGGCATAATCTCAAATATAATGGTAAAAGAGAGCACTTCTTGTGGTACATGCCATACACAACTATCTAAGAAGGGAAAATATATCTTTCTTAAAAAGAATTGTTTGACAGAAGACCTAGCCTCAAGTTCATAGATATTCACTAACACTGGCTGTTTCAAGCTTGTAAAGCGACAATATCAACTGTACAAAAATAAGTTGCTAATGAAGATTTGATGACTTTGCCAAGGATCAATGAACATGTCAAACTTCTTGTATTTAAAGAAGAAGAGTTATTCTTTTCATGGTACTTGCAGTGCTTGCTATCAAATTTCTACTTGGTAAAGTAGTGTAACCTGTATTAGGAACATAAAAATAAGGAATTTAGAGTTTAAGAGCTTCCGAGGTAAATTTGAACAGAGCATAGAAAGATGATGGGCAATGAGTTCAGAAATCAATGCTTTAATATTTTTTTCTGATGACAAGGAAAAATGTGCTGGACATATCTAATGTTCTCCTTTATTGAGCCAGCATGCTAAGAATATCTTACCTTTTTGAAAAGTTAACCACACTATATTAGCTGCTGTGCTTTGATTTAATGACCATCATAACTGGATTTTTTCCCCTGCTAAATGCATCTTTTTTTATTTGGGCTGATGTTCTTATCTCTGTGATCCATTTGACCACTAAAATTTGTCATTCAGCGAGTTGCAGAAGCTTCATAAGCGGTTTGTGAGTGATGGTGTGTTGACAGAAGCAGAATTTTGGGCAACTAGGAAGGTTAGTGTTCTTTGAAGATTTATGCTTGTATTTGAACTTGCAGTTTCTATCGGTTTGGATCTTAATGTTTTCTTCAATGAAACCATCTGCCTAGAAGCTGTCATTCTGATTGTGAAAGGCAGTATTATTTAGGAATATTTAATTGCAATACTTCATCCTTAAATCGAATTGCAGAAGTTGCTTGGTGGGAACACTAGCAAAAAGTCAAAACAACGGACAGGCCTTAAAAGCGTCATGCTTTCAGACACCAAGCCCTCAACTGACGGTCGAGTACTATACACCTCCCTCCCCTCTCTATGTGTGTGTGTGAACATGAGCTGGTGCATATATTCTTGCCTGTTTGTCTTTGCTGTTGAGATTTTTTTATCTGTTTTCATCTACTTTCTTTGTGGCCTTTTTGACGTGAAAAGTTTTTACTTCTTGCAATTCCAGACAAACAAAGTCACATTTACTTTGACGCCTGAGATTGTTCGTGAGGTAAGATATCTCATGATTATTCAATAACAAGGATAGTACAAGTTTTTAGCTTATGAATTTTCATTGGTGGTAAAAAAGTATTCTTCATGCTAAATCGCATCCTAAATTCCATTAGAATAGAAGCCCTGCGCCCATATTCTTTCACCTATTTTGTAACTTCTTCATTCTTCCAGTTATTTAAGAATTAAATTGTGTCCAGATTTTTGCAGAGAAACCAGCAGTTCACCAAGCATACTTGACTTTAGTTCCCAAAAAGGTAATGAGAGCATTGGAACTACTTTTTAAATTTTCAAGGGTGTTTCATGACAAGATCTTGATAATTCTCTCAGTAAATAATTATCCCAAGTTGAGGCACGTCTCATAATTTTGCTTTTATGAACTATTCTGGTGTGTTTCATTTTTTATTCCCTGAGTTCCAGATGTCAGAAAGGGATTTCTGGAGCAAATATTGTAGAGCAGAATACCTCCAGCATGCAAAAAATGCTAATGCTGCGGCAGCAGCAGCAGCAGAAGCTGCTGAAGATGAGGAGCTTGCTCTTTTCCTGAAACCTGACAATATTTTGGCCAGCGAAACTCGGTGGAAGGTATCCATTCTTGGTTGGTTATTTAATATATCTTTTTAAAAAAACTGGGACGTTTCTTTGTACTTTTTATGTCCTTTTATTCTGAATTAAGATATGTTGATTCAATCGGTGCCTTTTGTTCCAGATCAGAGGTGTTGATCCAACTCTAGACATGGAAGCTGATGAAGGGGATGATTATACACATCTTCCAGTAAGTTGTATAACGCCAATTTTCATATTAAGACTATATTCCTGGAATTTGTTATTTCCTTGTGAATTATTTATAAATGGTAAGCTTGGATATAAAACTCCACTGGGAAATAACGCTAGAGTTTGTATTTCCTGCTTATCGTATACTAATTTTCTAAAAGAAATGCTAGATAGGTTTATTGAGAAAATGGAACATCTCAATAAAAATTATAAAATAAGGGTTTTCTTCCCTGCTTAACATCCTCATGTACTTGAATTAAATTTAAACTTAGCATTATGTTACTTTCTGGTGGAAATCCTAGTTTCTTCTCTAGGTTGATTGTCTGAACCTGTCATTATGTGCTTTTATATCTATCTCTTCTAATCTTGGTTGCACTTTTAAAATACAGGATCATGGCATCGTCCGTGACGGTAGCAAGGAAATAACCGAATTGCAGCATGAACTATGTAGAAGAACTCTGTCACAGGACCTAAACAGGCATGCTGCTGTTGTTCTTCAAGGAACACCTATAGGTAAGAGTTTTCTATCAAAGTTTGCTTCTAAGTGCTTTAAGTATGCAATGAATGATTTTGTGTCTGTTTCTTGTTTAATTTGCTGGTGTTTGTACCTTACAAGTTGCAACTAGATACCGTGTGAAATTAAGATTTGTCATCTTATAGATGAGGAGCAATTGAAAGACACACAGACTGTAGCAGAGGCACTTGAACGGTCAAAACAGGGTTAGTATGGTTTGTGTTGACTTCCCTTTACCCCTCCTCTATTTGGTCATGTATGAAAACATCCTTGTGTTTCTGTTGCCTGGACAGAATACTTCAAATGAAGAAGCTGATATCAATGCAAACCAGGACAGATTGAGTAGAATTTTAAAAATGATGGAAATTGACGATCTTCAGGCGTCAATTGATCTTCCTTTGGCACCGCTTTCTATCAAGGTTTGATCGACTTCTTGTCATCAAGAGTCTGGTGTAAATTTTTTTAATTGAGATGCGTGATTTGACGTTTCTGAATCCAGGATCCAAGGGATTACTTTGATTCTCAACAAGCTAGTGCTCTTAAAACTTCCAGAGATACCAGTATCGGAAATGATCCAGTAAGATGCACCCTGAGTGTGGAAGAATCATATGCTTCTTTGAGGGACTCTATTTCCCACATAAAAAACACAGGATTGGTTGATCCCATGGTTACACCTGAAGTTGCTGCTAAGGTAATGGATCTTAAATTATCTGCTGTTTATTTGCTACATATTATTGGAAAACCTTCATATTACCGTTAATACTGTAGTATATCATGTGACTATGATGCAGGTCCTTTTGGTCTTGACCCACAATATCTCAAGCACCAAATATGATCTTGGGAAGAATCCCGGGCTAAGTGTTTTGGACACGTTGCCAAATTCAATTAAAGAGGAGCTGATGTATGTGAGTTTTCGTAATTTATATGGATCTTGTTTCAGGGGAAAAAATGAATGCTTTGCGTTGGATCATGCATTGGCCGATATTGCTGTTAATTCTAGTTTACTAGTTTTCATTTTGTCAGCCTTACTGGGTTATTGCATGATTTTGATTTACTTTCCTGTTATCTCATGTTCATGTGGAAAATCTTGCCTTCAGCACTGGACGTCTCTTCAAGAGTTATTGAGACATTACTGGTCATCATATCCAATCACTACTATGTATCTTTATAATAAGGTAAATGCAGTTGTTCTTTTGTCACATTGTGCTACCTTAAATAAAATGAGTGAAGTTGTTTCTTTTGATTTATGGATTCATGATTTCAATGAGAGTGGCATGATATTTGAACATAAAAAATGCTGCTTTGGTCAGTATCGGGATTGAAAAGGGACGGCTTTAATGACTATATCAATATAGTTAAATAATGAAACCATGAATACCTCGTTATTTTTCCTTTTTTTATTTTGTAGAAGATTTTCTCTTGCCATGAGGTTGGTTGGAAATAGCTTTTCCCAACTGCCAACATGCTAAAGAGATATTGCTTTGAAGAGGAATTCCTTTCGTTGTACCATCATCTGATCTTTCAGTTTTCTCTCTGTTTATTGAATACTTGCAGGTAAGCAGGTTGAAGGATGCAATGTCAAAAATTGATTCTCAGCTACAGGTAATTTTGGCTGTAAGCTCCTTTTGTGCTTTCCTTATTCGCCCATTCAGAGTTCTTTTCTGTGACAATACAATTCTAGTACCTAACTTATCGTTTCACCTTCCCCCTCCTCTCTTAAGTCTCAAACTGCGTCGTTCTGGCTCTTTGCATGTAGTGTCAGTGCGATTTGACCCTCACTGCAATGTATAAACACTAAATGCTAATTATCTGTGATTGTTAGTAGTTGTTGACCAATTCCATCCTTTACTTGACCAGTTGAATAACATTTTTATCTTTTCTTGTTTCTCGTAACAGAAATTTATGGGCATCTTTTTGTAGACCTTTCATGTCTTGTTTAGTATAATAATTCTGTTAACATTTTTGCATCTGATTACAGTTCTCACTTGAATGAAGCACATTGTGAGTGTGTTGGATATTCATTACCTTAAGCTAAAATTTTCTTCATAACATTAAATTTCCATGTTTGTGCTTGGTGTTCTTGGGACATTGGGGCTCTGCATTCTGCTTTTTTTTTTTTTTTTTACATTAAAATGTTCTTGGCACTTGCGGGATGCATGCAACCTGTATTTGTTACCGACTTACTTCTCCAATGTACTGTTCCATGGGTTTTGAATGAAACTATCAAAGTGCTTATTCCTTTTTCTTTTAAATCTCAGGAGCTGAAGGAATCTGTGCAGTCAGATCTTCGACATCAGGTTACTCTATTAATTCGACCAATGCAACAGGTTAACACTTCTTTCCACTTCTCCATTTAACTCAAGGGTTTGATGCTTTGATGTATTAAAATTTTCATAGCAGCTGTCAATTATCTGTTTGAGCTGTTAGTAGACTTCTTTTTGACTGAAATGTTAACCATGGTTTTGAGTTTTTTGAAGTGAGATTGGAACTACAAAAGTTAACAAATACCCTAATTTTCTATTGTTGCCAACTCTGCCAAGATCACAAGTCAATTGCAAAATATTCCGAATTGTTTTTTGCATTTGCATTTTAGTTTTGGCTGGAATTCATGGAAGACCATTTGTGCAGGCTCTAGAGGTAGCTATGCAACATTATGATGCAGACATGCAGAAGAGATCATCGTGAAGTGGAGAGAGATCAAATGGATATACCTAGGGAAATTTTTATCCTTGTGTCACTTCACAAGCATCATGCTGTGACATTATTTGCCACCTTCAAGTCAATTTTACTACTGAGTTCATATTATTTACATACAAAAGTGATTATAAGTAAGCATTGTTAGAAGTAGAAATATAGGGGTGCCTACATGGTCTATCATCATCGAAATTATGTATTGCTAACTATGGATACTATCAATGAAGGCCAGATTTTCTAGTATGCAACAAAGTTGGAGCCCCTGTTTTGACCTTGGTGATTTGCTCCTTCAATTATTTGATGTCAATGCAGTTATGTGCCCACATATCCTGATTAGCAAACAAGTCAAGGATTTCTGTCCACTGACAGTAATGTCAACAGCAAAGGGAGAGGCGATTGTTTTTGCCATCTAACATCCAAAAGAAAAAAACGAAGTAAAAGACACCAAAATGCAAAAGGGGCAATTCCGTTCATCTTGAGAAGTCCATTTTGAACTAGTTTTGTAGGATAAATGTGTGTCGAAATGGACACAAATTAACACAGCTGTGTGGAAAGTCATGATCTTCAACCCCATTGCAAGATCAGATAAGCTGCAAGGCATTTGTTTCAATTTAACAAATCTGAGAACCATTAGACATTGTTCCTTTCAACAATAGCTACAATCAAATGACAATAAACAAAAGTTATTACGATCCAAAACTAATGCCAATGAGTCAGTCCCAACAAGCACCTAAAAACAAGAACAAGTTAGGAAAAAAACAGAAACCCTGAAGGAAATGCTACTAGAAAGGAGGAGGAGGAGGAGCATAACCCATGAAAGGCCTTCCAATTCCAGCTCCACAAAGTGAACCACTGACACTAGAATCACATTCATGAAAAGCATCCTTCAACTTGTGAAACCCATTCTTGTAAATTCCAAAACCAAACAACAACCCTATCAGGATCGCCACCAGTACCACACATGTGCACAACATGCACACCCTCTTCCCACAGCACATCTTTGCTAGCTGTTTTTCAAGAACTTGGCGTGTTTTGAATCTTGGAGTTGCGTTAAGGGAAACAAACACAGTAAATAAAGTTGAACGTAACAAATATGAGAATTGTTAGCTTGAAAGCAAAGCAGATAAAGAGGAGAGATTCTGATGGTTTCGATATTATTCTGATGTGGATAGTTTTTATTGGTTCATGGTCTCCACTTGCAGAATCATCACCGTTGGGGCCATGGATGAAAGTAGACTGTGTAGCTTGGTGTCCACATTACTGGGAACGTGGTAAGTTTCTTGAATGGTCCTCTAAGTTTTTGAAAATCGTCATTTTAGTCCGTTAACTAAATTTCTTTGTTATTTAGGTAGACAATTATTTAGGAATTAAGTTATATATATATTTTAGATTTTTTCTACACAAATCCCTTAAGTTTTATGTCAAAAAAACAGGTGATTTATCATCTTTTCAATCTAAAAACTTTCGTTGTTTTTTTTCCCTCTCCTTTTTACTATATTTCTCACCCCTTAAAGTTTCGTCTACAATTTTTTTTTTTAATATTCAACACTGAGTGAAAGATTCATTTCTTCTATAATAAAGAGAGCATCTAAAACGAATTATCTATTTTTCATGTCAAACAAAAGGCAAATGGATGTGTTGATGATTTCCATTCGGACATGTTTTTAATGGATTCTCGCCCTGCATGCCACTGATCTCCCCCTGTTCATTCAGCACTCATTCTGAATTTAAATATATTTATCGAGTTAATATCTTATTTAATTTAATTAAAAATTCAATTCATGAGGTTTTAAATATTGAGTTTTCTAAATTAAGTGGACAGATTTAATAGTTACAATTATACCTCTCATATGAATTATTATTTGTTTTAAAAATTAGAAACTTGGATCTAGATTATTTATTCAATCGAGTTCTATCGAGTTAACATTTTATTTGATTTAACTATAAATCCAATTCAGGTTAAGTTTTTTTTCGAGTATTTTAGATTTACCTATTAAATTAGAATGGAATTAACAATTATCATATGAATTATTTCTTTTTTTTAAAAAAAAAAGAACCTGTAAGCTTGCAAAACATCATTCATGAATATTGTTTTTAAACGAGAGAATGCCGGCATCATTTGCACCATAGATCATGTATCTCTTACATAATTAAAGAAGTAAACCCTAATATAATAGAGGAGGAGGAAGGTTTTCCTACTCGTGCATGCTCCTTGTTCTGCTTCTTCTCGATTCTGCTGTTTTATTTTCTAAATAAAACTCTTAAAGATCAGATCTCTTAGGGCAAATACCAAAATTAAGTCCTTCTAAAATCTAGTTTTAGACAACTTGTATTTATCTAATTAATCTATTCTCTTAAAAAAAAAAAAAATCTTTCCTCCAACGTTCTTTAAGATTTGAAATCAAAATAATAATTTGGGCACCAATCGTCATTTTAAATTTGATATCAAATTCTATACCAATATCATTTTAAAAAAATAAATATTATAATATCTCATGTGTTAGCACATAATGGTTCCTGCGCCATTTAGGAGATGAAGCCGTTGGATTATCAAATTTCACCATCCAGGGCGGCGTTAGGAGCGGCAGACCATTTTCTCTTTTACTATTGACGCGTGCTTGTGGCGGAGGCAAGCCCTGACATGCCTTTTTTTTCTCTCTCGCTCTTTTCTCTCTTCAGACTTGGAAATTTGCGTCAGCTCCTTCAAAATAAAAAATAAAAACAATACTGTATCCTATTGTATTTTTTATTAATTTTAACTCTCATTTTTTTTATTATTATTTGTTTTACTTTTAATGCTTTTTGAATTTTATATTTTTTTTAATTTTATCCCTAAAAATTTTATTTAATTTAGTTTTCTTGATCATTTTATTGCATTTATTTATTTTTATTAAATTTAAGTCATTTTTCTTTTGATTGCTATTTTCTTATTCTTTTCTTATTTATCTTTTTAATCTAATTTGGGATCTTATTCTTTTGATTATTATTTTTCTTTTCACTTTAATCTCTAATGATTTTCTTTCATTTAGTTTTTATATCAGATTTGGTATGTATTGTTTAGATTTTAAATTGTTTTGTTATTGATAATTTTACTTTGTTATTTTACTTTGTGTTTGCTTTTCTATAGAAGTAATCTTAGTGTCATGCCCTGAATCTGATTTGAGTTCTTTTTTTTTTAATTTTTTTATTATAAATTAATTTTTTTCTTTCAAATTCATCATTTGACATTTTGGTTATTGGGCTTTAAACTTCATTACTTGTTCTACTTTTTTTTTAATTGGGTTATCCTAATTTCATATTTCAAGCAACAGGTTAATTGAGTTAACTCAGATTGACTCGAATATTTTTTCCTAAACTTTTTTTATAATTCATTTATTTTTTGCAATTTCATCATTTGACATTAAATTATTAGTTTTTGAGCTTTATTATTTTTTAGTTTTTTTTTTTCTATGAGGTTGTGTCAAGTGCGAGTTTATTAAGTTAATTTAGGTTAGCTCGAATTATCTTTCATGTTTTTTTATTGAACTTCAATCTTTTTTGTTATGTTATTCTTTTAAGAGTTTAATTTTTTTTATTCTAAACTCATATCACTTATTAATTAAATTAACTCAAATTAATTTAAATTATCTTAACATTTATTTTACATTAAATTGTTTTTATCGCAGCATAGCAATAACCACCTTAGACAATAAATGAAGGTCTTACCAAAAGAAGAAAAAACTAAAAACAAAAGAAAATCTTACTAAAGTCACTCTCTCTTAGTATAAAGTAGAGCTCACA
>Ga0307515_10012717_pt1 | contig 15803 bp, 19 predicted proteins | sample 17_EM_MG_FD_194513 | JGI IMG/M metagenome (GOLD analysis project Ga0307515, IMG submission 194513) | Populus trichocarpa ectomycorrhiza microbial communities from riparian zone in the Pacific Northwest, United States - 17_EM | ecosystem: Host-associated > Plants > Roots > Unclassified | place... | reverse complement strand
GGGATAGGGACTATACGCTGGCGAACCTGCAAACTTGCGGCTCATCTTCACACATGCTACTTCGCTCCACGCTACTCAGCTGCGCGACGTCGCGACGGACGCTGCTGCCCTTGTCGACTGTTCCGTCACGATCCTCGATATCTCATCTGGGTTATCTGTCGATCCCCCCTCTGGTAGGGAACTCGACCTCTATCTCAAGGGGAGTCCTTTCCCGCGCTTTTCCCTGTCTCCCTTTGGTTTACTGCTGAAGGACCGCCGTGCATACGTCCCACAGTATCGACCCGAGCAAGGAAACCTCCGCACTCGCTGCCTCCAGGCAAAGCATGAACACCCAACCGTAGGTCACTTCGGTTACAACAAAACACTGGAGTGACTACGTCGCGACTACGTTTGGCCCAGAATGTGGACGGATTGCAAGAAGTTCGTCTTACACTGCGTCCTGTGCGCTCACAAGAAACCCTCTCTCCATCGTCCTTACAGCTTGCTGCAGCCTTTACCGGTCCCGGGGGTCCATAGCACTCTATCAGTTATTGAGCAGCTACCCATTTCTAACGATTTACCGCTATCCTGGTGGTTATTGACCGCGTGTCCAAGGAAGGTGCTTTCATTCCAACTACGGACACTGTTACTGCCTCGGACGTTGCAGGTGCATTCGTTTCCCATGTGCTCTCAAAGCATGGCACCCCTCTCCATGTGTCCTCCGACCGCGGATTGGAATTCGCCTCTCCCTCAGCTCCCTCCTTCGAATGCGCCTACACTCACGTCAGGCCGCCACCCCTCAGCCAAAGGTCAGGTAGAACGGGTCAACAGCACCGTGGGACAGTACCTTCGCATGTTCTGCAACTACGAGCAGGACAACTGGTCCACGCTCCTCCCGCCAGCTAAGGTCGCCCCCTCGCCCCCCATTTCGCAACGGGCGTATTCCCTTTCTTCGGGACTCGCGGCTATAATCCACTGGCCTCGCCGTTGACTTGGGCTCTCGGGACGGAACCGAGGCAAGGCGACCCGCCGGATCCCTATGGCCGCGCTGCGGATGTGAGTCGGGTTATAAACACAGGTATCGACTATTAACAAATGCAGATATCAGAGATCGAGACGGACTGTAAAATCTTGTCGAGAGCCACAAGCTTTTGGTGCCGGGATTGGGTGGCGATAGTGGCCTTTGGAATGCCTTGGAGCTCTCCGTGAGACCCGAGGCCATCAGGGAGGACTACAGGATGCGCCTTTCGTCGTGTATTTCCGATCTCCGGCCCGCGACTGCAAGGACGATTTCCAGCCAGAAATAAACTTGAACATTCTCAATTTGACGTGGTCAACCAACTACACCGGATTTCGCCCTATCACGAGAAAAGAATTACGAGTGCTTGCTGGCGGTCCCATACGCCCACTCCCTCCGCAGTCCTTGCTTTGCTGGCCGCGTGAACACACAGCCGCACACGGACACCAACCAGGGTAAACGCACGAGGCTTATGCATTGGTCTGGCGTCGTCGGAGCTGGCGTCGTTCGAAGGTAATGTATTTGATCGGCTCGAGCCGGTCCTGAAGACGTTACCTGAGGTATTCAGGCTCGTCCTACTCACTCATTGGCATCTTCTGCTGCTCATCATGAGAGAGGAACATGGAATGTGGGCAGGCCCGAAGACGCGAAGGGGAGAGAGAAGGAATGTCCGAATCCGACACGCGCATGCGCACGCACGGCCCACCTGAAAGGCGTACTTCCTACACCACCATCGTACCGTTGATATTTCAGTATCGACGGAGCACTACTAGCGGATATCCTGCCCATACACGTGCCGTAGGAATAAGTAGAACATCAATTTTACAAGTATGAGCAGGGACCGCAAGTCGTTCACTAACCTTGACGAGTCAGTTAGGAAGTCACCCTATGATAACCTAACTCCGTGGTCTAGGATCCGGTCAATTCGGTATTCACTTGTCTGCGTTATTGTAGCAATTGTTCGTGGGTATCGCATACCTGAGTCAAATGTCCCACCGTTCCGGTGGACGGCCTGACGTCTGTCAGATTGGAGGCCACCAGTAAGTCACTGCTGTCGGAATAGATGCAATGGCGGCTCCAAGACACGAGCTGTCGGATTGCATGTCAGATAACGAGCCGTCCGTTAGATAATTATCTGACCTCTAGAGTTGATTCTTAGGGGCGTTGTGTCGTATCGTTAGAAAAAAATTCAAATTCAAATTCAAAATTCTGATGAACAGTATAAGGGCTCATTCTCCTTTCATGTCTCATGACATTTTGACTCAGAAGCTTTAGTTCTCAGTCCTCTTCGCTTGTTTTTTTTTAGCACGTACGACGGTTCTCATGTCTGGTGTGGTCATCGGTTACAGTGACGGGTCGATCCAACGGAATCAAGAGGAACTGGAAGCAGTGTTGAGTACCACACGGAAACCAGATGCGGAGAGTTATGGACTGGAAAATTAAGCCTTGAGAGGCAACCGAACCATTGAACAGGGTGAGCTGAAGAGGTTTTCGGTGTAAAGTTGATTGTCGATAGCGAGGCGAGAGTCGATGAAACAGCCAGAATCGATCGAGCGGCGTAGAAAATTTCTGGTACTTGTAGCCTCGTTGTTCTACGTTAGTAACCCAAATTCTATCGAACCCCTTTTATAAAGAGAGAGACAGGGTGTACAGGGTGTGAGAGATACTGAGGTGGTGGACGAGGGTAAAAAGTAATTACTGCCAAACAATGACACGCCATGACAATTATAACAGGATCGGGGTGGACTACATGAACGAAACCCTTACATTGATTGTATTTCTTTTAATCTTCGCGACGATACAAGAACGAGGGGATCCTCGATGCCCTGACCGGATGCGTGATACGGCCGTCACTCATCTAAGTGTGAGTAATCGTGTGTGTGTGGTCCTATTCATCTCTGAGCGATCTAACATCTGTTTGAGAAGATTCGTGGCTGAATTCGCAACCTCCCAAAAGGGAAAGTACCAAATAACGCGTCAACAACCGACTCGACAACGCGGCCTCCGAGCCCTGTGGGCGGATAAGCGGTTTGCCGATTTCATCCAACCATCGACTTCTCAACGGGACGATCACTGGCGTAAGCGGGTTTTAATGGGTAACCAATTGGAGAAAATTAAGGGCCACGTACAGACCATCGGCAAGTCGTGCGTCGCACATATGGCGCTAAGGTGTATGAAGCATTTCCCTCCTTTTCCCCTAACCAGAAACAAAAAAAGAAAAGAACAGAAAAGAAAGCAAAAAGGAAATGGCGGTCATGACGTTGCTGAAGGGAGGCGGGTGAGGGAGCGTCGGAATGGTGATGAGCAGTGTGGACATGAATGGGTGTTGCCAGTCACGGTGTAGCGGGTAGGCTGTTAGATACGGGGGCGGTGAGTGGGTGACAAGCTGGGGTAGGCACCCTATGCAAGCGCAGGTCTTCTGGAGGCCAAATAAATGGAATCATGGAATGGAATGGAATGAAATAGAATAGAATGAGCGCCCATGAAAAGTCATTTCACAGAAGTGACGAACTGAAAAGGCCTGTCAAATTCCGAATCGGCGGCTATACGATCGAGATGCTAGGCACACGATGGTACGTGCCCTTCTGTAGGTGAAAAACGGCCGTGGGGACAGGGTGTGTAGGCGGAGCGCAGGGCGAATAACATTTTGGAGGAGTAATGTACGCAAGGAGGACAGGGGAGACCGGGGAGAGTGGCGACGGAGAAAACCCATACCTCGTCATTCTCACTCACCACTGGATGAGTAGATGGGCTCCCGGAGGCTGGCTGCCCACAGCCGCAATTGTCGCTCGATCCGCTCCAATCCACCAGACGGGAGTATCCCAATTGGGAAGTATTCCGCCGCCGTTTTTAATTCAGTCGCCAATATGCATCCGTCATAATCATGCTTTATGTTTTGCGCGCGCGTCACTCGGCTACGGCCTCCTAGTTACAACATATCTTCTTAAAATGATCCAGTAGGAACCGCTCACCTCTCACTGGCTTTTTCCCCTTCTCGCTGTGTCATATTCAATAGCCCCCAAGCAGCTAATTACTCACAAGATGCACGAGGTCCACTCGTAGCAGGCGCACAGTATTTCTCCACACCTCTAATCCCCGGCCCCCCGACGCATGCGAATACCACCTGAGGGATACACAAGGACGACCAGTGCGCACCTTTCAGTCGTCCCCGATCTTCCAGCCTGGCCAACTGGCCGGGGTACAACCGATTTTCCCACAATAACCCCCCACCGTGGGTTCCAGCCCTTGAATATAGACCCGCGGAATATAAATGGTTATACATTGACCACCTTGGTCCTTTTTCTGTCGAGTCTCCGGCGCCCCGTCGGCTCCAGCACGCACTCTGGCGGGTCGCCTGTCAAATGCCCCTGTTTCGAGAGGGTCGTGTACCTTTAATGAGGCGAATCTCAGAGGGCCCTCTGAAGACGTACGGTCGTCCGCCCCCCTGCTGGACAGGTAGCACCAGACCATTCATCGGGTAGTACCGGTGCACAGGTAGGCTGGGCGTGGTATCTATGGGGTGCATTGTATTGGCAAATGCGGAGAAGAGGTCACGTTTAGCAATGGAGATAAGAATAGGGCACAGTATGTTGTCTCCGCACCTTTGTCTTTCGGTTTGTCTTCGGTGATACAACTCTAATCATAAAACCTGCAAACGTAGCACGATGAGCAGCACCAGTGATTGGCTGGACCAGGGCCTTGAAGCGACACGTTCAGGCCCTTCTTGGAAGCAGCCTCATTGTCTGCACTCCGAAGTCCGGAGATGGTCGTTACTATTTGGGTGTGGGGTTGATAGGAGCCGAGGCCACATCCGAGCCCGGGGGGTCGTCCATCTATCGGTGCGTCTGGAGGGAGAGTTGTGAGGTCATAGTTAGCGTCGTTTGTGGACGGCCCGGGAGCAACAGTGGAAGTAGCAAGCGTGGCAGATCTCGCATGATTCAGAACTGAAAAGGATTGTCGAGGGGAAGGAGGTGCTGAGTTGGATGGCAGAGTTGGGCAGAGTTGGGCAGAGTTGGGTGGAGTTGGGCAATGAGCAGCTGGTCTTGGTCTTTTTTGAACCAGAACTGGCCGGCCTGCCGAAGCCGATGTCAATGCCCTGGAGAGCATCGCCCATTTGAGTGGCATGTGATAATTCAACCTTGAACCCGTCACTTCTCAGAAATGTCAAGCACGGAAGAATACGTGATAATCTGCTTCATACCCAGGAGCAAAGATGCCTTCTCGGTCAACATTGAGAAGTCTAGGCCGGTAGACCAATTGAAGGATATGATCAAGGCGAAGAAACCGCAGACGTTCGTCAACGTCGAGGCGGACACCCTCAGTTTATATCAAGTCACAATCTATGGATCCCTCACCACGGAGCAGTTCATTGACCAACTCAATCGGTTATCTCAAAACTTGAACGAGAGCATGAGGCTCTGGGGGGGCAGAGAGTTATCGAGTTATTTCAGCGAGAGCCCAGCTCCTCCGGGGAAATACTATGTCATTGTGCAGCTTCCAGAGGGTGAGCCCGCAATAAAGACAACGGTCTGGTGCTCTCGCTGAGGCCGTGCTGACGCGCCCCGTGTATCCTGAACACAGGCACGGAACTGCTTCCTCCCACCCGTAAACGCATGCGGGAAACAGATATCGGAATGGAGTTAGTCGGCCGGTGGTCAAGCCCACGCCACGCGGAAGACGAGAATGCCCTTCACCAGATTATCAACACTCCCCTCACGGAAGATGAGAAAATCCCGGTTACCCAGGCCGAGTTGGACTCTATGGTCAAATCTACAACCGACAGGCTCGAGGCAGTACACGTGAACGACTTGGCTCCGCTGTTCCGTGTGACCGATGAGGCCACAGCTCCCCTGATTTTTCGACACGTCGCAGCCCGAGTCATCGAAAACCGACCTCTGCCCCACGGCACAGAAACAGCGTTCCACCATTTTTGGGATGATCTTATAGCCGAAACCTTGAGGCTTGTACTGCAAGGACTCGTTATCCGCAATAGCAATCTCAGTACGAGCACCGGTCTCCTCCGACCAGATTTTGGTTACCTTATGGGAGGCCATTGCCTGTTTCGGGGAGAGGAGACGGGGCCAGGCTCAAAAGATGAACCCCAAGAAGAACTCAAAGATAAAATCGTGGGTTGGACCTATGGCACCCTCGATTATATCCTTGGTGAGCCGCATGCCTATTCCGAGTTGATGAAGTCTAAAGGCGCTTTCTCGAGGCTACTCCGCTATCGGCACAATAGTCACACTTAACATGATAACCAATTCGCCGCGCCAAGCAATATCACTTGCCAGGCATGATCTCAGGGTGGCGAAGGAAAGGATCTTATTTTTTATACAAATTATCCGGATATCTGGAGTCCTCGCCGCCCTTTCTTCGCAGCTCGAACCCCGAGCTGCTCCTGAGTACCAAACGATTGAACGGTATGTTGCCCCTTTATACCTGCTTTCCACCACTAATACCCTATAGCTCCGACACTCTCATACGTGTCGAGATTGGCGGGAATGTTGTGAGGAAGACATTCATGAGACCGGGTGCCGCCGCACACGTCTCTTTTGTAGCCGAGATCTATGGGCTCCTACAAAGAAAGAACGTGCCCTACACCGATTCCCTCCATTCGATGACACGCGGGTCGTTACATTCGTTCATTGTAACCAGCCCAGTCGGAGTCGACCGATGGCCGAAAGATGGCCGTGAAGCCTATAACTCAGTTTGTTGCGTCCTGAAGGCACTTGAGGTACTTGCTCTTCCCATCTCATGAATGACTTTGACTTCTTGACCAGGTAATGCATGCCGGGCCGGAGCCTGTTTTTCACCGGGATATTCGCAAACCGAATATTATCAAGTGTATTGACTCCAGTGAGTGGTTCCTTATCGACTTCTCAGAGGCGTCCAAAGCGCCAACGTCGAAGGTGGAGCATTTGGCCGCCGCTTCCCATTCACCCATGATCAGGTTCGACAACCACGGAGCTGAGGTTGATATCTGGGGTGTTGCATATTACATGAGTGAACTGGCGGGGGATGAGCATGCTGTGGTCAGGGACAAAACGCTTGTTCAAAACATGGCAATGAAGTGGCAAAGTGACCTCACAATCACGGCAGAGATGGCGCTGGCTGAACTTGAGGTGGGTACACTCTCCCCAATGGTGTATTGTATTTATGGCTTGGTATTTGTTGCAGGGAGCAAGGCACCTTTTCACGGATTTGGAAGGCGAGCCTACCATTTCCTCTGCGACGGGATCGCGGCCCCCAAAGAGGAGGGCCAAAATTTTGGGGGGCGAGGCGACGGGATCGTCGTCCCGAAAGAAGAAGGACAAAAATAGGAAACGTTAGCCTGCAATCGACGGACGACTTACACCTTAGCCTGATTTCTCTATGACAGGCGGAGGGTCTTGCCAGAGTAGACTGAAGTGCTAATACCAGGACGCTGGGTGGCAGGGATGCAATCCGGGAATGGTGGTTGGATGAGTCGTGTCGCTATACTCTCTTGTACTCTCTCTTATTCTTCTTGGTCTTTGATGATAATTCCCAACCCCGATAGTGTTTGAGTCTACTGCAGACGTCGGCTGATTGGAAACCACCGCACCTGCAGATCTCAAGCGAAAACGATCAGACTATCGATCGAGTGGGTATCCCCGCTCTCCTCTTTCATTTGCAAAAACGGGGAACACGCTGACTGAAAACGAGGTTCAGCGCCAAGCCACTGACCCCCCGAATTTATTTGCGATATCCGTGAACATATAATACGTAACAGCTGCAAGCAAAAAATTTATCACACGCGATCGAGCAATTGATATGACTGCCTATATTTTGACAGTCCCTGCATAGGATGGGCTCAAGAACTTAGGTTTGGGGACGGTATTACTTCGCGCTAATGATGCTCCCAGAGCTCTTAGGCTGACAGCGGGTGGACCGTCCGTGACAGCTGTCAGCTACCATCCGTGACACTGACCTATCAGACGAAAATACGAGAACATGTGGGTATGTGACGCCGTGACAGATGTTAGGTTTGAGGATAGGCCGGGTTCCACCTCTACCACTTATCATACCCCGGTTTTCGGAAGAAGAGATGGAAGGAGTCGTGAAGAAAAGATTCCCGAATCATCGATTTGATAGATCGCTACTCGACTACGTCTATAATCCGACTTCCGGGCACGTGGGTGCTTGTTGTGATGCCCTCAAGGTGGTTAAAAAAAACAACGTGAGTCTACAATCAGCCAACCTGGAATATGACCCATAACGACTCCGGTCATACCTTAATATATGCAAGGTCCGCAAATATACTGTCGACGACTTCTATCTACCACGGATTTCTTTGGGGGACTCTACGCCTATGGTGTGTTCAGTAGGGGACTCCCAACGAAGGGTGACCTCAAGAACAGCAAATATGCGACAAGTCTACTCCAAGTGCTCAATGCACCTGACCGCTCTGTGGTAGTAGCTGAGGACGCAGGTGATAAGCGCGATCCACTTCGCCAGTGTCTCGAAAGGGGATGGCTGTTCAGCGAACGTGATGATGAAGATCAGATCAAGTATCGATTCGCATCTCAATTGCATGAACACTATGTAGATTGGCTCTTGCGCGCCAGAGAAGATCCCATCAATGACCGCGATCTCCACACATTTGTAATCAAGGTCCTTGAACATTTCCGCGGAACGAATCTGAAAACAAGGGAAGATCTCAAAAGCAGCAGCAGCGCGCCTCAGTCCATTCCAGAGGCGCAATTACAGCAGGAATTTTATCGAGCATGCTGCGACTATACAAAAGGCACCGTGACTACTCTCCCGGAATGTGGAACCGCGAAGGGCCGGAGCCTGCACAAGCCCATAAAGTCCCTTCTTGAGCTTCCAGACCCAATCAGACTTCCCCACCACCCTGTAACCCTCGGGTTGCTCCATGTAAAGCTCCTCTTTGAGCGTTCCATGAAGGTAAGCTGAGGTAATGTCGAACTGGACCATGTCGAGATCACGGATTGCAGCCAGGGCGAGCAACGTGCGTAGGGATTCCAGACGCATGACAGGTGAGAACGATTCGTCATAATCCACACCAGGGCGCTGATGATTACCCCGGGCGACCAACCGAGCCTTGTTCTTCTCAAAAACTCCGTTCTTGAACTTCCGATGAAGAACCCACCCTAGACGAAGGGTGCGCATGCCAGCGGTGCGTGGAACGAGGTCGTAAATGTCATATATGGTGGGTGTGGGGCTTGTTGCGGCGCACATGGACCCAGCTGTCTACGTCAAGGGTAGTTGGAACCAGGAGGGTTTTGTTGTGGGAGGATTTTGGGTGGACGACTTTGTCGGGATTGGTTCTGGGGAGGTTCTGGAGGTTCTGGCGAAAGGAGTCGACGAGAAGTATGGTGTCACGCGATTCGGGTTAAGTGGATCCTTGGGATGCTGGTGGAGCGTGATCGCAGCGCTCGGACGATTTCAATCTCGCAGGAGGCCTTCATTGGCTCTTTACTCGCCCGGTTCAATCTCTCCGACGCCACTCCCGTTTCGATGCCTCTTCTCCCTGGTACGCAACTTTCGACGCTGGACTGTCCTGACTCTGAGGAGGAGAAGTTGGAGATGAAGACACGGCCTTACAGCGAGCCTGTAGATGCTCTCGCGTGGCTTGCTCTGGGTACTCGTCGGGACATCACCTTTGCTGCTGCATCGCTCGCGCGCTTCGGTCACAATCCGGGTCGTACTCATTGGGAGGCAGCCAAGCGTGTGCTACGCTACCTTGGGGGCACGAGGAAGTGGCGTCTTACGCTGGGTGGAAGGACGTCGCAGCTTGCTGTCTTCACTGACGCTGACCGGGGTAGTCATCGTGACGATCTCAGATCAGTTGGAGCTTACCTTATCAAGATCGGAGATGGTGTGGTTAGCTGGAAGTCGAAGAAACAAATGTGTGTTTCTCTGTCGTCTACAGAAGCCGAGTATATGGCGCTCTGCCAAGCGTCGAAGGAATCGGTGTGGATGGCGGATTTCTTGAAGAATCTGGGTGTCTCTGTGCAAGGTCCAGTGGTTGTCAATGCCGATAATCAGGGAAACATCGCTCTTTTGAAGAACCCGGTGTTCCACGATCTATCGAGGCATATCGATATACAATACCACTATACGCGGGAGCTAATTAGGAATGGCCGGATTGCGCTCAACTACGTCCCCACGGCGGATATGTTGGCCGATCTTCTTACCAAGTCTTTGCCGCGTGCTCGCCACGTTACCTTGTCTGGAGATATCGGACTGTTTTGATGGACTGGCTCTGTTTTTTCTTTCTTTCGTCTTTCCTGTATGCGCAGCTCGGCTTGCGGCGAGGGGAGGTGTTGGAGTATAATGGTCTTCGCCGCACGACGATCTGTGCACGTTTCTTGCGCCCTGTTTCCACGTGAGCGTCCTGATTTGTATATAATACAACTCCGCTGGCGCTTTCAGACTCAGTTGTTTCCCCCCCGAAACACTGAGCTGTAAGTTGCTTTTTTCTTGTTGTACTACTATCATTTATGTCGAGTATCTAGCACTGCGTCCTAGGTACTTAATACACACAGCTGTTTCCCCCCCGAAACACTGAGCTCACTGCGTCCTAGGTTATTCTCAACAGGTTATGAGCCCTGATCGATTTCTTCATTCGCTCTCAGAGGTGGGGAATAGAGCTTTTACGTGATGGAAATAGGCGTGCTGCCGACAATGCTCGGTTTACGGGAGGTGAATATGGCAAACGGATCGAAGAAGGAAAGATGGATGACTACATTGTAATTGACTTTCGCTCGAAAGTCCCCACCAGTGTGAACGAGGGTAAGCAAATCATCACAACTTGGGGGACAATCATTTATAAGGATTGCAGATGGCAAATTTTTATACGCTATTTCAACGGGTAGCTGGGAAAGCATGCAAACCTACGATCATAAACTCGCCCTTTATGGTTGATCTGTAGCAGGTGCTTACATCCACTGGCTGCTTCTTGTACAGTACTCTCTGCAATGTAACTTCTTGGCAGTCACCTTTTTCAGTCCAAACGTCTGATGTGCCGTTCGATGTAGAAGCGCGTCAGTTGTTGAGCAGCCGGGTCGGCCTCCGAGTTGGTGGTTAGGGAGAAGGTTGTTATTTTGCATTCTGGGAGACGGCCTCGCGCTATCGGGCGGTAGAAATTGGCGAGTTCGTATGTCGCCCGTCCTGGTTTTGGGAGGACTACCTGATGTATTTCGGCGAGTTTCTTTGGATAGTGCCTAGATTCGGTTGAGGATAGGAGCGAGTGTCGCTTGAGGATGACGTTTGAAATTCCCGATTGGCCTGTTGCGTTAGTCTCCTGTGCTGTTATTCCCTTGTACGGAATGTGTTGGAGGAGCATGACCAACCTAACGCAGGGAGAGAGTGGGAGAAATAACGGAACCAAACAACAAACACATAGGATGGGTTATGCTCACTCAACATGACCCACTGATGAAACACACGACCCCTAAACGTAGAAACCAAGCAGACGGAAACAGCGAGGGGCTCAGAGGAGAGTTTGGGGACGGTGGGGCAGTGGATGAAGGGCCATGAGCGGTGGTGGTAGGACCAGAGGAGGAAGAGGCCAAGCCAGCGACGATCCGACCTATGAATGAAACGACTATAGCAGCAGCACGAGGGATCACCTCGCGTTGGAGGCCGGTGAGGGGGTGAGGGGGTGAGGTGGCGACGTTGATTCAGAATGCCGAGGGCCCCCAGTGCATTCTTGACAAGTGGCCTTCAATGCGTACCTTTGCTGGGTACGACTTCCAATGTGCGGTAATGACCTTCCGCGACTTCGGTTACGCGGTAGTGACCTTCCGCGGCTTCCATGCCCAGAACGGGCTCTGGTTGGCAGCTTTACTGCGTGGCAGTGACTTCCCGTGACTTCCTTCGGCGCACGACTGCGGCGTACAGGCCCAACTGTCGGCTTTAATGGGATGTCCACCGGCGTAAGGGGGTTATATGAGCGAAGATATGGCGGTACGGTGTATGAAGCATTTCCCTCCTTTCCCTCAACCAAAAAGAAAAAAGCAAAAAAGCAAATAGTGATCATGGCGTTGCTGAAGGGAGGCGGGTGAGGGAGCGTCGGAATGATGATGATGAATGGGTGCTGCCTGTCGCGGCGTAGCGAGGAACTAAAAACACGAGTTTTGCACATTGGCATCCGCATTTACGTCTATTAATGGCAAAATAAGCCCACCTTTTCAAATGTGATTAATCAAAGGGACCGCCTTGACCTGAGAACTTGGAGAGAATGGCTCATGGAATACTCCTGTGAGGTATGCCAAGACCTTCGTCCCATCTCGAAATTTGAAGCGTCTTCCTCACCAGCCATACGAAGGCTGCTTGGCGCACGGCTCAGAGGCTTTGAATTCCGGAGGAGCGATTACCGTCCGTCACGGGTTCTTCCGACAACCCGACGATCCTCCACTCATTAATCGTGGGCAAAGGGCCGCGTTGTAGATGACGTGCCCAGGAACCCCTGCGCCTCCTGCCCGCTCTTAAAATAAATAAATAAATAAATGGAATGATCGCCCATCAAGAAGTCAATTCATTTCAGAAAAGTGACGAACTGAAAAGGCCTGTGAGATGTGAGATCGATAGTCGATAGTCGATACTCACGCAGCGGCAGTGCTACAAGCTGCCAAGGCGCCATTTTCAAAGGGGAGGGTCCAAATTGCTGTTGACGATCTGGACGGTCGTGGAGACAGGGTGCGTAGGCGGAGCGCAAGGCTCATACCCCTGTTAGCTGTTGGAGGACTAACGCTGATTGGCGGCGGACACCGCGGACGCGGCATTCAGCGGAAATAAAAGAAGCCAAAACTGAAAGTGAGACTGCCATTTTGTCGTGTGGAGACTGCCCAGACAAGCTTACCACTCGCAGTGATGCGCCACAATTAAAAGCGAAGTGTCAAGCTTGGTGGGCGCTTGATAGTGCGGACAACGAACCAATTGACTGCTATTCAAATGCACGAGAACACTGTCGAGGCTCTCGCGGCCCAATGGCACTTTGCAACCAATCAGGACCAGTCAGTGCCATGGCCTCCTCAGCTTCGTTGCCGGAAATGATCAGTATGTCATCGGTCATTCAATATTTTGCGCGCGAGTTACTCGGCTACGGCCTGCTAGCTATGTACATCCCTTCTTTAAATGATCCTGTCGGGATCGCTCATCTCTCGCTGTCTTTTCCCCTTCTCGCTGCTGCAACCATATGGACGCTACCCAAGGGCCACTAGCCAACGACAGTGATAGTTACTTATACTATCAACCCAACCTGCAGGATCTATCCTTCTACCATCCAGACCCCGCCGACTATTTTGGTTCATTGGGGTAAGTAACCCCTACCGGCCTGGCGAGTTGATAAGCTAATGCGCCATATTTAATAGCCCCCAAGCAGCTGGTTACTCACAAGATGCACGAGGTCCACTCGTAACAGGCGCACAGTATTTCCCCACGCCTCCAATCCCCGGCCCCGCTACGCATGCGGAGAATCGCAGATTACCAACCGAGGAATATACGAGGACGACCAGTGGGCACCGTTCAGTCGTCCCCGATCCTCCAGCCTGGCCAACTCTCCAGGGTCCAATCGATTTTCCCCATAATAACCCCCCACCGTGGGTTCCAGCCCTTGAATATAGACCCACGGAATATAAAGGATTATACATTGACCACCTTGATCCCTTTTCGGTTGAACCTTCCCTGCGCGCCGTCGGCTCCAGCACGCACTCTCGATTGCGCTGCGTGTCAAATGCCCCTGTTTCCGGAGGGCTGTGTTCCTTTAATGATGCAGTTCCCAGGGGACCCTTTGAAGACGTATGGGGTCCGGTCGTGCGCTCCCCTGCTGGTCAGGCAATGTCAGACCGTTTATCGGGTAGCGCCGGTGCACAAGTAGGAACCCACCCCCTCGTACCTGGGTGTGGTATCTACTGCATGTGTTGTATTGGCAAAAGCAGTGCAGATAGGAATAGGGAAACGTAAGTTGTCTCCGCACCTTGGGCTTTCGGCTTGTCTTCGGTGATATAGCTCTAATCATATAATCTGCAAACATAGCACGATGAGCAGCACCAGTTATTGGCCGGAACCAGGCTTTGAAGCGACACTTTCCCTGGGTCGAAACGGGCACACAAGTACCGGTTACGCCCCTATTCAAGCAGGGGTTAGTACCCATGACAATAGAGGAGTATATCATACCCCAGCATCCCTCCCTGGCCCCTTCGCCCACGATTTTACAATTCCCGATCCTGTGTTTCCGCGGGCCATCCACACCGTCCAGCGGAATCACCAAGGAGGTCACAGGAACAAGGAGTCTGTGTTCGATCGACCAGGAAAAAAGGTGGCAGCGGGATACGAACCGGATCCCGATGAGCAGCGAATACGCTGTCAGCAGCAGGGCGGCAAGAACTTCGCAGTTGCTTGGGTAAGCAGAATATTCGTGGATGGAGTTACTGTGGATGCACTCTTGCGGTTCCTCACCATGCTGGAAGTGGATGCCATGAGCTTGCGACTTCCGGGTTTCAAGCCAGCGCAAGGATATGATGGTTTCCTCGAGAGAGTCAACGAGAGATTCGAATGTGGTCTATGTCCAGATGAAGGAAGGATGCACTGGAAAAACAAGAAAGACGCTGTGCCCCATTTGAGGAAGTTCCACTTCGGTCTGGCGGATCGCTGCATAGATTGGTAAGTACGGGTGCCCCCGAAAGACAGGTTCACTCACTTGAACTGCCCCACGTTACATTTAGCGATAAGTTAGTCTATTCAGTCGGGCAGATGAATAGTCATCGCTGCAGGAAGAAGACTACCTCTACGGAGCATATACGAGCCATTGAAGAGAACCATCCTGGCCCGTATTTGGCCTAGTGTAAGTTGTCCATGACCGAAATAACTGCGACAACCACTGATGCAGCTTCAGCGAAACACCTTGAAGGAAACCCGAGCGTAGTTATATGGAATTGAAGGATATTGGCAAGCTTCAACAACCTATGGGTAGGTGTGGCCCTATCTCTTCGGTGGATTGACGATCGGTTGGCCCCAAATTGCGAGCGCGGAGGTGTGGGAAGGAAAGCCAGCCTTTAGTTGAGGGTAACTGGAGGCTGAGGTAAAGGAATGGATTTTATTAGGAAGGTCGAAAGACCAATGAGACTTGGCTGGGAAGATGTGGTGATCAGGTGTACAGGCAGAGTCGGATTGAGCGACGGTTTCGGGATTGGCTCTGGCGATGTTTTGGGTCGCTATCGACTAGCAATCGTTTCTTCTTCAGTTATGATATCTTCTGGGTCTGCTCTGGGCGATGGTGTGGCACTGGATGAGGTAGTGGAGACAAAGTTTCGACTCGGACCAAATATTGACCTTGTGGCTTGAACCTGTACCACATAATGTACCAATGAATCTCTGCCTCACTCTCGCTCTCGCTGGCTCCAAGAGTGCTCTAGGACAATATTGAACTGGCCATTTGTTGACCGAACCAATTGATCCCAACACTCCCAAGAGAATCAACCGAAATTTATGAACAAGTCTTCAATCGGTCCTTAACGCTCTTCACCAAGCAGAAGCACGCCTAGGTATATACTTCGTTCCAGTGATTACTCTCGGCCCTGGAACGATTAATGGCCTCTTAATTTGCCGACGTTTCGACCGCGTTCGACTTGCCTCACCTAATTTCCGTCAAAATCGCCCAATCAACAGAGGGTGTCTCATATACCACTGGATTCCGCTGTTTTGTGGAGTTTGCTCTTCACCTCAAACGAAGAGCCCCAGCTCACTATGGATCGAGCACGTCGAGGTAGGCTTCGTCAAGTGGGGGGTTATGTCAGAGTTGAATGACATAAAAGGCGGC
>Ga0307515_10012716_pt1 | contig 15804 bp, 8 predicted proteins | sample 17_EM_MG_FD_194513 | JGI IMG/M metagenome (GOLD analysis project Ga0307515, IMG submission 194513) | Populus trichocarpa ectomycorrhiza microbial communities from riparian zone in the Pacific Northwest, United States - 17_EM | ecosystem: Host-associated > Plants > Roots > Unclassified | place... | reverse complement strand
GAATTGATGCTCCTCATCTTATGCAACGACACCAATTCGCTAATTCCTAACTTGAAGTGTTTCTTCTATTGTCTTAATCTCCTATATTATCACTGTAAATAAAACTCATCAAGTTTGACTTTTCTCCCTTCTTATAGAACAAACCAAAGCATATGGTGCCTTTTAGGTACCAAAGTATCCTTTTAATAGTTTGAACATGTATCTTTGTTGGTTTCTTAATGTATATACTGTCTATTGTTACATACATTAAACTTCCTACAATCTTCTTGTAAAGAATGTTATCATCCTTCTTTCCTCCATAATCTTTATCTAGTTTCAAATCAAACTCAGTTAGTGTATTTTCTAAATTATATTTTTTTATTTGAAGTTTATCTAAAACTTCTTAAACATATTTCTTTTGAGAAATGAAAATTCTAGTAGTAGATTAAACCACTTCAAAGCCAAAAAAATAATGTAACTTTCTAAGATTAGACATATCGAACTTAATTAGTCATTATGAACCTTTTAAAATTTCAAATATGGCTCTTTCATTTCTAGTGTAAATTAAATCGTCTATATATAAACATACAAAATGCATTTTTTCTCCGTCTTTAATTTAAAAAAAAAATATAGTCATATGGACATCTTTTAAAAACTTCTTAAAAAAAAATAAGCTTCTATATGACTGTATGAAGCTCTTGGAACTTGCTTCAACTCATATAGAGCTTTTTTAAAACTTATAGACCTTGTTCATCACCTAATTTCATATAATCAGAAGATTGATAAACAAATACTTGTTATTGTAGATCTTTGTGTAAAAAAGCTGATTTTATATCCAACTATAAGATAAATAATGAATTTTGAGCTACCAAAGCAAGAATCAATCTAATTGTGTCATGTCTTATAATTTAAGCAAAAACTTCTTTGTAATTGATAATGTATGCTTACATATAACCTTTGGTTATTAGATGTGCTTTATACTTGTCGACTTTGTCATTTTCCTTTAACTTTATCTTGAACACTTATTTCACTACACCATTAAACAGTTTTACCGACGGACTAATTCCGTCGGTGACAAGAATGAACTTCGTCGGTGAAATAATTACCGACAGTTTCACCGATGGATTTAGTCCGTCGGTATAATAGTCGTCGGTAACTCGTCTTTTCGTCGCTAATTCTGTCGCAAATAAAAAAAACCACCCACCGACGGAAACACTGACGGTCTTACAGACGGATATGCGTGCCAAAAAAAAATATTTCCCGCGGGAACATTACCGACGGACTAAAACCGTCTGAATTTTCAACGGTAATTACCGACGGATAATCCGTCAATAATTATGGCATCGGTGGTAATTGTGTTTCATGTCAATGGTCTTTTGTCCTTTTGGATGCTCCATTAACTTTTAAGTATTGTTTCTTTTGATGACATTAATGTCATTATCCATAGCCTTTTTACACTTTAATTATTTTACAACATCTTCAAAAACTACTAGATTACAATGTGAGAATATAACAAAATAAGTAAATGGTCTTCTTTTAACACGGTATGATATTAATTGTTAAAAAATAAGACACATATAAAGTATTTTGAACCTCCCTTCTCTTATTCATCATTAAATTATGCATACATGTCTCTTAAATATATAAAAAGAGATTATAAGATAAAAATAAGATCAATATAACCTAATCTAATTTAACAAGGATTCTAAACAGTAATTTAACAAGGATTCTAAACACAAATAGGAACCTTTTTATATAGGAACCTTCTCATATTAGAATTTACTTATTGAGTAATGCTAATTTCACTAAAAAAACCTTTCCATGATGACTACTAGAAAAATCCACCCATTAGACTTATTGAATCCACTCATCCTATTAAATAAGATATTCAGGGATTTTTTTTCTTGTATACAGTTAGCACCTTTCTTTTTATTTTGACTCATTCAAACATGATTTAATATATAATGCAATGACCATAAATTGGTTTCCCATAAGCCTTCCATTTGGTTACTTTACATTACTTACTTTTTAATCATAATTATTATACAATGAATGGCTAGTATCATGCGACAAAGAGATGAAGACAACTGGGATAAAGAAGACATGACTTATTTGTCCTTTCCATTTTGATAGGATAAAAATTCACTTCAAAATTATCTTAGAAATATATTTATTTTTATATTTTTATCTTTGTTCCTTCAACCAAACATGTTTACATCACTTCTATCCTAGAACACTAAACAAAGGCAACCTTAAGTTCGTGGACCAAGTCAACTATTTTGTTTTTAATAAGATGTATAAACAAATAGATAGCTTAAGGATGGTCTAATTTAACATAACTAATAAGAATTGTATGAGACCAACATATCAAACATTGATTTAGAAGGCACTAATTTAAATCATTGTTTGCTTTAGATGACATTAAATCATAAAGTGGATGCTTGATTTATAGAAACATTGATTATTTTTTTTAAAAGAAAGAAAGAAAGAAGGAACAAGATATTGCTAATATGATCTTAATATTAGTCTCACAAGTTTTTTTAGTTAATTTTACATATTTTTAATTTTTTTCTTTTATTTTTTATTAAAAATAAAAATAAAAACATAAAAATTATAATTAAATTTTATTTTTTCTATAACTTAATATTTTAAATTAAAAAAATAATGAGGAAAAATGGTTAAAATTAACTTATGCTGATCAATTTTTTGAATTTTATAGAGGTTAATAAATATAAACAATTGGAGTGAATTTAAGCTTTATTTGTTTTTCTCTTCTTGATTACTAAGATTGAATGTATAATGTAATTAAAGAGATGCTTTTTTCTATGAATTAAAGCAGAAAAATGTTTTTGTACTATATTAATTCGGTTTGCTATGTCCTTATAAAGTTTTTTTTGTTTATTATATCTTTTTACATATGTATGTGACTCTTCTTTGTATCTTTGGATTAAAAACTAAAGAAAAAAAAAGTATGGTTAGTTTTTACTTATGGCACCTTTTTCTTTCAAATTTATCTCTATATTTTTTTTCTTTTTATTTCCTTTTTTCCTCTTTTCTTTTTCTCCTTTATATTTCTCCTATCTCTCTTCCCTCTCTCTTCACCTTACATGACTACCAGATTCTCCCTAACTCTACAACCACTACACCCATACCAGCCAACCTTTCATTACTTCTCTTCAGCCTCATAATTTTTATTCCTTTAAACAAAGACAAGTTTGGAATGACATTTGTTGGAAGTATAAACTTGACTTGTTAAATGTGTAACCATTGCCGGAAGTCATCAAAACTCACTAGTAGCTCACCTATAAAAAGGAGACAACCACTACTATTGAAGAATGTAATAGTCATTAATGAAGGAGGTGAAGTAGGTACAATAATAGTTGAAATGAAAAAGAAAAGGTAATATGAGCAATGATATTTTTTAGTGTCTTTGTTTTCCTATAAAAATGCATGTAATCCGAGTATTTAGATGTGAGGAGTGATCAAGAAAATAAAAAAGAGTTAAAGAGAAAGAGAGGCTGTGAGGGAGTTGTAATCTTATGTATGTTTGAAATAATTCTAAATTTAGTTTTTGTCTGTGTAAATTTTACTCTCTTGGAGGTGCACCACTAGTAACCTCAATTACCCATTCCATCCAATAGTGGTATCAGAACCTAAGAATAAAAAATAGAATGTGTTATTGATTTTTACCTATAAATTAATGTGTTCAAAAATATTTTTTGAATAAACCATTGAAAAGTACTCAAAGGGACAATCACAATAAATGAAATATCAACCCAAATGAAGTTCAGACAAGCTTCCAAAAGCCTGCCGAAGTTTTTTCAGAAAAAATCATTGTCATTGGAGAAGACAACTAGTCCAAATTTTAAGAAATTACAAAAAACTCTAAAAGTTTTATAAATTTTATAACAACCTCTAAAGTTTTTGAAATTTGTAAAACAACCCAAAATCTTTCATAAATTTTATAACAAACCCTAAAGTTTCTAAAATTTCAAAAGTAAACCTAAAATTTCTAAAAATTATAGAACAATTCTACCTAACAAAATAAACTCTTCTAGACTCATTGACAAAGTCATTTTTTTTCAAAACTTAATTTATAAAGACTTGTTTTAATAAAGTCAAAATCAATGGCCTACGAAACCACACAAGTGCTCATCCTGAAATTGATAAAAGAGAATTATGACAATTGATGCATTCATATGAGAGGCCTACTAGGTTTTCAAGATGTCTTGGATATCATGGAAGATAGTTTCAAAGATGTATTATCTAAGAAAGTTAAAGTATCCTTATCTGATGATAAAAAAAACAATCCTATATTCTGATAAAAGAACTTATTCGTTGAATTTGATGATAAAGTTTAATGAGAGATATCATTAGGTGATCTCTCTAAAGTCCTAGTTTGAGAGAGAGGAGATGTTCTAATCAAGCAGAAGGATGGAGATCATGCTTTCATCTCTAATGTCTATTATTTCTAGAAATAAAGACAAATATATCCAATCTTGGACACTTAATAGAGAAGGTTATCAAATCAAATTAAAGGATATGTACTTGACACTTGCAGATACTCGAGGGAAGTTGATTACTCGAGTGAAGATGGAGAAGAACATGATGCGTTCACTCACTATTCACTATAATATACCAAAGTGTATAAGAAGCATTATTAATGATAAAGATTGGTTATGACATCTCAGATATGAACAACTTAATTTAAAAAGTCTAAAATAATTCGAAAGCAAGAAGATGGTGAAAGGTATTCCAAACATTCATCATCCAAATGAGCTTTATAAAATATGTGTTCCTAGTAAGTTGCACCTAAATATTTTTGAAAATGAAGCAAATTAGGGAGCAACTAAGCACTCAAGTTAATGCACACTGATATGTGTGGTCCATTAAATATAAAATTAAATTGAGAAAAGTAATATTTCCTCACTTTCATTAACAACTATAATAAAAGAACTTGGGTGTGTTTTTTGAAAAGGAAATCAAAGGTATTTGATAACTTCAAAAAGTTTAAAGCCTTTGTTAAAAAAATAGTGGCTACCAAATCAAAATGCTTTAATCATATCAAGGTGATGAATACAAAGCAAGAAAATTTAAAGAATTCCTCAAGTAGAGAGGAATTAAGCATATGTACACTCCAACCTACACTTCTCAACTAAATGATGTTGCTAAGAGAAAGAGTCACACACTCCATAACATGGCTAAAATCATGTTAAAGGAAAAGTCATTGCCCAAATGTTTTTGGGATGAAGCAATTTCATGTAAAGCTTATCTATTCAATAAATATCCCACAGAAGTTTAAATAATAAAATTTCATATGAAGTATAGAGCACTCATTAAGCCAAGTATAAGTCATCTTCAAGTTTTTAGATGTATTGCATACGCCAAAATTCCAAGTGTGAAAATAACTAAACTTGAAGATAAAAGGAATAATTTTTTCTTTATTCGATATGGTGATAGAATAATGCGATGCATGTTGTACAATCTCATCACCAATAAAGTGTTATATAATAAAGATGTTATTTTTAAGAAAAAAAAAATGAATTATAAAGATAGGATCACACTAAATCTTCTAGATATACAGAATTAACTATTGAAGAAGAGAAACTAACTCAATTAATAGAAGAAGAACCAAAAAGAGTTCATCCTTCAATACAAATACATAAGACTCCACACTTAGCACTAAAATAATTTTTTGACAAGAGACCAAGAAGGGTTTAAAACTTGAAATAATTTAATGAGGATACAAAACTCATACAGGGTGATGAGTACATTTTATTTTGTCTATAGACGAGTTATGACCGAGTTAGTTTTCAAGAAGTTAACAAATAAGAAAAATAAAATAGTGCAATGGATGAAGAAATTAGATCTATTAAAAAGAACAACACATGGAAGTTGACTACTCTTCTAAAAACACACAAGACCATTAAATTCAAGTAGGTTTACAAGACAAAGAAGAATGCTTAAAGAGAAGTTCAAAGGTATAAGGCTAGGCTTGTCATAAAAGGGTGCAGGCAAAAAAAAAACTCACCATAATGAAGTCTTTTCCCTAGTTTCCATATTTAAGGCCAATAGATTATTGATTTCACTAGTTGTACATTACAATGAAAAATTTACCATATGCACATGAAATCAAAATATCTAATTGGGGTCCTTGAAGAAAAAATCGATATTGATCAGTCATCTGAATAGATGAAGAAAGGTTATAAAATATATTGTATAAGCTAAAGAAAGCCCTATATTGGTTAAAGCAGGCTCTACGTGCATGGAATACTAGGATCGATGATTATTTCATGAAGAATGATTCTGAAAAGTGTCCTATAAATATGCATTATATATGAAGAGGAAGTCAAATAAAAGCATTATAATTGGTTGCTTATATGTTGATGATTTAATATTCATTAGCAACAATCTAGATATGTTTGGTGCTTTCGAGAAAAGCATGGTCAATGAATTTAAGATGTCAAATATAAGCCAGATAGCTCATTTCCTTAGCAGAAAAGTTCTATAAAGCAAAAAAAGAAAAATCTCCATCTCCCAATACAACTATGCAAAAAAGATTATAAAGAAGTTTGGAATGGAAAAGTATAACTCTTTGACAACTTCAGTTGAAACGAGATTAGATTTAAAAAATAATGTGAAAAAGAGATATACATCCTATATATTTCAAAAGTGTCATTAAAATCTTTAGGTACTTGACTTATACTATACCAGATATACCATATAAAGTTAGGCTAATTAATAGGTACATGAAGACCCTTAACTAATCTCATATAAATACAATTAAAAGGATTCTTTGGTTTATAAAAGGTTCTCTTAATAATAGTTTGTTCTACACACAAAGTGAAGATTTCAAGCTTATTAGCTACACTGATACTGATTTGGGACATGACTTGGATAAAAAAAAAAAGGCATAGCTAGGTTCACATTCTTCATGGAAGACATCATTTTCTTGGTTCTTTACACTATTATTATATGAAGCTGAGTATGTTGTTACTAGATCAGTTACATGTCATGGTAATTGGTCGAGAAACGTATTAAAGTTTTTCAAAAATTCCACAAGAAAATCTTATATAATTATACATAGATAGTCATTATGTGATTGCTTTAGAAAAGAACCCATCATACTATAAAAGAAGCAAACACATTGACACTCGATACCATTTCATCAAAGAACATGTGAAAAATAAAGAAATTGAGTTGGTATCTTGTATAACTTATGATCAACTAACTGACATATTTATAAAATCATTCAAGTATGATGTGTTTACAAGAATATAGAACATGTTTGGAATGATGAAGTCAAAAGAGTCAAGTTTAAATCGGATGTTAAAAGTATAAACTTTACTTTCTAAGTGTGTAATCATTGCCCAAAAGTCATCAAAATACACTAGCAGTTCACCTACAAGAAGAACGCAGCCACTAATATTAAAGAATGCAGTAGCCATTAATGAAGGAGGTGGAGTAAATTGAAAATTGGAAATTGGAAATGTATGTAATGGCCATAACACATCCATAAATATCATTAAGTCATTCCTTGTTTTCTCAAAATTGTCAAAATGGAATATATGAAGTTCTCAAAAAGTGTTTAGTGTCATAGATTTCTATTGTTTAGGCCGATAAGTTATACTTGCAAATCATTACTTACGTCTTGAGTTACAGACCTGATCGATTGAAATATCGTGGCATGCTAACCAAAATAATTTTCAACATTATAGGAGTTGACACATAAATCTTATATGCATTGCTTTATTAGACATGTTATCCATAATTTAAACATATTAATTTTGTTATAAATGTTAGTAGAAGGAAACTTCTATTACAAGATATTAATGTTACAATGTTATTAGAAGTGAGGATGGACTTTTAACCCAAGTCTATGCAGTTGGACTAACTTCGAATCATTTTTTTCAAAGGATGGATGACATTTACAAAAACATAATAATAAGTTGCCTACTGGCCCAGTTTCAAGCAACTAAAGGATCATTGGAAATTTAGGTCATGGTTTTTTTTGCCAAAAAAACTCCATTTTCAACCTATTTTTTTACTCAAAACACCTATAAAATACTCTATGCACTTTGACAAACTCATTCATACCTTCAAATGACCTTAAAAAACCTAAAAATCTAAAATTGACCAAAAATAAATAAATAAATAATTTTCAAGCTCAAATCTACCATCTCAGATTATGGTAAGGCCAAGGAATATCTAGGTAGAACTCTTCTCATAAAATGAAATTTGTTAACACCAAAATTGATATTTTTCGTAGCTGGAATTAGTATCAATCGAGACTTTCTCTTTCTACAACCGGAATCTAACTAGTTTCTCTCTCTCTTCTCAAACTAGAATTGAAAGAAAAAAAAGAGAAGAAGTTTTGTACATAATTGCGTTTTTGAAATATTGAGGGATCGAAAGTTATCATTTAAAAAATAAGAGGATCAAAGTGAACTTTTCACCCCATTTCTAAAATTATAACTCATTTTCTTCTTATTTTACATTTTGGTCTCCTCAATTTCGATTTTTTCCCTCAATTGGTCATGAATATAGACATAAAAAGGATGCAATTGAAGTGAAACAAAATTTAAGGACTAAATTAAGAAGAAAAAAAATATCATTGTGAATTGTTAGAATGAAAACACCACATGATTTAAAGTTTTCTATAATAATAGTGATTGTGGAGTTGACGATAATCATAATATTAAAATAAAATATGGTGAGATAAGAAGGAACAGTGAAAATTAAGAATGATATTATCATGATAATAATATTGGTATTATAATGATAATGGTGATCGTAATTATGAAAATGTAGGGACATTAGCGGTAAAATGATAGTTATGGTGATATGATAGTTATAATAATAATAATATCATGTATATATAAAAATTATAAAAATAAAAACCTTTTTAAAATTGTTTAGAAAAGAGTCGTAGTAATTCAACAAGCAGAAAACGGGGTAACACCCAAAGTTTTATCTTTTCATTTCTTTTTGCCAACTTCATTTGTAACATAGATAGACGTTTTCTTTACTTCCACTTTCCTTCTCTTTCCTTCTCTTTCCCCTTCACCATGGACAGAGCTTACACAGGGAAACTCAAACTGGGGCGGAAGTGTTTCTTTCATCTTCTCTTGTGACATATCATGTCAATTGAGTAATCCCAATCAGAAACAGACACTTCTTCAAATGATCAACGGTCAATGAGCAATCACAATTAACTGATGCAAGAATCGGATGGCTCAACACGAAAAGAAATGAATTGAAAAGTGGGTTTACCATTTGAATATTAATACACATCAAAATTACATTAAAATTGCTGTCGTTGGTGAGCATAAATTAAAATTGATTGCTATTTCTTCTCTCTTTTTTTCCTTTCTTTCCTATCCCTGAATTGACGGTACTGTTGACTGCGGAATTAAATAAAAAAGAACGAGAGGACTTGTGCATCCCCTGTATGTCTCAACAGTTTCTTAATTACATCCTAGATGGAGGCTTACAGATCAAATCAAACGGGTTTTTCTTCCCGGTAATTTCACTGTATTGTTCAAGGACTGCAAAGGTTCTTCAAATCTTCCTCGCTGGCATACCATGATGGTATAATCTTTGACACGTGGGGATAAAGATCCTTGTAGGAATTTCTGATTGTTCCTTCAGCAACTCCAGTTGCTAGTGAAATATCTGCATCCAAGCCTACTATCAGTTGAAAGCATATCTTTGAATTGAAACTCAAGGCAGCTAATATACCGAAACATAAGTGAGAAGATGTCTAACGGTGTTTAAAATCAACAATGCTGAAAGGTTTGTCTAAATAAAACTGATAGAATAGGGTTATTTCAGAAATATCTGATTCTATCCACCAATGAATCATTTGTTTCCACTTGATAAAAAGAGTTCAAAACGATCAAAACCTCGAAGAGGCTTCTTGTCATCTGAGAGCTGAGTAATTATATAGATGACTGCTGCTGCGATTGATATAGGGCTCCTCCTGCAAGTATTAGAAGGGGATTATAAAGAGTGGCTATATTTGTTGAACAACTTAGATTGATCCAAAAGGTTAATAAAACAAAGATGTTAAGAGTGTTTTCTTTGCCTGGTCTTTGAACTATTTCTTCTTATTCTAAAGTTAATGGATCTTGCAACAATTATTAACCAGAAGTGATGAATGAGCAACAAAAATGAGCAAAACAGAGAAAACCATCACTTTTCTAGTAAAAGTAGAGGTAATGTGAGAAACTTGTAAATACCTTATATCAAACTGTTCTGACGTTTTAACAGCTTCTGTGGCAGCTTTAACTGTATGATTAGACATTCCAAGATTGGAGCAGAAACGCCTCTGCAGATCAAGTTGAGGCTGATGTTAATAACAATGGTGCTAATAATACAGATAAAACCCATATTCGCATCTGAACAATAAGGAACACTCCCTGTAAATAAACAATAACACCAACACAGTAAATTTAATGGGAAAAAAAACACACCATAAAATCCCCAGCATGTATAGTTCCCATCTCCACGGACTGACCAGTCTCCAAACCCAGTTGTTTCACTATGTATTCTTTTGCTCGGCCAATTTCCTTCTTTGTGGCTCCATTGGCGACAGAGCAAATTTCTAGTTGAAATTCAGAGGTTCAGGGAAGTTCAAACACTCGGGGAAAGATTAAATCAGGAAAAATCCATATGTTAAAAGAATGCTAGACAATACCCTTTACAGTTCGGGGCTTGTCTTCTTGTCGACAAGCAATGTAGAGGCAAGCAGCCAATAAAGCATCTTGATTCCTTCCTCTACTGGACTTTTGATCTTCCACCTTCTTGTAGATCTCATTGGCCCGATCCTTCAATATTATGAAAAATGAATCACCAGAGGAGCAAAAAAGAAAAACAAAAGAAACATTAGGGAAGTTCTCATGAACAACCAAACAAGAAAAGCATCCAAATTGAACATTTCAAAACATATTTATGGTTTTCCAATAAACATGATGCCTTCACAACCCACTCCCTTCATCTTTTTCCCCTCCTCCTCATAAGAGCAAAAGATGGGGAAGCACTTTTGATGTTTGTGATTGATCTATTCATTGTAAGTTTAGATACCTACATGAGAATTATGTCAAATAATTTCTCAATAAGCTTGCAATAAAAGTATATAACAATATGCTATCTCATCTCCCCTAACTCACTTCTCTCCCCCCACAGATGAATGAGTCTCCTTTTGCTTCGATGAGAAGAGTGAACAGTTATCAAAATCTTTGAATTTCATGCTTGCTTTGAGTAGATTAGGCTTTTTCAATTAAACTGTAAAGACAAATATTCTGCAGCTCTATTTACAATCAATACATAAAAAAAATTCATTCACAGGTCATTGCGAATAAAATTTCTTTTGTATCTCCTATGCCATAATTTCATTATTTTACAAGAGATTAATCATATTTACAAAAACCTGTCACTTTATTCCAATCAAGCCATAGAATTTATAGAATATTCTCATATATCATAACTTCATAAGAATGTGCTTATACATTTATGAACGCTGGGGAAGGACAAATCTGATTGGAAAGATATACATGGCTAGTTACCTGATAATACACTAAATAACAAGACAACATTATTACATGATAGTAAAGGGTTTATTTCCATATTCATGCAAGGATGTTTTCAGAAAAGACACTGTTGAAACCATCAGTTTTAATATCAATATATAAATATCAAGTGTGAATACCTTGATAGTTGCAACAAGGCCCAACCTGAAACATAAATATTACACATTAGCAACGACTTTGCAAAAGTGTATTTTTTCATAAACATCATTGCGCATAAAATGTATGTACATAATAGAGAGTGAGAATTCAGTAACATAATGCTATCACTTTACAAAGACTATAACTTTGTTGCATGAAGCATACACAGCCTTAAAAGGCACCAACATAATCAAGCTGGAAACCCAAGTCAACTTCTACTAATAACTCATAATTCGAATCCAGAGATGCCTATCAAGATGAAAGATAATCTCGTTCCTTCTGACTTGAAACTTTATCAATCTATATTAATATTCATTCTGCCTTGCATCAAAAAATTCCTTCTTGGGGATGAATTCGCATCTCTTATCACTATTAAGTACCTAAAGGTCCAGTTCCATCAAGCAACCACAGCATCAAACCATCAACTAATCTCCTTAACATCACAGCCAATTAAACCCCTGCTACAACATCAAAATCACACCAAATGTGGGATCTAAATTCAGTTCCCTCCTCATCTAAAATCAACCCACAAACACAACACCAATACAAACAACCAACAAAGGTCCAAATCTAATCACACGAACCAAAACCACCAAACAATCAGTGAAGTCATGAACTTACATCAATTGTCAAAATCAAATGGATTCACAACTCCAATTCCAGTCAACCTCAAATCAATTAGAAAGTTGGAACTACCATATATAAAAAGTAGAACTTTCTTGAGGAACAAAAAACACCCTTGCATTATAAGGCATAAACAAAATCAAATTGGAACAGCTATTTCCACAACCATTTCAACAAACTCGCAACTGGTGGCATATTCCACTAATTCAACTGAAGCTGAGCTTTAATCCTAATTCCTTTCTTTCAAAAGATGCAAGATGAAATTTTTCCATTGGACTGCCTTTAGTAGAAACAACCAAATCATTCAAAAATTTCAGCACTTCTAGTCAATATCCATCTATGATCAAATCAAAATAGGTCATTTATTGTTGAATTTGCATTTGTACCATCACTACTCTGCCCCTCCAGTTCCAATTTCATCAGCCTAACAGCAGACTCAAAGCATCAACTAATTCCATTAACAGTGCAACCAATCAAAACCCACCAAATTCAACATCCAAGAGTTTATATTCCCTTACCCATCTAAATCAAAAATCTAAACAACCCATCAATAAAATTCATAAACTTTAACTCATTAACCTCAACCAATCACATCCAAACACCTCCACAACTTCACAATAAATCAAATAAAGCAAAACACCCAAAAACATAAGAAAAAATAAAAGAAAAGGTTACCTATCAGACATCGTAGCAATAGTTTTAAAAGCCGTAATCAACCCACGATCAGGATTGGATCCACGATTCTGCCACCTACCAAGAGAACTGGACAAGAACTCTCCTGAAGCACCATTAGGTTTAGCAATAACAGTAGAAAGACCACCATCTGTTAATAAAGGATTAGTTGGTCCACCAACACGAACTGGATCATTGTCTCCTGATTCATTCGCAAAAGTTCTCCACTCTGATGTTTCATCGATCGAGTGAGATTCTAAGACAAGACCACACTCTGAACATACTGTGTCTCCTGCTGAATGGTCGAAAACTACCTCCGTGTGTCTCTTACAATCTGAACAGAAAGCGTCCCCCATTTCTTGTTTGTTCTTAGGTTTTGAGCCGTGAGAGGAAGGGTGAGGAGGAAGGGAAAACGAGAGGAGAAAGGGATTGCTGTGAGTTAAGAGGTCTATGACTTTGGGGTATGTTTGGTAGACATATTTATTAGATGTCTCTTGCTTAGCTCTAGAAACAAGAGGGTTTGTTTTTGTTTTTACCATTTAGTTCAGTTGACGTGGTCTTACATTAATATAATATTATTTTGATAGTTAAAGAATTTTATTTTTTTTTAAGTTCAAATTTGGGTAAATATATAGAAGAATTTATTAGTTTTTTTCTAAATATATTTGACCATGCTTGCAATACCAAAATCTTTTTGGTATAATTTTATTAGTTTCTTGTGCTAGAGTATAATTTATTTTGGACTAATTAGAAAAACAAATATTAGCACATGTAGTCCTATATTAATATAAAAGAAAAAATGGTAAAAATTTTATTTACCCTAGTTTTATAATCTTCAAGATAATTTAAAAAAACAAATCCTGAGAATCACTTGTTTTTTTATAAGTGCAGAGAAAAAAAGTGAAATAAATTGACCTTAACAAATTGAAATTTTATTCTATTTTCTAGATTTCAAGGTAAGAAATATAAATTCTTTTTATTTAAAAAGGTCTTGGTGATTAAGAATTTTTTTTTTCTATATTGGGATATCTTGGACCAAAATTGGGATATCAAAAGTAATCAAAATAAAATTTAGATTAAAATTAAAATTTAAAAAATTAAAGGACTAAAAAACAATCTAAGGACCAAAATTCTAAAAAATCCGGCTCATAAATGGTAAAGAAAAGAAAAAAGACTGCATTTTTGCTTTAGTGTCAAACTCCATCCCCCAAAGTTTTAATTATTTTAAATAATAAAATTATATTATACTTTAGTATCAACTTAATATCTAAAAGTTTTTTAGGGGTGTTGTTTCTTATAAGCACTATTTTAAAAACAATATTAGCCAAATAACATAGGTAGAAAAAGAATTAGGGATTTTAGGAGCATTTATTTTTATAATATAATTAAAAAAATAATTCTAAAACATGTTATTAAATTCAATAAATTCCATGACCTGGTCAAGAGGACTGAGTTTGATCTAATATATCATTGTCTTAATATTTTTTTTAAAGTTATTATTTTCAAGTTTTTTTTAAAAAAATAAGCTATGTTTTTACTGGTTATCTAAATTATTTTTAGATCCATAAAATTGATCAATTTAAATCATATTAGATTCAACGTAGTTTAATTAAAAATTTAAATTAGATAAAAATTTTAAAATTAACTCACTCAACTATGTTTAATGACATGATAAAAAAAACTATTCGGGCTCTTTATATTTTTTTTTATATATTTTAAAAAAATTAATCTGATCACGGTAGAAAGGGGGTAACAGACTAGTTAATTATTATAGCCTCACAGCAGTCTTCACTCTAAAAAAACAAAAAAACAAAATGGAAGAAAAGCCATCGGTTGTTTTTTATCTATAAGCCAGGAACCCACAACAGTAATGAAGAGTATTATTAAGGCCCAATTGCACTCAAGCCTGGGTGCTTACATCTTTTACAAGGTTGGGCTTAGTTTCCCCCCCGACACCAACCTAACGGATGCATATAACGAACTTCCATCTGAAGCTGCTGTTGCCTATTCCTCTGTTATTTTGCAGGAAACAATCATCTTCCAGCCCAAAATTATCCGCGAAAAAAGTTCTGGTTCAACGAAGTTCTTCTGATATTCTTTCTTTCATCATATATGATATTACTAATCAATGATCTCCAATATCAAACATGAACATATATGAAATTTGATTCAAAGTATAGCTTTAAGATTGCCTCATCATTTTTGTAATCCATGTAGAACTAGAAGACTCAAGGGCTGGAGCTGCGTTCTGTTAATAAATTAGGTTTATATAGCAATTTTTCGAAGGTGAATAATGTTATTCATTCAACAATGTAATATTTTATTATCTGCATATCCATATACAAGCTCCATCCAAAACACCAAACTACAATTATGCTGCCAAATGTAAGGGTGTGGATCCAAAAAACTCTCTTCATTCGATTAGGGTTCTTGAAATAAGTGATGACCACCATAACTATAAGCTCATGTATATGGATACATGCTGCTGAGAAATTGTTTGGGTGCATGAGATCATGGCATGGCTCTCATTCTCTACCAGGCCCACCGAAAGAAGCACCAAACTAAGTTGTCCAGTTCTTCCCATTTAAGCAAAAACATCGGAGGCAATGTTCGGCAATCCATGGTTATATATCAAGGGGTTATTTTTAGCTAATTATAAGAGAAGTAGGAAAATATATACATTCTTTTTTAGCTAAAAAAATCAAATGAATTTGACCTGCCTTGGTCCCCTAGTGATTGACATATATATATATATATATATATATATATATATATATATATAGAAACTTATTTGTCAACA
>Ga0307515_10012715_pt1 | contig 15805 bp, 5 predicted proteins | sample 17_EM_MG_FD_194513 | JGI IMG/M metagenome (GOLD analysis project Ga0307515, IMG submission 194513) | Populus trichocarpa ectomycorrhiza microbial communities from riparian zone in the Pacific Northwest, United States - 17_EM | ecosystem: Host-associated > Plants > Roots > Unclassified | place... | reverse complement strand
AACCTCAGGGCCAACTGCTGTAGCTGATCGCTTTATCATGGGCATAGTTGGTGGTAACTGAACAAAGAGCATACTTGCTTCAACATTTTCCTCCTGCAAACCAAAACTCAGAAAGTTTAAGGAATAAAAGCAGCAGTACTATGGAATCTTTAATTATCAATTTACAAACCATCAAACCAAGCTCCACCGCAGAATTTGTTGAATTTTCATCGTATGTTGCAGCTTCGGACACCTCCCCAAATTCCTCTTCGTCAAGAATTGCTGTAAGATATATGAGTTAGCATAACTGTACAGAACAAAGTGCAAACCATCACAAAGGGAGCCTGACTCCCAGAAAACAGCAGAAATAAAGAAACGACTGAGGATAACTCAAACCAGTAACCAGAAGTTTTGAACCAATTAGGTAACTGGGCAATGCCTTGATCATTGCAAAATGCATGCAACCATTCAAAGTTCCATATCACAGTTATCCCATGTTCTTGAGTTATGTAATTCTTTTCCTTTTAAAAATAAATCTCAAAATTACCTGAATTTCCTGAATATGGCCTCCTCATAGGAAGACTCACGGGATAATTACTGTAATAATCCTGTAGTACATAAATAAACAGCGAACATAACTTAGTAGACAGTTGCACACAAACAGACTTGGTGTGTGAGAGGGAGGAAGGAGGAAAAGTTGGAAAAGGCTTAGAACAGGAAAAAAGAATCTACAGAGTGTAATGAGGCTTGCAAGGCTGAGTCATGGTTCACCTACCCATGGTTCAATGTATTCTTTCTCTCTCGGGCCTGGAGCATCGGCATTACCTGCCAAAAAAAAGCAGTTCAAAAGCACTTGTACACATCATTGGTAGCAAATAAGAAAATAGTGAATCCAAAGATAGCATACCATTGGAAGATGAACCCTGATCTCTGTTAATTGTACTCCAGCTTGGAAAGGGCTTCGTTGCAGCAGCTCCAGGACCAAATGCAATGTCAAGTTTCTGCACTGCATTTAAATCAACAGATCAAGGAATTAATTTTCATATTTCCAGAGCTAAGAAACCACACAGTTCTATTTCAAGAACACGATGTGTTATTTCTCTCTCTACTAGAGTTCTTGATACAGAAAAAGTCATCGCCCCTGCCAACCATAAAATGGTATAGTTTCCAGGATTGTGCTATGGTCTAACATCATTATGTTTAAAAATTAGTGGGGACTAAGTGAATGATTCATAAACAAGAAACAAATTATAATGTAGCTAGGATTTGTCAATCCATTGGCTGCTTTAAAGTGGATTAATAACAAAGACAGAGATACAAACACTAGAAGTTGGGGCACGTATGCATTTGACAGATCAAGAGGCACAAACTTGAGAACAAAATACACAGTATGAGAAAAATAGCTGGATTTCTTTCATAAACAACTCGAGAAATTGAGATGATAACCGAATCCCAAAACAGAAAGTGAGATGACAAAATACTTAAATTATGATGCCAATCCACGAGTACACGATCCAGTTTATTAAGAAAGGGACTTACCTTTCTTTTCGTTTGTAATCTTTTGCTTTAGGGACCTTTCCTAATGAAAGATGCAGAGAAATCACATATAAAAAAACCGAAAAAGAAGGAAATTGAATCAAATAATTCACTGGTTTCGTAATAAAAGGAAATAACAAAATTGAGGAATACATACCTGGAATTGCTTCATCAAGTTCATGGCCTGTAGAGTATCCACATTCTCCACCTTTTCACTGCAAAAAACGAACATATTCGAAAATATGACACAACTAAAAAAAATCATCCAAGCAAGCACATTAGTAATGGGGATTAACCAAAATGACATATTACGTTTTAACTTCCGGCTTTGGAACTCGGCGTGGAGGAGCTTTAGGCATAAACCTATACTGCAACACGATCAGATTAAACAAATCATCAGCAAAGAATACACAGGAAGTTTAGGAGGAAGTAAAATTAAAATGGAATTGGGGCAGACCTTCCTCTGGGCATCTTGTGGAGGTTTGGACTCCATATATTTAAGAATCCAACCGATAAAACTTGTAACCAGCAAAAATAGGAAGAAAGTTTACGCAATCAGTAAACTACAATCAAAAGGTGAATAAGAAAAGAGAACAGAAGATAGATTCATATTCATATATATACACAGACAGAGTGAGAGAGAGAGAGAGAGCTAAAGAAGAAGAGAATGAAAGGGGCGGTTAAAGCTAGCAAGTTCGTAAGTGCAGGGGAAGAGGTGGTGTTAGCCAATGACCTGAAAGCGGCCACCACGAAACTTCAAGTCTTGCGAGTTTAAAGGTCACTCTCAAAAAATAAATACGAAATTATAAAAACCTAGTCCTTTTATACCAAACTCAAGGCGCGCCTCTCTTATGTTCCTATTCCGTTTTTCACGTGCGTTTTCGATTTGGAAAAACTACATAATTGACCAGCGCAATGTTACGATGGACTAAAAAAAATTTTGAGTGGAAAGAAAAATGTCCAAGCATTTTCAACAGGGAAAATTGAAGAAGATCTCTAGTGAAATACTATAAATAAAAACCTTGATTTAAAAAGTGCAATATCCAATAGAAAAAAGAAATTATAAGGATAATGGTGAAAATTATTGATTTATTTAACGTAAAACCCGGATAAAATAATAATATAAATTTGTATGCTGATAATGTCTAAAAATCCAAGATATGTAATTAAAAGGTTATTTAATGTTGGGGATAGTGGTTAATCAATATATTTAAGTGCTTGAATTTTTTCTTCTTAATTTAAAGGACTATAGGCTAATAACAAAAGCTTCAATACTTGCAAAAATAGTCTCAATTGGAGGGACTTAAAGACCCTCTGATCAAGGTTGTAAAAAATATTTTTTTAACACGACACGAAATATATAATATAAACTCGAATTGTAAAATTATAAAATCATAAGTAAAATATTTTAACTAATTATATAATGACAATTTCAATCAAATAGTAGATAATAATATAACGCAATTAAAATAAAAGTGAAATAAACAATATATAAGTTCAAACATCTTAAAATACAATACAATTACGTCCATAGAATTTCATTAACTAAAAATTAACAAACCTAAAACAAACAATCTATTGGTGTGTCATGTAAACTAAAATCAGTCTCATTGATTTTATCTTTCTCGTTATTCCTAGAACATTCATCAAAATCACCATCATCTAAAGGATTATTACTGCTACTACTAGTACCAACACTGATATTATGAACATTAGTGTCACTACTAGTACAAACACCACCACCACCAATATTGTCATCAATATTTAACTCCAAACTCCTTGAATTATCTAGATTAACATCATTCTGAATCTCTAAATCATTTTCGGTCCCATGATACTTTATTTCAACATTATTAAAAATTGTCAACAAATTTTTTACTTTTGTCAAACTCGTAAAATCGATATGATTTTACTCGATTTTACCGAGTTTGATCGTTTTCGAGTTTTTAACCTGATTTCACACGTTATATACATGTTGACTCGTAAAATCGTAAGATTTTAAGAGTCAACTTGCGATTTTGACAACAATGCCTCTGATGATAAAGTCAGTATATTTATGGGAAAGGTATAAGATGACTTAAGACAATAAATTATTTAAAAGAACCTTAAATTCAAGGAACAAAGATGTTTGTTCTTGAGTTTTAAGTTGGTTAATGCTCTGAAATTTATGTATTTTTTTTTTATCTTAAGAGATTAAAAGTTATGAACCTTGTTGTTTTCAAAGAAAGGAAAGATTGGAAAATTCTTTGCTTTCGGCGACATTAATGGGAGGCAAATATTGATTAGATATCATTAATGAAATAGTAAGTATGATAAGTCCCTTAAAAAATATAAGGCCCAGCCCACTCCCCCTTGCAGAATATTGTCCGCTATGGCTCAGCCCAACCCGGCTTCCACGCCTCACGGTTTTGTTCCTAGCAGCCCACAGGCCCCAAAACGCGTCCTACAAGGGTAGGTACCAACTGCCTTAATATGCCAGTCTGGACACTCTTCTTTCGATGTGGGATGTTACAAAAAACCATGTATACACCTATAAGTATAGAGAAATTATTACCTTAATATGAATGATTATTCTAGATTGAGAGGCATGACGGTTTATCACGTCTTTAATATTTATATTGCAGATGGTCGTCCAGGATTAGGCATATAGCCTTAGAACTTAATAATGTCTATATTCTTTAGGTCCAGCATGTTTGCTAGACCCACGATACCCTGGTCTTCGCTGACTGCCAAGTCCAAGTTCTTTGAATCTGGCATGTTTGTCAAACTCATGTTACCTTGGACTTACTTTAGGTCTGACAAGTTTACTAGACCCATATTATCTTGGGCTTGGATGACTTTTAAGTCCAAGTTTTTTAGCACTGTCATGTTTGCCGAACCAACTTTATCTTGGGCTTGGCTAACTACCAAGTCCAAGTTCTTTAGGTCTAGCATGTTCTCCAGACTCACGTTTCTTTAGACTTAACTTACTACCAAGTCCAAGTTCTTTGGGTCTAACATGTTCGTTACACCTACGTTACATTGGACTTGGTTGACTGTCAAACCCCAATACTTTGGGTCTGGCATATTTGTCAAACCCATTTTATTTAAGAAGAATTTTTATAAATGAAAATCATGACAAAAATTAACTCATTAGTTGCCCTTCCAAACCTTTTAATGTGTAATCTTGTATTAAAGGCTGAAGAGATTTTAAAAGAGACAAACGGTCAATAAATGTTTTGTCTTTCTTTGGGAAGAAGTGATAAGGCTTTGTAAATCAAAAAAAATTTCTAGAAAAAAGAAAAAGGATTTTGGGAAGACCATCTAACAACGCACAATAAACCTTTTTAGGTTTATAGATGATGTGTCATCTGTCTTGCATTTCTATCTCTTTTTTTTTTTCTTATAATTTGCCAGTTAATTTAATGGTTAAAAACATTTGCTTTTTTTTTATTTTTAAATCTAAGAAAATTTATTAAATTTATTTGAATGCACTAAGCCGGTATAAAATATATCTTAAGATCATTTAAATAAGGATTCAGTAGGAATTTAGTCTCAATTTACATACAAGAATTATTTTATCATTGAATAAAAAAAGAAAAAAATTACGGGTTGATCATAAACCAATTCCGCCATCAATTCAATATATATATTTATTATTATTTGATTTAACGAACAAATCCTTAAGTCGACCTCTTTTCGTTCAAGAACATGTTATTCGATGTTATGTTTTTGGATATTGATTTTAATGAATGAAAGCGGCCAGTGTGTGTGTGTTCTTGAAGAGAAATTAGATGAAAATAAAATGAATTAGCGCAATTTGTTGGATAAATAACTAAAAGGAAACAATAGGATTTGTGCCAATTTGGGCCAACTGTTTTCAGCGCACAGCAATCTAAGGGCTTACTTTGCATGAAACCATGTTCTAGTTAAAGCCTCTCGTCAGTAATCACAACCAGCTTAGCAAATTGCAGACCCAGATGCAGAACTCCGAAGGAATATGTGCTTCAGAAAACAATGTTTTCACCACAGCGGTCAGCTGCTTCCTTCTTTTAGAACCTTAACATCTAATTATTTCAGAAAGAGCCAAAACTTCCATGGTACAAAAACAAATACTAACAGAAGCCATGACAATTGGATCTAACAACACCTGATTGAAACCTGGATGAAGGATGCAGTGATATTTTAATGTTCCCTAGTTTCTCGCGGCTTGCACTGACTGAGTCGCAATTAGTTGAGCCATGACAGTAGCATACTGCACAGCTGTGTGTTGCGAGCTATAGTGATCAGAGAGACCGTACTCAACGAAGTTTGGTTCCATATGCATGAAATGGCCTGGTAATGATCTTTTTGAGATGGCTTCTTGCCATATATCAACAAACTCTTCCATGACTTGCCTGGATTTGTCAATTGATGACAAAGGAAGATACTCCACCTTCAACAAAACAAGCAAGTTTCATACAGTGGATCATGTTTCGCCAGCTTAAAACTTTCCTTTTTAATTTTACACATAGATTTCAACCAAGTAATATACCAAGACACCAAAACAGTTGTTACAATCATATGAAACAGATTGGAACGCTTTCAGAAGAACATAGCATAACTAATCCCAAGAATAGCAATTTTCTCGATATTATATGATTTTAAAATTTTACTACTAAACTAGTAAATTGCTATCCTCGATCCTCAAATAATAGAACAACACTTGAAAATCCTTCTCTTCTCCAAACATTTGAAACATGAATTCTATTTATGGATTGTATCCCACTTAGTAGCTACAAAACCTTTACATTTGATATGAGAGAATTAGCGACCAATCTCATTAGACACTTCATATACACACATTACTAACCAAAAATAGGCAGGTATTTTAGCATGCCGAATCCTTTATATCAGCCAGGACTGGAATTGACATCCTCTGGCAAAAACTCAACTTCAGCTAGCATTTCATTGTCTACAGCATATTCTAACAAAGGTTAATTAAAAAAATTCGCCACAAATTGGTTTCTAATAGGCATTAAGCAGCTAGCTCCATGTACTGGTGACAACAGTGGATACAAGTGCACCAATCCTACCACTTTAACATTCAGATCCAACAGTATGCAAGAAGGCATGCTAACTCAAGTCCTAAAGTTTATCATACTAACATATCAAAAGCAAAACAACTCCAATGGTTAATGCAAGAAAATTAAGATGAAATTAAGCTCATTATTACCTCCATAATAATTCCTCTCAAGTTGTCGGAATGAGTTGGGGTAACTTTCCCAACTCGCAACTGAAAGTCCCCGAGTTGATACTGAAAACCCTACATAATAATAATAATAATAATAATTCAATAAAACCATACATCAAAATTATGAGAGCAGAGCATCATATCATAAACAAAAGGGGAATCGAAAAACCTCAAAGTAAAGAGCAACCCTCGACTTATAAGACTGAAGCTTCTCCATTATTGTTTGAATGGAGGAATCTGCCTCGAGAACAATCCTTTGACCTCGGATTATGAAGTAATACTTATTTGGCTGCTCTGGCAAAGAAATACCCAAGAAATCTCGCGGCAATTCAGGAGCTTGCGATTGGTCTGGGTTTTTCAATTGAAATTGATAAAAATTCAACTTATATTTATTAAAAAGAAAAGAAAAGAAAAGCACCTCGTAGTATGGGTTTATAGTAGGTGACAGTAGCTTTCCATCGGCCTTCTTTAACGCCGTTAATGCTCTCCACGCACTGAGTTACTTCATTGAGGATTTGGGTGTTCACGGTTGTTCCTGCGTTGGGTTGCCAATGCAAAACCCTGTAGAGAGACAGGCACAACTTCATTATCCAATTTCAAAAGTAAGAAGAAAACTGTGATTAGGGTTTTGGTCAGCTTTACCATTTGAGTGGCATTGTTCTGGAAAGTGACGATGCTGAGATATTCTCCCTTGATCTTCTCTTATCGGTCAAATGTGAACTGCTGAGTCTCCAAAGATTTTAAGAATAATTTGATTGCATCGACCCCATTCCCATTTTGGGTCTAACAGAACCCAAGACCTAATTCAGCAACAGCTAGTGCCTTGTTTGTTTTGCTGGGAAAGCAATTCCTAGGAAAGCAATTATCGGTCTTTCATAATATACAGTAAAGTGTTATCGCTGGCCGGATCGATTATTTTTAATGTAAAGAAAAAATGTTTAGGCGATAATAACTTAACTTAATTTGGCATAATTTTACTAGCACGCTTAGAAAAAATAAAAATTCATAGAGTTCAAACCGTAATAATTTCATGTTAAATAATAAATATTAAAAAAAAATTAAATAAAAAAATTTATGTCAATCTGAGTTAACTAACTTGCCACGCTGAAAACAAAATGAAAAAATTTAAATTTAAAAAATACCAAAGTAAAATCAATAAAAAAATACTAAAAAAAAATTATGATTCAACTTGAATTAACTTAACTAACTTGCACTCGAAATAACCCAACAGAAAGAGAAGCAAAAAAAATCACAAAGCTCAAAAGCCAATAATTTAATATCAAATGATGAAAGAGAAAAAATCAATTTCAAAATGTTGAGAAAAAAACTCGAGTCAACCCACAGAAAAAATGTTAACTCGACTAACCAACTACCTGGGATATGAGATTAGAATAATCCCACAGAAAAAAAAATGAAACAAACCACGAAATTTAAGGTCAATAACCTAGTATTGAATTATGAAATTGAAAAAAAAAATATTCATAAAAAAACTTAAAAAAAGATTGAACTTAAACCAATACAATATTCGAAACAAATAACTCAAATCATGAGCCCGAAATTACCTTGTAGAAGGCAGACACGAAAAAATAATAAAGCAAACTTCCCAATCATAAAAAAAAATAAAAAAAAATAAAAAAACAAAATAAAATCAAAAGAATAAGGACCAAATTTGGTATAAAAACTAAATGAAATAAATAAATTAGGGATTAAATTAAAAAATCAAGAAAATAAAAGAATACAAATTAAAAGAATGATAACCAAATTTGGATACAGAAATTGAATGAAATAAAATATAAGGGGGACAAAAAAAAATTAAAACAAAAGAAATAAAAAAACAGCAATTAAAAAATGAGAATCAAATTAAATACAAAAATAAAATAAAATAAAATATTCATGGAAAAAATCATAAAACGATAAACTTCAAAAAACATTAAAATCAACACAAATAACAATCATATTATTAAGAGCCAAAATTAAAATAAATACAAACTAGAGGACACAATTGAATTTTGAAAAGACAGACATAGATCTCAAGATCAGGAGACGGAGAAAAGAGGAAAGAGAAAAAAAATTCATCATCGTTGAACCATTACATACATCAACACATGTGTCGTTCCATTAGCTTCATCGCCACTGTACACTTTTAAAGACATGGTAGAAGATGGTTTTTCAACCCAAGACGACAATGCCTAAAAGGCATGGGTACCATCCAAATATCAACCACTTTTTTTTTAATAATATTCATATTTGTTAAGTTACAAAATTATCCCTAGCTGAAATTGGTAATAATGGGAAAAATTATTTTAAAAAATATATATGAAAATGACTTTAAGACAGCAACCTTAGTTTTTAAATTTTAAAGGTAAATTTGTCATTTTACTATTTCAAAAAACTGAAAAGACAACAAAGTCTTTATACGAAAGCTTAATAATTTTTCGCTTTTAAAGGTAATTAAGTCATTTTATTGTTTTGAAAAATATAAAAAGACCAAAAATCTCTCTTATGCCAACCTCTTCTTATTTTTTTTTTAAGGATAAATTAAGTCTTTGTACTATTCTTAAAAAAAAAGGAAAAAGATTGATTTACCTCATTCAATTTATTAATACCATTGAACCTTATGAAATTATCATTTCGCCTCTCATTTTGCACTTATTTAGCTCTTAGGAGGCCAAGAGCATTATTATATTGTAGCAATCCATGATGCAATGTGTCTTGCTTTATAGTGAATAACTGAGAACTTTTTTTTTTAATAATATTATTTTAAAATTCTTCAATCTATCTTTTAATCTTATATTTAGATATATATTAAGTTTCCGTAAAATTCTTAAGTCAATTAACAGAATTAGTTACTTAATTTGTATATTATTTTTTATTCTCAAAATATTTTTGTAAATAAAATAAAATAAAATAAATACTTTCATGTGCAAGTTACATTGCATATTTATTCGGTTTATTCTTAAATATCTTGTTTAGATGATATATTAGAAAGTTAACAAATATTAAAATTTGCTCAATTAAATATAAAAATATGAATTCAAGAATTAACACTATTGTATAAAAATAGATTGAGACATTACCTATATTAAAAAAACATATTTTCTATTCTTTATTATTATTGTTTAGGCAAAAGCAAATAGTTATGCATTAGTCAACTTACATGCACTTTGCTTTGTTTTGGATCAAATTAAAATTTATTTTTAATATATATATATACAAACACACACATTGCTAATTTTTTTAAAAAAACCAAGAAAATCTTCAATTGTGAATTGAAAATCTAATGTGTGCATTTAATAAAATTAATTAAAAATTATATGTGTAAATATGGCCTACAAGGCTAAGGCCAAGCCCCTAGCTTTCTTTTTTCTTGGTTCAAGCATGTCGTCTACCCTTTCTTTAAAAAGAAAAAAGCATACGACACGTCATTTATTGTGATAAATGACTTATCATCTCCTTATCCATATTCCAACCACTAGAGATGTGTTTAAAAAATCAGGGTGGAGTTTATTGCACCTAAAAAATCATTTATAACCTATGTTCTCTAAATAATATCTAATAAACATCATTAGAACATCAACAAACCAATCTCTTAATTGAAAGCACCCCTAAATTGGTCAAGAAAACACAAAATTAAACCAAAAAAAAACTTTCTCAACCTCGATTTACTTTTTTTTTGGTAAGATGAAGGGTAAAAAAAAATCATCAATCAAACTTTTCTTATCAAATAGAACTCAATGACACAAAAAATAACTTTTTTTTATAGGATATAGTCAATCAATAACTTTTTCCCTTAAAAAACTAAGATTCTAAAACTAAAAGGAGCTAAAACAAAGTCAACACAAAAATATGGGACTAAAGATAACTTTTCCACATGAATTTGAGATAGAGCACCCTGTTTTTTTTTCTTTGTTTGGTTCTTAATTTTTTAATCGTGTCTTAAGGCTACAAATTAAAACCACAACTCATTAAATTAATCCAAAATCAAGCACTAAAATCTTATCAAAACTTTCGCATCTTAATAAAATACAAAGAATAGAAACCATTTATCGAAAAAACATATAAAATAGAATACAAAAGGATAGGATAAAATAAAATAAGAAAAGTTTGATAATCAAAATTAAAAAAAAAACATTATTATAGTTTATAATGAAGTACGAGGGATGCTAAAGTGAACTTGCACTATTTAAAAACCTCAAGCCTTTTAATTTTGTTTGTAATTGTAATGTAATATAACTAGTTAAATGGATAGTTATTGGAAGTTAAATGTTCTAATAATAAAATGAAAATTTTCAAATTTTAATTTAATCATATATATCACACATCCAATGATTGATGCACATCACTTGTTGATAATGATTGATAAAAAAAATTAAAATTATTCCATTGTTATAGAATTTAATCATCACAAATTAATAATTATCAACCTCTTAATACATATTTTAAATACATTTGATATAAAACAAAATTAAGAAGAAAAATTTATTAGATTCAATACGTTTGATTATTGGATGAAACATAATTTATATGCTAACCAAAGCAAGTTATCTCGTGTAAAAAACAATTCAAAATAAGCTACACATACAATGTTTCCCTCACAAATTATACCAATTAAAAAAATTATATATTGTTTTTTCAAAAAAATTTAAATAGTTTGGTGAAAATAACTCTTAGCATGTAACCTAAAGTGTGAACATAAATAGCATTATGTGAATATAAATAGAAAAGCTACAAGTTATTTGGCACATATTTTATCACGGGTTAGATAAAAAAAAAATTAACAAAAAAACATGAAAAACATTTTTAACGTGTTTTTTATATCAAAAACTTTTTTTAATTATAAATCAAAAAGCTAATACATGTATTTAATAACATAAATTAAGAATTATCTACGCCAATAAACTAAAAAAAATAATTATGATACCAAAGACTGGACTAGAAAAATTAAGAAATAAATACGAATTAAGATATTTAATCTCATTATATAGGCCATAGACCCGGTTGCATTTAATATTTTTTTTTTAAATGAATTTCTTATTTAATCAAATGATAATAAAAATATACATGCACATGAAAGTGATTGGATAAAATCCAAGGAAAATAAAGATTTTGTAGAGTTGCACAAAAGGAACATGTACTAATATTGTTAAAAATATTATATTTTTATTCAAAAATCAAGCAAAAATTAAACAATATTTAACCAAAGACTAAACTAGAAAATTGAGAAATAAATATGAATCAAGATATTCGATCTTGAAACATGGGTTATGAACTTGGTTGTTTTCAATAACTTTGTTTCTTGGAATCACTTTTTTTATTTAATAAAAAGATAATATCAATAGACTCTCGTAGGAAAGCGATGGAATAATATATATATATATATATAGAGGATTTCACAAAAAAAAAAACACCTACTAATATCAGGAAAAAAATACAATCTTAGTCATAAACCAGGTAAAAATTGAACGATATTTTATATATAAAAAAATTATAAAATTTTATTTAACTTATTTATTTTAATTAATCTTAATTAAAATCAAATACCTACAAGTTCAGGTATCTCACACACTCATTTAATTAATCTATTTTAAATAATTAATGTTTAAATAAAAATAAATTAAAGATAAAAAGGGACCACGTGTTTGGACTTCTTTCTAATGTAGTTATGTAGTTTCATTGATATCACTATAATCGAAACTTGCATTTTGCAAGGATACGCGAGCATGTTATGCAAAATTCTCCACCTCCTTTTCCACACTTCAAAGATACATTCTATCACATTGTGTATTGGCAAGTATGCATAATTGAATACTTCCTTCTAACTTCTTGGTTGTCTTTGACACTAAAAATTTAGTAGATTATATCTCTCACTTTTATATGGATCTAAAAATCCATACTCATTTGGATATCTAGAATCTATCAAATAATATTTATTTATGATAACAAATACACAAGCACACACATGTGTGCCATCGATAGCTCTTACGAAATGCTACATGAAAAACAAGAAGTATCGATTGTTAAATGATTGAAAAAAATCCAAATAATTTATATTTAGCATTAATGATATATAAGTTCATTAGTTTTACCTTGAAATGAGGCATATATCTTGCATCCATCTCAATTTTTTTGTGGCCTGTTTCTAAATTCAGGGTTTTCTAGTTTTATAACATTTACTACGAGTAAACAAACTATTGTCAGAACCTCATTAAAGTATCTACTAATAGTTTCACATAAATCTTTCTTAAACTTCTCTATTTGAAGCATCTCATGTTAATGCATAAAGAAATATGGTTCAAAATCAAAGCTTATGCTTTGCAATGTTGCTGCATCCATTCTAAATATATTGACACATCATTTTCAATGTACTTGTAAAATTTTATTCAATCATGTCATACCATGTTGTATGAAACCATACAAAGTTCTTTTTCTATATAATTACTATAATACATGGAGAAATCTCTGGTCATGCATGATACTAGTTTACAACGATCAAACTCTCGCCTATAGAATGATTCACGATCCTTGTCATTACCGTTGTCATTGTTATCATTATCTGTATTGCCACCATCGCTGCCGCCACCACCATAATTAACATAATCAACAACATGCGAATGTTGAATAGCGCATTAAACCATTCGAATTTCATATCTACAATATCAAATAATATATAGTATTTAGGAGTATAATAAATTATAAGAGATCATCAAATTGCGTTAAACTTCCATATTTGTTAACAAATTTGGAAATCTTTCTACACATATTGTACGTGTTACTACTTGTTGGACTAAATGATCTCATTATTGGTGAGTTCGGAATTATATAGATTCATCCCATTACCTTCACCTTATTAATTGATTTGAACTTTGTATGCCTAAAGATTTTCCTTTGACTTTTTCATATTATCCAACCTCTCATTAATGCTCTCATCATCAAATGCATTTTTAAATTGATTCCAAGCCTTCAAAATCAGCCAATGAAAATTTAAGAGAATCTAAGTTTGCAACTTTCAAACTTATAATGTAACTTGAATAATATACAAGCATCTCTTGATGACTATCTATATTTTTAACTATTTATTAATTTTACTTATGGCATTATATGTAGCTTTATTTTTTGCATCATAATCTTCATTCACATGTACAATATTTATTCTTGTGAATGTGCAATCAACTGTGAATTCTAAGATGGAATTAACAATGTTAACTTAAGAAATATTATAGTTATACCCAAATTAGTATAGCTAAAAATTTTAAAAAAATATAACTTACTTATGTTTATAGATATAGGCTTTTATGTATCAATCTTCCAACTATTTGCAGTATTTTATGAATATGTACTTTTAATGTTGAAAAAGACATTGTAGTTACCCATATAACACTTATATAGGAATGAATGCAAGTGTAGTCCGTATTTTAAATGTTGAACATTTTTTTATTGAAGTTGTCCAACTATATTTTAAAAGTTATTCTTTTAATCTAAATGTCTCATCCAATTTTTCTCATTTAAGTTGTCTGAATCAATTTCTATAAAGTTAGGTAGAGAATGTTAGTTGTTGAGCTAACTCATTTTTATGGTTGAGTAAAAACAAATTTAGGTACTTATCACATGTTGCACTGTAAATAATATAGATAAGTTGTAGTACCTATATAGAAAGCTTCCATACAATCACAATAATAGTAAAAGTTGCACATCTCTAGAAATAACAGTAGCAAGAAAAATCAAAATACAATGCACACAATGAAAGATAGACTCAATTCAGGCACTAGTCCATAAACCAGGATAATTACCTCGACATATTATTTGATAGCATGAATTTTAAATTAAATAAAATTTCAATTACATGCTCAACTTTAAATAAATAATCAACAATGTTAAGGTGTTTAACACCAATTTGAAACCTATGTTTTGTTAGATATCCCTTGTTGGTGTATAATACTCGCGATCTCACTTGTATTAGCAGGTACATTGTATAAAATTCAAATTCTCATCAACACGTAACCAAATTTCCATTTCACCATCATAACTAATTTTTCAATTCAAAGATGATAACTTATAAATCTCTTTGTTTTTCCTAGCTGAATTTATGCATTAATGTGGAAATAATATTTGATTTTAAATTCCTTGAAATTAATCACTTATTCATCCATCAATAATTAAATTAACATGTTAATAACCACATCCTATAGTAAATTAACCAACCTAATTTAATAATTTTAATTTTTTTGCCCTAGCCAAAATTTCTCCTTCCTTAAGCATGAGTATTCTTTTTCTTTCAATTGATCCAAATCACTTTACCATACATCTTTTATTTACTTAACAAAACTTTACACAATTAATCTATCAATTGCATTCAATAGTCTAAACATAATTTTTCTTCTATTTGGGCGAAACCCTTGTCTAAGAGGAGAAATGAATTTCTCTTCAATTTTTTCAAATTGAGTTGCTGCCCAATTATTTTTCACATAAACTGTCATAAGTCAACAATCAAAGTATATAATCTAACACCTTAACATACAATTTCAAAATCCTTATAAACTAAAATTTTCCATTTAACACTACACAAAAACTATCTCAATTAAGTGTTTTGAAGAAGTTTCTTACCTAACTCAAAGAAAAAGAAAGGTTAAGAGCTTGGAAAAACACCCTTATCATCACTTTTCTTCCTCCCCTATAAGAACTCCTTAGTCAAATATTTTCAAGGGTTTAGACCGTGGTTGTCAAACTCGCTAGTTGACTTCTAAAATCGTATGATTTTACGAGTCAACACAAATATACCATGTGAAATCGGGTAGAAAACTCGAAACTCAGTAAACTCGGTCAAACTCGGTCAAACTCGGTGAACTTGGTAAACTCGGACCGAGTTTACCGAGTTTGACAAAATTAATAAAAACTATTGACACTTCTGAGTTCTGATTCTTTCGCCTTCGCCTTTCCTGAAAACAACTATTACAAATCAATTAAGTCATCCTATAATTTATTTGAAAAGTAATAAAATATATAATTAAATTATGAGTTTACCTTTTTGTCCAATGCGATGGAATTTGGGAAATATAGATAGCTTGCGTGCTTTAGTTTTCA
>Ga0307515_10012714_pt1 | contig 15806 bp, 14 predicted proteins | sample 17_EM_MG_FD_194513 | JGI IMG/M metagenome (GOLD analysis project Ga0307515, IMG submission 194513) | Populus trichocarpa ectomycorrhiza microbial communities from riparian zone in the Pacific Northwest, United States - 17_EM | ecosystem: Host-associated > Plants > Roots > Unclassified | place... | reverse complement strand
CGTTTTTTTTTTCCGTATCACTTCCCTTTCCTCCCCCCTCCTTCTCTACCGCCCTTCGGGGTGCCTCATGTTGAGGTTGTGCTTAAAGTTAGCTGTGTGCTAGATAAACCACAAATGCCCTAGTAGTCGTTAATAGGGGACTCCTCTGGCCGCCGAGCTGATGGGAGTATAATAGATGCACGCACACACACACGAGGTGTACGTTTACAACACAGCGCCAGATTCAAAACTAGTCCAAACTGGGATGAATCATCGCAGCGAATGACATGATGCTGTGAAAGCAGGGACACAGGAAACTCATACCTTCGCGGGTTGGGACGTAACAGCAGGACGACGGAGAAAGTGTGGTTGTCGTGCGATTCAGGTCTCTGGGACCTGTAGCTGTCACATCCTCCGACCCCACGTGCGTCGTTTTCTCGCAAGGCGGATATGGATCGCGAGGCGGGTGATTGAATTTCCGGAGGTGAGTTCCACCCAAGTTCCACCCCTGTGCTTGCTTCGTTGGCGCAGGCTTCCAAAGGGTCTTGTGGCCATCTTTTTTTTGCTAGATGACAAAAGTGCCCCGTCAGGATAGTGTCGATACCCCAAGAGGAAGCGATTACCCGGTCAATGAAGCTTCGTTAAGGGCACAAAACAAGGTAGTGAAACGAGCCCCTGCGGTGTGTTCGATGAGGTCAAATGATTGTGTCCTTTGTTGTGACCTGTGATTAATATTTCCAATCACACGATGTCTGAGGTTTTTGCGGGAGCGCGACTTCCCCGTCGAAAGGCGACTTGATTGGTTTGTATCAATTCCACTCCCCTCGGACGAAAATGCAATCGAGACAGTGGCCACAAGACCAGGATAGGCAGTAATTATTGATTATTGACGGACTTCTTGTACAGATTAAGAAGCAAATCATTAGCTGTCAAAGTAATGATTCTGGAAAACAAACGGTCAGTGGCGAGGTCCGTTGTTGACCAAGTGAGTGGACGTACGTATGAGGTGCAATTCTAAGGAAGTGAGCGGTAGATCCTGGCGGAGGATTGAGTCCTGTAACAGTCGGTTGGCGCGCGAAGGTGCTCACCTTTATACCAGGCCAATGGCCCTTCAGCCTTCAATGTCTTCCACAGACAGTCTATAGGATTCTTGTAGAGTGTTCCGACATAAGTTCCGTTTGGTAAGCGCGTTGTGGGTTGATTGTACACCCGGGTTAGCGCCTTATGAGTCCATCAGTGCTGCGCGAGGGAAGAGTATATTTGGTCCCTTACCGTATCAGCCGGCTGCATGACCACGCACTGAAATAGATTGCTTAGCAAACAGAAGAAGGCGAGGAAAGGACTGAACATACAACACAAATCCCAGAGATTGTGCTGCTTGCCAAGAATGTTAGTGTGCTGTCAGCAGGTAGGATACCACGCGACACGATCTGGTTCTTTGTCCAGTTGTAACTCGGCAGCTGAACCGAGGATCCCATCGAAGTTCTTAGAATTGCCGCATCCATGCCGCGGAAGATGCCGCGAAAACCTTCAGCCCTGAATATCCTCACAAGAGCTTCCCGCGAGTTCCTGTAATAGTGTTGAGTTCCGACTGGCAGAACAGGAGAGTATGCCTAGAAACGATTTGAGCACCTGCTTAAGGATACGACGACCGGAGGAGTACCTGCATCCGAGCCTTGATCAAGAACATGGGATTTCCCAGTGCCGCTAGCAGGCGAGGTCGATTATTGTCCCCGCCCTGAATGATGGATTTGAAACCCCACCTCCAACAGCACCACTGGAGGCACCGGCAATCAGGGATGTCCATGGGACTTGATCTGTGGACGAATAGCCTGCGGTCTTATTAAGGAAGCAGCGGAACGGTTCATAGAACGCTGGGAGGAATTCTCTGAGTAAGCGCAGGCGACTCGCGGTCTGACCAAGCCAGCTCACCAAGTCGTGAGCCGTTCAGCAAAATCTTGACAACGTTTTAGCAATATTTTCTGCGATATACGCGTGGTGTCTCACTTGATATCCATACTGTTAGATCGGTAAATATAAGCTCATGCCGTTGACCATAATTGAGTTCGGCAAAACCCTCAGGCTAGACGTACCGCCGGAGCAAGCCCTCGTTGAATTCCTCGTATGCCCTCGTTCCTCCATGTCTTCCTAAATACATCCAAAACGTTGTTGTAAACCCTCGGACCTCCACCCTGGGCAAGTTCGCCTTGCAATTGCAGACGCGTCTTCGCTACCTCGGCCGGGTTCGAGACGGTGACCTAGCCAGGAATTAGATTATTTTCCCCTCTTCTGCGCCGGCACGAGGAGCACTCAGTACTCACAGCACAGCTTGCAGCGACCCCTCCGATTAAGAAGTTTTCTAGGGTCGACAGCGGCCGAGGTCGGTTGGTGGTGGCCATCGGAAGTTCGGAGTTCGATCGACTTTAACCGGACCGCCCATGTCCCTCCCTGCTTAAGTAGACGGCCGCACGACTGCATCGACCACAACGACACGACCGATGCAGCCACCGAGCGCGAACATCCGACTCGCCGTCGCCGTCTCTCTCGTCTCAATCGCCATCCCCGGAGTTGTCAGAGTCATATCGTCGCCCTGGACGCTCTTGTTGCTCTCCCCGCTGATCATCTTCCTTGTTGCGACTTGTTTTCTCTGTCTCAACATCTTTGTCGGGTATGTATTGGACACAACTCGTCCGCCAAAGAGGAATCAGCTTCAGAATGTAGCCCGTCCGTTCGCTTTTTCGACGCCCGCAGCCTGGCAAGCCGTTATCACAAGATCCCAATGGTCTCACAAGTCCCCCAAGTCCCTGGCCCCACTCATTCCCGACTATCCAACCGTATCCGCTTCGCTGAACGATATCCTCATCATGATTGTTCGTGACTTTGTTCTTGCGTGGTACAAAGATATATCGTCATCGCCCTCGTTCCCCACCGCGGTGTCCTCTACCATGCACAGTACCATCGACCAAGTCCTTTCAAGGGCCAACAATATCGATTTCCCCAATCTCATTGTCAAGAAAATCATGCCCAAGATCACGACCCACATCGAACAGTTCCGTCAGTCCGAAATGGCCCTTCGTGGGGCCGCTCTTGAACGAAAGCTTACTCAATCGGAGGAACTGGATATTCTGCTCGCAGGGAAGTACGCTAGCATGGGGTCAGGAAAATTACACCCTGCAGTCGAAAACCTGTCATCAACGTTCACGCGGCAAACCGAAGAGGCGCATCTCAAGAAATTGGTTCACAGGATCCTCCCATTAATTCTCCCCGAGAAGGAAGCAAAAAGCAAGACCGTCAAAGTCGTCGTTCGCGAGATACTTGCTTGTGCCGTTTTGTTCCCCGTCGTGGAGATGCTCTCTGATCCGGATTTCTGGAACAAAACGATTGACGAAGTGGTAAATGCGATTTCACCCGTAGAATTTTACGTCATTTTCTCACCTTCACCAGGCAGGCGCAGCTATTCATCAACAGTGAGAAGAAATCGACCCAGAGTTGACATGGAGCTTGACTGTATCTTGATAGGCGGTTAGTTTCGAAGGTTCGCAATGTCTTGGAGGCTCAGATTCCGACTGCTCCCAACCCTCGAGTGCCAGGGACCAGGACCCCCGCGACGGAGGCAATCACCATTCGCACGGATGCCAGACAATTTGAATCTTTCCTCAGAAGTATTGGTCGTTGTGCGTCTCTCCTTGATGCACGAAGGCTCAAGAACGATATTGTGGGAGAGGTTAGGCGTACCAGGATGCTTCTGGGTACCGTGTATTCCTATTAGAGCTTATTGTGCTGGTTTGGCTGATTTTTATACTCAGCGAACCACGAGAAGGACGACTGGATTGATGGCGAGAAGACAGAAGACGTCGTCTCGTACCTTGATCGTTTGTATACCGCCAAGAAGAAGGTTGAACAGCGGATCGTTGTTTTGGGTGGCGAGGACGATTCTGTAAGAACATAAACAAAATGTCCAATGCTCTAGTCTAACGGATACCTTGCAGCAACCCATCCAGTCGGAAACGCCCACGACCAACGGGCTCAGCCTACGAGACGTTCTCACGACCCCGACCTCTCTGTCATACTTCATGGAGTTCATGGACCGAAGAAACCGGTCTCTCCTTGTGCAGTTCTGGCTCACCGTGGAGAGTTTTAAGAATCCTCTGGAAGCTGTAGATTCTGATTCATCCGGGGACGATGACGACGAACTCATCCAGCACTCAGAAACCGTCAAGGAAGATATTACAATGGTCAACGACTTATACTTCTCCTCTCCCACGCCCCACCCAGCACTTTCCGTGATCTCTGCCAAACACATCAACGCAATTCGCGTCTTCGCACTTGACGAGAGCACTCCTAATCCTAGCACGGAGAGGAAAGTTAAGAGGAACGTCATGTTAGCCCAACGGCAGGTCGAGCGTGATATGGAGGGGGATTTCGAAGACTTCCAACGCTCGCCCCTATGGTTCCGCGTTGTTGGGGATACGGAATCGAACAACGCCATGACCGCGTCTGTCATGAGTTCTTCCGTGGTCTCGGATGATGGACCGTCTCCATTCAATACCATCCGTAAACGTGATTCTCCGGACCCCGGTATCCGGGCCTCCCGAACCAGCAAACCTCCAATTATGATCAACCCTCCATTGACCATTCGTTCCGAATCACTTCCATCCATGACCGCGGTCTCGACCGAACGTGAACCGCTTTCTCCCGTTCGTCCTATCCAATCAAGCCTAGACCTACTCATGTCTTCCACCGAGAACGTAGCCGACTCCTCGCGTGCCCCCTTGTTCGACGAATCGGAGGACGCACAAATTGGCCCCATAGATGATGCTCAAGCTCAAAGGATGGAGGCCATTCAAGCCGCTCTCACCGACATCATCGCCTTCGACAATGAAGAATCACGTCATCCCCGCACGGAAACACCTGATGAGGTACCGTCCCAACGAGGGTCAGGATTTCTGTCCGCCAGGCGATCCGACGGCCGGAGGCAATCTAGCTTGGATGAGGAACGTGATGCCGAGGAGGAGCGGCAAGATGAAAATGATTCGAACGCCCAAATTGCGTTGCCCCTGGCTGGACCTGGAGATTTGCAATTAGCATACGAGATTGCAAGGCTGGGAGAGAAGCTGAATAACCTCCGAACTCAGGACACGATGCTTGATCGGCTCATCAACAAAGCAGATCTAACCGGCGATACCCAAGAGCTGAGGTTGCTACAGAAATCCAAGTCTGCACTGAATCGAGAAATCAGGGAGCTCAGTTTTCAGAAGACCCAGTATGAACTTCAGGAATCTGCGAACAGGTTGGTGTCTGATAGGACGAAGTTGGCGATCGTTAACTCAACGGTTGGAGAGGAAGGAGGGAAGAGTGTTGTGAGATACATTGTTGAGGTTCAGCAGCTTGCCGTAGATGGGAGTTTTGCGACCGGATGGGTGGTGGCAAGGAGGTATAACGAATTTCTTCAAATGCACAACCGCCTCCGGGACAAATATGCTTTGGTTCGTGGGTTGGATTTCCCTGGAAAGAGGATCGTTACGGGGTTATCTGGCCACTTTGTGGATACCAGGCGAGTTGCGTTGGAAAAATATATGCAGGTAGGCTGTTCATCGCAGATTCATTTTCAGTGCTGACGGTATGGCCTAGAATCTTATTGCAATACCAGCTGTGTGCGAAAGCGAGGAACTCCGTGCCTTCCTCTCCAAGGATTCACCATTCATAGCTTCCGAACCACAAACACCATCACCGAAATTCCCACTTCCGGGGAAGGCCCTGGTCAGGACGATGTACAAATCCGTGACGGAGAGCATCGATGACATGTTCTTTGGACCATCGATGCTTGATGTTCTCATCCAACGTCTCACAACTCAAGCTGCTGAGTTTGCGGGAATAGTTGGCAGTTCTGTTCACGATGAAGACCTGGTCGCGCAAGCTCTCAGGGCCTCGGGGAACAAAGCAACCGAAGATGCGTTGGCGAACCTGTCCGGTGATTTGAAACCCCTCGAAGGGGAGACGAGTACCTCGGATTTTACAGCGCCCATATGCGATCTGGTCCTGGCGATCTTCGAGCTGAACAAGAAGAATAATTGGTTCAGGAGACAGGCGATCGTAATCATACTACAACAAGTCCTTGGGGGGACAATCGAGAGGTAATCGGCCACGGGGGGGGACCACTGAGAGCCTTTCTGACTGGTTGATTCAGGAAAATCCGGGATACCTTCAAAGCGTTTTTGGAAGAGAGCCGGGTCATGACTTTCATCGATGCCTTCAAGAACGGGCTGTGGCCGGATGGGAAACTCAAACCTCCTAGCGTTCCGAGGACGCTTGATGAGAAGGAGAGGGCGAGAGACGAGGCGAACAGGAAGCTGTCGGCACTTATGCCAGGTATGGGACCCTCTACCTTGTCTTGGACGTGGGTTCACCGTCGCCACTGTAGATTTGGCTGCCAACATGATCGGAAGATCAAATGCACGGAGGGGCGCGCGCAGGATCTTCGCTGTTTTGCAAAACCGAAGGTTGAACCAACACATTGTGTATACTATCATCGACGAGGTGGGTATTTGTGTTCTCCTCGACTGCCAAACGGTTCACGGACACGGCCCTTAGGTGTTCGCGGCGTTTTTCCCTGAAACTCAGCAAAGCTAGCGACGATACCATTTGCTAACTTGCTCACGCGTTGAGTATTTGTATGTACGACGGGAACCGTTCCTACCGGCTCTATCTTTGGCTACTTTTACTACTGTAATTTGTAACCCCATGTAATCGAAGATACCACCCCACCAGAACATGGCCTTGCTGTCGTCATGACGTGGTTTTTTCATCCCCTATCGACCCAGACATTACTACATCCTCCCTTGGTGACTCTGCAGTCCCTTGGGCTTCGGCCGATTTCTCAACCTTACGCTTCTTTTGACGGTGCACAAGTATCGCTTGTGCGTCGGGATCATCGAATCTACGAAGGGGGAAACATCAGAACGGAAGTGTAAATTCGCCAGGGTAGAGGAAGTACGTACATCTTGAATGCGTGCAATATGTATCCTCCCGTACCGGACATATTCATCATTGGGTGTGTCCTTCCAGGAAGCACCTGCCAACCCCTCAGGTGAACTGGATGAGAATAGAGTAGATGAATGGAATTTTACCTGATATTTCCGCTTCCAAGCTTCGGTTATGTTTGCTCCTAGGTACCCTCCTGCGCTCTTCATCTTCGCTTGCAAATCGACCAAAATCTGAGAGCCGGGTGGTGAGCGAACCCAAATAAATGACCCTCGCATATGTGGCCGCACCTGAAGGTGTGGACAGTGGAACACAACTGGCGCGGACCCAGAAAGGTAAGTGTATGTCATTTCGAGAATCGACCAGGGGTCGTATTCGCTCGATACGAGAAGCCTTAATTCTCTGTTGTTAGAAACGGAGGGATCGCAGTCTTGTGGGAGGGACAAACCCTTCAAAATCACCAGCGAAAAAGTCCTGCCGATTCGCATCCAACTGATCCACGATTGCTTTCCTCTTGCTCAGCCGTTGTATTTGTTTGTCTGAGTACAGCTCGCCTGACGGGACCTCTGTCGGAGGTAGAACTTCAAGAACATATAAGACTTCCAGTAGCGACGGTTTGTCGGTAGGAAAGCGTACCTGGTGTGTAACCCTCCTGTACCATCGCCCAATTTAGCGATACGAGAGTTCGGCTGACCATATCTTTGTCGAAACCCATACTCTGAACCACCGGGTACGTCGGCGCAGATTCGATATCGCAGATATTCACAACTTTCCCTGACCCTGCAGGCAGATTTCTCAAATCATTGGATCGCTAGGAGTGGCAGACTATTTACCTCCCAACCGGTCCAGTATTCCTGCGACGAGGATACCAGAAGCTCCATCTACGACAAGATACCGGCCACCTGGCCTCACGCTCGCAAGGTTAAGCATCTGTGACAACGCGTCGGCACGTATGTCTCGTAACCGATTTTGATCTTTCGTGTACCAGTATTCGCAGACGTTGAACAATGTTGGTTCTATTGTCGCGAAGGTTCTGGAGAACCTAGATGATGTCAGTCTTATTAGTCTGCAAGAGGAGAGATAACAATTACTTTGCTTCCTTCCGTTTCTTGTATTTTTCCTTACTGTATTCGGTCTTGAGAGCGAAATTCGCATGTTGTTCGATCTGTTTCTGGATGATTTCCTGAAGGATGTGATTGTGAGCGATTGTGTGGACCAGGGTGGGATTTGGGAGTCCTAACGGATGAGTGGACGCCGGACTGTTTCAAAGCTTCAATTTCGGTCGTGGTAAGAGGCTGTACGACCTTGTCATCATTTATCAGCTCGTTTGTTGCTTCCGTAAGTTCTGAAACGAGTGCATCAGCTTAGGGTTCGAACTTTGGGTACACCACATACCTAAATCTTGCATCGTCCTGGGAGGCAACTTGTGTAACTTTTGGCCCACTATCTCGTATGCCAGTCCATAGGGATCTCCAATAAGTTCATTCGCGTGGAAGGTCCCAGTTTTTCCGAGGGAAACTGTCCTGAAACAATCAGCTCGACAACGCGAAAAAATGTCCGGAGCACTTCGTACGAGTTTTGTTTCAGCACTGCACTCTTGATGTCACCTCTCGGAAGACGGAAAAGCACCGTCTGGCCAAGGGTTATTATCCCCCGCGTGTTTATTTGTTGTTGCTGCGAAGAGCTCGCTGTTGGTTCTGCCGTCGGGTTTCCCAAGTCCATGAGAGACGATGTAGAAGATTTGCTTTCACTCTCGATCACTCTCGATCTCTCGCCGTCATGTCTCTCGACGATAAGCTCGACGCTCTGCTTAAACAGTCTCAGCAGAAGTCGTGGGCTAAACTTGGCTCAGAGGAAGTTTCACACCTAACCCAGGCATTTCTACCGACCCAATCAGCCGACACCCGATCCAAGGCCTACCTCGTGTTATCAGCCGTTTGCCAACATATCCGGGAAGCTATCACACCTCCAAAGGGCAAGGGAGCAGAAGAGTCAGACCCCGCTACCGAAGCGTTGGTGAAATTGTTCGCCCCACCTATACGCGATAGGTTCAGAGAGACGAACAACGATGAACTTATCACGGGCGTGTCCTTTTTCATCGCGCTCTTCCAGGTGGATTGGCAGTCGGCTACTGTGATATTTCTGGAGGATGGTGTATTTGAATCCTTGACGGATGTTGTTGATTTGGCTCCCTCCAAGGAGTTGGCGGGGGAGATCGCGAGGTTGGTAGCTCAGGCCAGTACTCATAAACCGTGTCGGGAGAGGATCGTGTCTTCAGACCTGCAAGGATGGTTGGAGAGGTCGAGCAGACAGACTTCGGATGCTTCCCTCCGGTCAGCTTCGGCGGTGGCCCTAATCAAACTCTCTCGAGGAACGGCAGAAGATACGAAAGGCCTCTCCGCTACAAACTCACAACCTTCTACTTCATCATCGGTCGATGGAACGGAGCTAGCTTCCCTTATGAAGAACCTTGTCGTATCCGGAGACGATTCATCCGCGGTCACGAACGCTGTCGAAGGTTTAGCCTACATGTCCATTGAACCCCAAACCAGGGAGGCACTCTCCAAAGACACAACCTTCCTCTCCCGTTTGTTCAACCTCATCCCCCGTCCAAAAAGGAACCAGGCGTTTTCCGTATTATCCGCTACGAACACCGCCCAAGTCTACGGCATTGCAGTCATAATCTCGAACATCTGCTCGTATCGCCCGCGACTGTCCCAGGAGCAGGAACAGATCGCCAAGCTGAGGCAGATGGCAAGTAACCCCTCTCCTTCCGGGCTAAAGTCTACGGAACCTGTCACGGATCCACTCGATGATGATTCCTGCGTTAAGGAGCGATGTAGAAGGATGGTTACCGCGGGTGTTGGGGACGTTCTCTCTGGAATGGTCCGTGTCACGGACGGGAAAGGAGTGTACATCAATGTTGCAAGAGCCATTCTAGGTCTAGTGGAGGACAAGGAAAATCGAGGAAAGTTGCTCCAGGGTGGTTGTTCTCGCGCCCTAATCACGATTATCCGCTCGTTCTTACCACCGGCCACGACTCCGGTGAAACAGGTAGAAGAATCGGTACTGGACGCCATACAAGCGCTGGCGAAGTTCGCCATCACTGCTTCTCCACTACACGTCTTTGGACCAGACCAAGGGTCCATCTTCGATGCCATCCGACCATTCTCCATCTTACTCCTCCATCCGTCGTCTTCCCTCCTCCAACAATTTGAAGCATTGATGGCGTTGACCAACTTGTCTTCCACTAGTCCCGAAGCGTCTACCCGAATATCTGAGTCCGAGGGACTTATGAACAAGGTGGAATTCATGCTTCTTGACGATAACCAGCTCGTCCAACGCGCTTCAACGGAACTCATCTGTAACCTCATTGCTGGTTCAGAAAAAGTTTTCGACAAATACGGTGGCCAGGAAGAGACCGCGAATTCGAAATCCAAACTACAAATTCTCGTTGCCTTATCGGATGTCGAGGATCCCCATACGAGACTTGCGGCTTCGGGTGCGCTTGCCACCGTAACATCCTCCCCAAACGCTTCCAAAGCGTTGTATTCCCTCCAAATGGAACGCCATCGCGTCTTCCCCATCCTCGCTCAACTCATTGATCCGACATCCGAGGATGAAGACACACCACCGGACCCTGCAACCGCCGCCGGACTCTTGCATCGCGGGATCGTCTGTGTACGAAACTTTCTGACTTCGTTGGATGACGGGTTGATAAAGGCGTTGGTTCCGGATGCGAAGAGTTCTGGGTTGGCGCAGGGGCTGGTTAAAGTCGTGAAATCGAATGCGGAGGCGCAGAATATGAGTATTCTGCAACCTGCTGCGGAAGCATTGAAGAAACTGTATGACCATGGCGCTGTAGTTTTGTAGTGATAGGATAAAAAATATACGAGGTGTTTTGTAACCAAGCCGGAGCCGGGAGATCAGCTCACCGAGCTGCGCGCTGCCGTACACAGGTCGATCGCTTCTGAGGGCGGCATCATCACAACTTGGTATATCACCCCCATCCACGGTCGCCCGGCACCCATACCATTCTGCACGTTTCCAAGCTAGGACGGACATCTAGACTTCATCTTATTATACGGAATGGTCAGCCTCGTCACGATCTTCCCCCTTGTCTGCCCACCCTTGACTCAATCCATGGTCAGGCTATCTCCAAGAAGGCGGGCAAGAAGGCCACGCCCGCAACCAAAAAGGCGGGAGGAGGGAACAACAAAGTCGCAAAGGTTCGTCGTCCTCATGTTTTACGTTCTTTTGTTCCTCAGTAGCGGGGCATGCAGGCCGATTGGAAGGAAGGTTTCAAGAAGAAACAGGTCGGCGTATCTGACATGACGTTGCTCACGACCATCACGAATGAAGCTGTGAACGAAAATCTTTCGAAAAGGTGGAAGAACGGCGAGATCTATACGTATATCGGAGGTGTCTTGATATCCGTCAACCCGTTTCGAGGTGCGTTCCGGACTTTGATTTACGCTTTCATCTCGGCTCGCGCTACGTTCCACCCCCAAACTGTCCATATCTCAGTAAACCAACCGCTCACCGGCGCCTCCTCCCTTCCCAGATCTTGGAATCTATACCGACGATGTCCTCTCCAAGTACAAAGGCAAAAACAGGCTAGAAGTCCCTCCCCACGTGTTCGGAATCGCCGAATCAACATACTATAATATGAATGCCTATCACGAAAACCAATGTGTCATCATCTCTGGTGAATCAGGTGCCGGGAAGACTGAAGCTGCCAAGCGGATTATGCAGTACATCGCAGCCGTATCTGGGGGTAAGGATAGCAGCATTCAAGAGATCAAAGACATGGTGCTCGCGACAAATCCATTATTAGAGAGTTTCGGATGCGCAAAGACGCTGAGGAATAACAATTCCAGTCGGCATGTACGTTTTTGCTTATTTGTTGCGAGTTTACATCTTCTGATATGCGTTGGTTGGAAGGGTAAATACCTCGAAATCATGTTTAATGACCACGGAGAACCTATCGGAGCCCGGATTACAAACTACCTACTTGAAAAGGGCCGTGTGGTTGGGCAAGTCGAGAACGAGCGAGACTTCCATATATTTTACCAGTTCACGAAGGCAGCAGGTGACGAACAACGAGGTATGTCCGCCCACATGACATCCCAGAACTCATCCCGACCTTTCTTCAGAGGCATTTGGTATCCAGGGGCCAGAGGCCTACGCTTATACAAGTCTGAGTAACTGCTTGGAAGTCCCCGGTATCGATGATGTCAAGGATTTCGAGGAGACATTGGTCAGTTTCCGTTCGTCACTCCTCAGCTCAACGTTATTGACCCTCCCAATCTCTCAGCGGGCTATGCAAATCGTTGGCCTCACACAACATGAGCAAACAGAAGTCTTCCGAATGCTCGCAACTATCCTGTGGCTTGGAAACGTCCAATTCGCCGAAGATGACAGTGGCAACTCCACGATCTCGGATACGAATGTGACGGATTTTGTCGCGTATCTTATGGAGGCCGACCCAGCAGCGGTTCAGAAGGCCATGACGACGAAGGTCGTGGAGACTCAAAGGGGAGGAAGAAGGGGATCTGTATATGATGTCCCGTTGAACCCGGCACAGGCTGGGTCAGGCAGGGACGCATTGGCTAAGGCGATTTATAACAACCTGTTCGAGTGGATCGTGTCCAAGGTCAATGTGTCAATGAAGCCTCGAGGGACCATCGCCCAACTTATTGGTATTCTGGTGCGACATTTTTCCTCTATATGGGACTTGAACTTTAATTGGGTTCACAGGATATCTTCGGTTTCGAGATCTTTGAGGTTTGGGGTCGCCACGCGCATATACCGTATACTTGCTAAATCTTGACCTTAGGACAACTCATTCGAACAACTCTGCATCAATTATGTCAACGAAAAGTTGCAGCAAATCTTCATTGAACTCACTCTCAAGACTGAGCAGGAGGAATATGTTCGAGAACAGATCAAGTGGAACCCGATCAAGTACTTCAACAACAAGATCGTGTGCGACCTAATTGAAGAACGTCGCCCACCTGGTATTTTCGCCGCCCTCAACGACGCTTGCGCGACAGCCCATGCTGACCCGTCAGCCGCGGATAGCAGCTTCATCCAGAGAACGGCAATGTTGTCGAGCAACCCACACTTTGAATCTCGTGGAGCCCAGTTTTTGGTCAGGCACTATGCTGGAGATGTCATGTATAACGTTGCGGGGATGACGGACAAGAACAAGGATACCCTCATCAAAGATCTATTGGACCTCGTCGGAGGCAGCGGAAACGCGTTCTTGCAAAAACTCTTCCCTGATAGACCCGACCCGAACAGCAAGAAGAGGCCCCCTACACAGGGAGACAAGATTAAGGTATGTTCCATGTCCTGCGGAGGAATTTTGCATGTTGTCTGATGGGATACGCCTCTAGGCTTCCGCAGGAGCTCTGGTCGAAAACCTTATGCGTGCCCAACCCTCCTACATCCGCACGATCAAACCCAACCAGAACCGCTCCTCTACTGAATTCGACGACAAAGCCGTCCTCCATCAGATTAAATATCTCGGTCTACAGGAGAACATCCGTGTTCGACGTGCAGGTTTCGCGTACCGGAACACGTTTGAAAAGATGGTCGAGAGGTTTTACCTACTTTCCCCGAACACGAGTTATGCTGGAGAGTATACATGGCAGGGGGATGCCAAATCGGGATGCGAGAAGATCTTGACAGACACGGGAATCTCGAAGGACGAGTGGCAAATGGGTGTCACGAAGGCATTTATCAAGAACCCAGAGACGGTGACCTTTCATTCTAACGGTTCCCTCGAGAGGTTCTGAATGGTTTGTTTTTAGCTTTTCGCTCTAGAAACGATGCGAGATCGGTACTGGCATAATATGGCTGCTCGTATTCAACGTGCATGGCGTAATTATATGCGGTACAAGCACGAGTGCGCTCGGCGCATCCAACGTTTCTGGAGGGCTAATAAGGAAAACATCGAGTACGCCAAAATCCGAGATTATGGTCACCAACTCCTAGGGGGAAGGAAAGAAAGAAGGAGATTCAGTTTACTTGGCTACCGACGATTCATGGGTGACTACCTCGGCGCGAATTTCAAGAACCCCCTTGGCCAGGAGTTGAAAAACATTGCCGGGATTTGTGAGTCATTCCTCTGGAGATTACTTGAGTTTCACGAGTGACATCCCTGGCCAGCGGAGAAGGTCTCGTTCAGTGGGCGCATTCAACTTTTGGTTTCAAAACTTGGCCGGTCGAGTAAACCAAGCCCTCGATATCTGCTCTTGGTATGACTTTCCTATCCCCCTCTCTCACAAATTTCATACCTCTGTAGACTGGAACGGCGGTGTACATCCTTATCACGACCGCAAAGGACGGTAGATCCATGACATCCCTTGAGCGGAAGATCCCACTCGTGACCATCAAAGCTTTGTCGATGTCCAACCTGAGAGATGATTGGATGGTAGCCCTTTTTTGCCCATGTTATGACTGCGAACTCGGATGACGACGGGCTTTAGGTCTTGCATTGCAATATTTCGGAAGAAGGAGACCCTGTCTTCAGCACCGTGTTCAAGACCGAGTTCACAACCTGCCTGATGCAATTGACGCGGGGGAGCATTAGCATTCAGATTACCCCTTCGTAAGTGATTGGACCCTTCGTCCGTATCCCCAGGTCTAAATGCCGTCTTTCAGGATCGAATACAACAAGAAAAGGGATAAGAAGACCGCTGTCAAGTTCCAGAAGGATGAGACAATCCCGAGGAATGACATGTACAAGAGTCACGTCGTCCATGTGCCCTCTGGAGAACCACCCAATAGTGTTTCGAGGCCTGTACCAAAGAAGAAGGCTGGTTTTGTGAAACCCATCACGCAAGGCAAATTGCTGAAGGCCGGTGGTCCTTCGGTGAGGGTTCCTTGGGCTTCTTGGTTTCCAATGAAATCAACTGATTGCCTGGTTGTACTAGAAACCAACAAGCTCCTCAAGACCCAAGCCCGCTGCTCAGCCGTTACCAGGGAGGACAGGTATATCCGCGCCAGTCAAGCCCAGCGTCACATCGACATCGACCATCACGACGAGCAGCGCAGCTCGCCAACCTCCTCCACCACCAAGTCGAGCGCCTGTGCCACCGCCACCGCCTGCGGAACCGGATGTTGAGTTGTACAAAGCTAAGTTTGATTTCGAAGGACAGCAGGGTGAGATGTCCCTTACGAAGGACGACGTCGTTGAACTTGTCGAGAAGACCGACAATGGTTGGTGGCTAGTGAAGAAGAACGGGGTCGAAGGTTGGGCACCAAACAATTACCTCGTTCTCGTCCCTCCTAAGCCCAAAGCCACTCCCGCTCCACCTCCACCTCCCCCACCTCCGGCCCAGAGGAGGGTTCCTGCTCCTCCACCTACCACTATTACCATCACTTCCCCCACTCCGGTGGCAAAACCACCAATCAAGTCGCTTGTTGCCGACTCGAATGCCAAACCAGTTTCAGTCTTCCCAGGAATGGGACCTTCTAATGGTTCGGCGATGCCATGGAAAAGGGCACAGAGTCAACAAGATTCGACCGATAACTCTCCAAACAATTCGCGACCGAATTCTTCGTTGGGTAATAGGCCTCCGCCAGTAGCGGCAAAGCCTAAACCGGGACCTCCCCCGATTGCTTCAAAACCGAATATGTCTGGAGGTGGCAGTGGACCACCGAAGATCCCTGGTAAGCCACCGATACCTACTACCCAACGGCCAACTGCCACTTCGAGATCCGTACCTCCCAAACCTGGTGCGAGGAACCCACCTGCGGTCGGTGGACAGCTGGATCTCGCCGCTGCTGTGAGTAAACTGTCGATTGTTTCGTGCTTGACGATATCTGATTCAGTT
>Ga0307515_10012713_pt1 | contig 15806 bp, 19 predicted proteins | sample 17_EM_MG_FD_194513 | JGI IMG/M metagenome (GOLD analysis project Ga0307515, IMG submission 194513) | Populus trichocarpa ectomycorrhiza microbial communities from riparian zone in the Pacific Northwest, United States - 17_EM | ecosystem: Host-associated > Plants > Roots > Unclassified | place... | reverse complement strand
GGCTCCGCACATTTCTACCGCGGACGCACGTTTAAGCCGCTGACCTGCGCAAACGCGCGTCCACTGATCTTCAGTGGATCTTGAGGTCGCGAAAACCCGCAGGTTGGCCGCGAAAAAGGCGTCCTGCTCTGACTTAACCACTGCGGTTGTTTGCTTGGATTAAGTCGTGTAAAAAGTCTCGATCCATGGGGGTGCGTGCACTGTACGGACCCCCTGGCGGGGCCACCCGTACCTTCTTCCCGGCACCGGGAAGAAGGGGTGTCGCGGATCGCGACACCCCTGGGCGGCGTCTATGTGACTGCGGTTACTGTTTCGGGCCGTTTACCGGAGGGTACTTGCCATAGAACAGTAACCGGAGCACCATCACCCGTGTGACCCAATACGTTGCCCTGGTCTGTCGCCTCTCACCCCGTCCGGACGGCTCGTATGACGGCGTTGACCTGCAGGAACGCTGGGGTCGTGAGTATGCCACCAAGAAGTGGCCCGGCCTACCCGTCGAAGTGTTCGCCGATCCGGGCATCTCCGCAGCCAACGGCGACCACCGGCCACAGTTCGAGCGGTTCCGGGAGTGGCTCAACGGCGGCAAGGTGGCCCACGTATGGGCGGTTGAGCAGTCCCGTCTTGAGCGTCGAGAGGTTGAATGGTTCCGTCTCGCCGCCGAGATGGAAGCCGCCGGCGTCGACGAGCTCGACACCAACCGCGACGGTGTCGTCCGCGTTCGTGACGCCGTCGCAGGGATCAAGGCCGTCCTGAACGCGGACGAGGTCCGGAAGATGAAGAAGCGCCTCCGAGATCGCCTTGCCGAGAACGCTGCGGACGGCCAGCCGCCCGGATCGAGGCCCTTCGGGTACGCGCACGGGAAGAACGCCGAGGGCGTGAAGACGTACATCGTCGTCGATGAGCAGGCCAAGGCAATCCGGGACGCGGCCGCGTGGATCCTCAACGGCTGGTCCCTCGCGAACGTCGCAGTCGAACTCACCGGCCGCGGGCTGCGCGGCGCACACGGCGGCCCGATGAACGGCAAGGCCGTGCGCAAGATGGTCACTAACCCCACAGTCGCGGGCAAGCGCGTACACCAGGGGCACATCGTCGGCGCCGGGAACTGGCCAGCGATCCTCGACGAGAACACGTGGCAGGCGTGCCGCCTGAAGCTGTCCCAGCCGCGTCGAGTAACGCGCAGGGACGGCGGTACCTACGAGATCAGTGAGGCGCACGCCAAGGCCAACGTGGCGTCAACGGGGCGCAAGTACCTGCTCACAGGTGGGCTCGCAACGTGCGGGGTGTGCGAAGCGCCGCTGGTCGGCACTACGAAGCAGTTCACCCGGCGGAAGAACGGTCAGCGCCGCGTCGCGCCGTACATGCAGTGTCATCCCCACCGCGGCGGCAAGGGGTGCGTCGGAATCATGCTCGAAGCACTGGAGTCGCACGTAGTGAGGAGGCTGTTCACCGAGCTCGACAAGCCGGAGTTCCTGGACATGGTCGCCTCCGACGTGCACTCAGGCCGGCGAGACGAGATCACCGATGGCCTGGCGGACCTCGAGCGGCGGCGCGTCGACCTGGCGGAGCTGTGGGCCACGCCCGGCGAGTTGTCCGACATGGAGTGGCGGACAGCGCGCCGGAAGCTAGCCGATGGTGAGCGTCTGCTGCGCTCCGAACTGTCGACGCTCCCGTCGCCTGTCGTGAACGTCGACATCGCCGCGGTGCGTGAGGCATGGCCGGACATGTTGCTCGACGAACAGCGCGAGTTCGTGCGGCTGTTCGTCGACAACGTGATCGTAAAGCGGGCTACGCCTGGTTTCCGGCAAGGCTTCGACGGCGCGCGCGTGGCTATCGAGTGGAGGCGCGCGTGAATGGGACTGGGTCCAGCTTCATCCGGCGTCTGCACATCACGTGCACGGACAGGAGTACCCATCCTCGCGCGGTGATCACAGTTCTCGATTGGAACCGGGAGCGTGGGCCGCTCTACTACATCCCGACTCGTCGCGACGGACCCTGGGATCCGCCGTCGCAGGACTCTCCGAATTATCAGTTCGAGTGTCCGCGCTGTGGCAGGCATTGGCAGCTGAAGCCGGAAACGTGGGAGCGCGTCGCAAAGGGCTGCATCACGGCGAGACTCGCCGATGTCGACCTCAGTCAACTTCCGTTCTGAAGCTGCTACGCTTGCTTGCATTGATCGCCCGGATGTTCGGCTGGTGACGGCGCCAGGGCAGTGATCATTCACCAGTGATAGCCCGCTCTCCGGTGGGAGGATTCATCCTGCCCCGGAGGCGTCCCAGTGACTTGGACCCACCACCGTGCGCGCGTCGCTGCACTCTCGCGTGACCGCGCCGAAGACGACCCCGAGCTTGTCGAGGCCCGGCAGCAACTCGCGGAAGCGGTTCAAGAGGACCGCGTTGTCCGAGCCGTCGACGATCCGGCGCAGCTGGCCCGCGCTGCGGCGATCGTCCGTGCCGCGTTGGCACGCCGGCGTCTGACGCTCGACGCTCTCACCTCGCCGCAGCAGAACGCCCCCGATTTTCCGGAGGCGTGCTGAACATGGCAGACAGCGAAAAGGGCCCCGACAGCAACGGGGCCCCGTTCGACCAGCTTGGCGACCACCACGGCACCGAGTCGAGTCTAACTGAGACCCCCGGCGAACAGCTGCGACGACGCCGCAGCGCGTCGTACCGGCTTCCTCCGCTGGCATCCGGCCGGCGCGACCCGTGGTGCTACCTCCCGCCGGCACCCGGATGCGCGACGGCTGAGGCGGCCGAGCGGACGCGCCGACACCTCGACGAACTCGGCCTGATGTCCGACGTCGTCGCCGGAGTGCTGAGTGAGGCCGCGTGACCCCGACTCGGTTCGCATGGGAACGTGCCCTGCGAGCCGATGAAACCGTTCCGTGGCACCTGAAGTCGGTGCTGTTGCTCCTGGCAACGTACATGAGCAGTGACGGGTCCGAAGCGCGTCCGGCCGTGCCGACACTGGCCCGGCAAAGTGGACTTTCGCGTGCGCGAGTCTTCGAACTCCTCCGGCAGGCCGGTGAGCGCGGTTGGATCCAGTCGGTCAGTGCGCCAGGAAAGATCACGGTCAGGCTTCCGCGGATCCCTGACCAGTCCAGCCCACCGGACGGGTCCGAGGACCTGACCCGTCCCGCCCATAGGACGGGTCAGGAAGAACTACCCGTCCCGCCCATAGGACGGGTTAACCCGTCCAGCCCACCGGACGGGTCCAGCCCACCGGACGGGACCCGTCCCGCCCATAGGACCCAACAAGTACAAGACAGGAAAAAAAGCGTCGCCGAGCCGACGCGCGACGATGTCACGAAGCTGTGCGAAGGCCTTCGCGCTTACGTCCTCGCCAACGGCAGCAAGTGCCCGCCCGTCGGCGACAGCTGGCGTAAGGAAGCGCGCCTGCTGCTCGACCGCGACGAGCGGGACCACGCTGAGGCGCTGCTGCTGATCGAGTGGTGCCAGGCGCACGAGTTCTGGCGCTCGAACATCCTGTCCATGGCGAAGTTCCGGGCGCAGTACGACAAGCTCCGCCTGCAAGCCCAGCGTGACCCCGCCTGGCGCCGGCGTCTCGGTGCGGTGTCGGCGAGCGTCGAGATCAACCCTGACGACGTCCTCGGCCCGGACTTGTGGCAGCCGCCGGCCCCACCTGACGAGATCAACAGCGGGCCTGACGACGTGCGTAGCCGCTGGTTCCGGGAACAACGCGCCGTACATACCGCGGCCCGCGTCGCAGAAGCCCGCGAAGTCCTCCATCGCCGTCACCAGTTGGGAGCCACCGCATGACCGACACGGAACCCACCGCACCGATCCTGTACGACCCCTTAGCGGAGCGCAGCGTCCTCGGCGCGGCCATGACCTCACCCAGGGCCCTCGCGGACGTTGTAGGGCTGCTCAGCCCCGCCGACTTCTTCGACCAGCGCCACGCGTTCGTGTTCGAGGCGATCACGCACCTCGCCGACCTCGGCACCGCTGTAGACCCGATCACCGTTCAGGCCGAACTCGAGCGACGCGGCAAGCCCAACGCGGCGGTGTTCCTGCTCGACGTCTACGGCGAAGTCCCGACTGCGGCCAACGCGGCGCGCTACGCCGAACTGGTCGCCGACAAGGCCCTGCTCCGACGACTCGCCGAAACCGGGCAACGCGCAGTCCAGATCGCGTACTCACCCACCAGCGACGCCGCGGCAGCCGTCGAAGACATCCGAGCCGAGTTCGACCAGGTAGCGAGCGCCAGACGCAGCAGCACCACCGCCACCGCGGCCTCAACGATCGCCGAAGCAGCCCTACAGCGGTACGCGGCACCGCAGCCGAGCGCCCTTCCGACCGGACTACCTGAACTCGACGATCTCCTCAACGGCGGCCTCCGCCCGGGCACGCTGACCGTTGTGGGCGCACGTCCCGGCGTCGGCAAGAGCGTCCTTGGCGTCAACCTCGGCTTGAACGTCGCGCGCAACCGTCGCTCGGCGCTGATCTTCTCGCTGGAGATGACAGAAGCTGAAGTAGGCGACCGGATGATCGCCAACCTCGCGTCCGTGGAACTCGACCGCATCACCCGCCATCGACTGTCCGACCGGGACTGGCAACGCGTCGAGCAGGCCGCCACCAGCCTCCGCGGCTGGCCACTGAGCGTCCTCGACTTCCCGAACATCGGACTCACCGGCATCCGGACACTCGCCCGCGATCACCTCCGCTCCGCGGCCGGCCTGGATCTTGTCGTCATCGACTACTTACAGCTGATCCGCCCGGCCGACCCTCGAGCCAACCGCGAACAGCAAGTAGCCGCCATCTCCCGCGGGCTGAAGCTCCTTGCGAAGGAACTCGGCGTTCCGGTTGTGGCCCTCGCGCAGGTGAACCGCGGCAGCGAGGCGCGAGCAGACAAGCGGCCGGCACTAGCCGACCTCCGTGAAAGCGGCGCGATCGAGGCTGATGCCGACGCGGTGATCCTCCTCCACCACGACATCGACCGCGAAGGGAAGCTCGAGCTCCACCTGCCGAAGAACCGCTCAGGACGCCAGGGCGTCACGCACATCGATTGGGCACCCCACTACAGCCGCATCGGCCGTCCTGCCCTCGCGGAGGCCGCAGCATGACCGCTTTCGCGGCGGCACGAAACCGACGACCGACCTCCGGAAGACCTACCCTGAGCAGCAGGAACGGAAGGGGATGACCCGTGAACGACCGCAGCATCGCCGACGCCCTCGCGGCACTGAACGCGGACCAGATCGTCGGGTTCCGTGCCGACGCTACGGAACTCTCCCGATCGCTCCACGAAGTGCCGCCGCTCGCCACCGCGTTCTGTGCTCTGTCGGAGGTCGGGTACGACGAAGCCCTCACCGGGTTCACGCAAGCCGTGACCAACTGCAACCCCGAAGAACGGCAGTTCATCCTTGCCCTTGCTCGCCGGGCCGTTCGACACACGCAGGCTGAAGACCCGCGGAACCTGTGGCGAGCCATCAGGGCAACCGTGCTCGCCCTGATCCGGCAAGACAGGCCCGGACGATGACTGCGGCGGCGGTCACCCGGTCGCTCGGCGAGCTCGACGTCATCGCCACCGTCGCGGCCATGTCGAGTGCTCAGCACCGGGAGTTCCGCCACTCCTGCGGGCACGCCGCAGATCTGTACCGCGTCACCCTGCCGGCCGTCTCGGCATTCTGGGCGGCTCTCGCTGCTGTCGGACACACCCCGGGCGCTCTCGAGACCGCGATCAACCGATGCACAGTGGACGATCTCCGCCACATCGAAGCGGTCCTTCTCGGTGCAGAGCTAGCGGCACGCCGATCGTTGCGTATCCGCGCGGTGTGGGCCGCGTGCCGTGACTTCGTGGGGGAAGTCCTGAGCGAGCAGGTCCGACGCGCTCGGGAGCAAGCAGCACTCGAGGCGGCAGTCACTGCGGCGGCCGCGGCAGTCGCAGAGGACTACCAAGGTCGCCGGACGGAAGCCGTCCTGACGGCGCTCGCGCAAAGTGGCGGCGCGGGCCTGCCGACGCGAGTTCTCACGGCGCGATTCGGCGGTGCACCTGTCCGCTGTGCCCTGCAACGGCTTCGCGCCGCAGGGCGGGTCGAATTGCGGGACGGGTTGAACTTCCTCGTGTCGGGCTTGGAAACCTGAACCCGGTAGGGCACAATGGGTTTTGACCGAGACGGGATTGTCGCCCCGTCGAAGTTTGCAGAGTTGAAGTGGGAAAGCACTACCGGCCGGCCCTCGGCGTTTCACGTTCGATGACCGCGTGATCACGGGGATCTGAGTCCGGCCAACTGAATTACATCGGGCCGATCCGTTCGCAGGGGCCACTCAGAGTCAAGCGAACGGGTCGACCCAGGTGCCAGCCCTACGAGGACCACTCAGAGTCAGGTAGAGGCGCCAAGCTCCCGCGAACGTCACTCAGAACGCGGCGGTAGAGCAAAGCCAGGTGCGAACTCAATTCGTCCCTTCGCCGGGCGTCGATTCGCCCTGCCCGCCTGAAATGGGCTCTACTCATGACTTTCACCGCCGGTTCGGCGGTCGACCTCGCAACCCTGCGCGCCGACCGTGACAGCCTCTCTCGACAGCTCCGGTCCATCGCAACCGACGCGCAGCGCGCCGGGCAGATGAGCCTCTCGGCTACCGACACCACGCAGTTCGACTCCCTACTCGCGCGGCGCAACAAGCTCGACAACGAGATCGCCGCCGCCGAGAACAAGGGGAGCTCGACGCGCTCCACCCAGGCCGCCTACGACCAGGTTGCCCGGATCAGCAGCGAACCCCGCACCTACCACAGGGGCAGCGACCGCAAGGGCTCGCAGTTCCTGGGTGACGTCGCCCGGCAGTTCCTCACCCGCGATCCCGACTCCATCGACCGTCTCACCCGGCACATGCAGGAAGAGCGCATCGAACGCGGTCAGTACCTGCAGCGCGCGGCCGGCACCGGCGCGTTCACCGGGCTCGTCGTCCCGCAGTACCTCACCGACATGTACGCCCCTGCCGTCGCGGCGATGCGTCCGTTCGCGGACATCTGCAACCACCACGACCTGCCCACCGAGGGCATGACGGTCAACATCTCCCGCATCACCACCGCTTCGTCGGTGGCGCTGCAGGCGACGGAGAACACGGCGGTCTCCGAGACCGACATGGACGACACGCTCCTCACGGAGAACGTCCAGACCGCGTCCGGTCAGCAGACCCTGTCCCGGCAGGCCATCGAACGCGGCACCGGCATCGAAGAGGTCACCTTGGGTGACCTGTTCAGGCGGTACGCCACGACCCTCGACAACACCCTGATCAACCAGGCCACCACCGGTCTGGCGGCGGTCGCGACGACCACGACCTACACCGACGCAACCCCCACCGTGGGAGAGCTGTACCCGAAGCTCCTGGGTGCCGCGGCCGGCGTGGAAGCGGCTCTGCTGGGTCAGGCTGTCCCGTCGCACGTGATCATGCACTCCCGTCGGTGGTACTGGATGCAGTCGCAGGTCGGTCCGAACTGGCCCACCATCCAGCAGCCGGGCATCGACCCCCAGTCCGCCGGCGCGAACAACGCTGTCAAGTACGGCAGTGGCTCGCGCGGTGTGCTGCCCAACGGGATGCAGGCCGTGGTCGACAACAACCTCGGCACCGCGGGCGGCACCGGCACCAACGAGGACGCGATCTACGTGGTCCCGCAGGACGAGTGCCACCTGTGGGAAGACCCCAACGCCCCGGTCTACATCAGGGCCGACCAGCCCAAGGCCGCCAGCCTCGGCGTGCTCCTCGTGCTCTACGGCTACTTCGCGTACAGCTTCCGACGCTTCCCCGCGGGCATGCAGTCCATCACGGGAAGCGGCCTCCAGACCCCGTCCTTCTAGGCCGATGCCCACCACGAACTCCGGCCGTGCCGGGACCGGCCGACACGCGGTCCCGGCACGATCGGACCACCCCGAAGTCGATCACGAGTCGATCAGATGTGGATCACTCATGATCGACGATCATGACGGCCAAGATCTTTTTAGGGGCCTGTTCGGTGACCCGACTCCCGGCTCCGAGCAAATTTCCCCGCGTGACGAACTTTGGAAAACGTCACGCTCACTCTTCGGAGTTCCTGCTGGTCACAGCGTCACGCTGTCCCGGCCATCACGGTTGAGCGTCACGCTAGCGTCACGCTACCCGTCACGGTCCGGGGTAACGGCCGGGCTGGTGGTGGCCCATGTCTGACTTGACTTTCAACGTGGTCGCGTTGGACAGGGCAAGCAAGACGTTCCTGTCTGCCGCAGAGTCGGTCGACCGGCTCGAAGCCAGGCTGAACAAGCTCGACGGGACGACGGCGACCGCGAACGTCAACGTCAAGACCGACGAGTCGACCAAGGCTCTGGACAGCTTCACCAACCGATTCACCCTGATGACGGCCGGCATTGCTGCGGCCTCGCCGCTCGCTGGAGCCGCGATCCTCGGCGGGATCGGGGCGGCGTTCATCGGTGTGGCGGCAACGGCTCAGGCGTCGAATCAGCAGGTTCAGCAGACCTACAAGACGCTGTGGTCGAACGTCGTGCAGGACACCAAGGCGGCCACCAACGTCCTGGTCCCGCAGCTGGTCGCGTCCGGCAACCAGATCGGGCACACGTTCGAGGCGCTGGAACCGCAGATGCGGCGCGCGTTTTCCGCGGCCGGCCCGGACTTGCAGGCCCTGACAAACGGCGTGACGCAGTTCGCGACGAACGCCATGCCCGGCGTGACCGCGGCGATGTCTTCGTCGCTGCCCGTGTTCCAGGGCGTCGAGCATGCCGCGTCCGACCTGGGCACTGCGGTGGGTACCTCGTTTGCCAGCATGGGGCAGAACTCCGCCGCCTACGGCGCCACGGTCCAGTCGTTCGGCCAGATCCTCAGCACCGTGATCACCCTGGGGATCTCCCTGGTGAACGATCTTGCGCAGGTGTGGGCTGCCAGCGGCCAGGAGATCAGCACCGCCGTGTCCGCGGTCGGGCAAGTGGTGACCGGCCTCGCGTCTGGCGCACTCCCAGTCCTATCCGAGGGATTGTCGGCCGCGGCGCGCGTGATGACGGTCGTCGCGAACGTCCTCGAGCCGATCGCGCCGATTCTCGGCACGGTCGGCACCGCGGCGTTGGTGACATGGGGCGCGTTCAAGCTTGCCGCCGTGGTCACGGGTGGAGTGAACGCCCTCGCTAGCGGTGTACTGAACATGGGTGTGGCCATGGAGACCGGGGCCGCCCGTGCCACTGCAGCCGGCTTCGCGCTCGAAGGGGTAGGCGCCCGGGCCGCGACGGCTTCGGTAGGTACTGCTGCGGTCGCTAGCTCTCTCGCCGGTCCAGTGGGGATCGCTGTCGCCGGCGCCGCCGTGGGGTTCGGATTGCTGTCTGGCCTCATGGGCAACTCGTCGAATTCGGCGCAGCACCTCGCTGGCTCTCTGGAAGGCGTCGCTGGCGCCCTTCAGGCGTCGAACGGTCAGATCAACGCCGCGGTGATCGGCGCCGTGCAGGCCGACGGGGACTTCAAGGACGCCGCCGAGTCCGCACGCCAGTTCGGGATCGCCCAGGCGGAGATCACGGGCGCGATCACCACGGGCGGCGGCGCCTATGACGCGTTGGTCGCGAAGCTACAGAAGATCATCGACACGCACCACAAGTGGACCACGGTGGCCGGCGGCTCCCAGGTCGACTCTGGGCTGAACGACACCGGGCAGGCCGCACAGGACCTCCTCGACAAGCTGAGGGATCTCGACGGCAAGTGGAAGGGCGTGCAGGTAACCGCAGAGCAGAACACCGCCGCGCTCCAGCAGCACGCCAACCAGTTGACGAGCAGCAAAGAGGGCATGGCCCAAGCCAACTCGATAGCCGAGGCCTACGGGATCAACGTCGCCCAGGCCGCGTGGGCTATGAACAACTTGGCTGCCACGAGCGGGAACGCGACGATCGGTCTTCAGGGGGTCGCCCGCGAGATGTCTCGCGACCAGCTGGCTACGTCGAACGCTGCGGCGGCCATCGGCAAGACGTTCGAGGAAGCTGACAACCGGGTCACGCAGGCCCGGAACTCGGTAGCGTCGGCAGCGCATGGCGCGGAGCAGGCCAGCCGGGCGGTTGCGGACGCGATGCACGGCGAGCAGCAGGCAGCGCGTGCGGTACAGCAAGCCCACCAGGGGGTCGCGGACGCTCAGCGTGGCGTGGAGACCGCTCAGCGGTCCTATGTGGACGCTCAGCGGCAGGAGCGGGATGCGCAGGTTTCGCTGAACGAAGCCCGCCAGCAGGCCATCCGAGACCTCAAGGCGATGCATCAGCAGCTCGACGATCAGTTCACCTCTGAGGCCTCCTCTCGGGTGCGGTTGTTCGACGCGCAGACTGCGGGGTTGAACCTCGGGATCACCTCATCGAACGCCCGCCAGATCGCCTCCGGTCCGGTAACGGCCGAGAACGAAGACAAGGTCAAGGCCGCGATTGACCTGCTGTCCGCGCAGAACAGCCTGAACGCCGCCCTGCAGAACGGCGCGAACCTGAAGCAGGACGTTGCCGCCGCGGACGCCCGCGGCGTGGAGGGCTCGAAGGGTGTCGTGTCGGCGCAGCAGCAGCTGACGTCGGCGCAGCGGGCAGTACAGGACGCCTCCCGCGGAGTCGAGCAGGCCCAACGCGCCGTTGTCCAGGCGCAGCAAGCTGTGTCGGACGCGTCGTACGCGCAGCAGCGCGCCCACCAGGCCGTGAAGGACGCGCAGTACCAGCAGACGCAGGCGTCGCAGCAACTCGGTGCAGCGCAACAGAACTTGACGACCGCAGTCGCCGATACCTCCCGGACGCTGGACGGCAACAGCGACGCCGCCCGACGGAACCTCGGGATGCTACAGACCCTCTCGGACGCGATCTTGAAGGAGTACGGCCCCAACGCCGCCGGGTACAACACCCTGATCCAGGAGACCGCGGACAAGTTCGGCATCACCACCGGCGCAGCGCAGGATCTCTTGGCGAAGTTGGGTGAGATCCCGAAGGACTGGAAGTTCGGGATGACCGCTGTCGCCGGCGTCGACACGGCATCGCTGAAAGCGGTGTTCGGCGGCTACTACAACGACTCCATGAACCAGCGCAAGACCATCGGCGGCACCGGGTATGCGGCTGGTGGTCAGGTATTCGGTGAGGGTGGCCCGCGGGACGACAAGATCCACGCGATGCTGTCCGACCGGGAGTGGATCCACCCGGTCGACGCGGTCGACTACTACGGGCCGGAGTTCATGCGCGCGGTCCAGACCAAGCGGTTCCCGAAGTTCGCCACCGGTGGCCAAGCGACCATGAGTGACTTCCAGGCCCTTGGGTTCGGGTCGGGTGCCGGCGCGGCGTACGCAACGAACATCACCGCCCTCGAGACGATGGGGTTCCCGCATCCGCCCCAGTTGCCGAAGTACGTCCCCCCGCCGATGAACGTCGGCTACCCCACAGGCGGAGCTGCGACCGGCGGAGACGCGCTGGCTGCGCAGAACTACGCCCGCTCGGTACTCGGGTTCTACGGGTGGGGCCAAGACCAGATGGCGCCGCTGATCTCCCTGTGGAACGGGGAAAGCGGCTGGCTCTGGTGGAAGCGCAACCCCTCCTCGGGTGCTTACGGGATCCCGCAGGCGCTGCCTGCCAACAAGATGGCTGCGGCAGGCCCGGACTGGCTCACCAATCCCGCGACTCAGATCAACTGGGGTCTCGGCTACATCAAGGGGCGCCACGACTACGGCTCGCCTGCGGCGGCTTGGTCGAAGTGGCTGTCGCGCAGCCCGCACTGGTACGCGGACGGCGGGCAGGTGATGGCCGGCAGCCTCGCCCATCTTCCGAGGCCTCGTGCCTACGACAACGGCGGTGCGCTCCCGCCGGGTCTATCGACTGTCTACAACGGCACCGGAAAGCCGGAGAACGTCCGCACCTCGTCGCAAGAGGACCAGCTCCTCCAGGCAATGCGGGACATGCGTGCGGCCCTGGATCGAGCGTTCACGCGGCCAATGGAGGGCACGCTACGCACAGAACGGGGCGCGCTGTTCGGCGAGTTCAGGGCCATGTGGCGAGACGTCGAGCGTCAGGGTGGGGTCCGGCTCTAGCTCTCCGGCGTGACCGGGTGGTCGCCCTCGACGCGGGCGTCTTCCGGTCGTCTCGTCGGGGCCATCCCGATACCGATGGTGAGCAGCAGTCCGGCCACGCCCACGGAGTACCCCCACCATCGGCGGGTGCTAATCGCGTCATCGCAGCTCGCCGCGTAGCCGTCGAACGGGTTGGAGGCGAACGGGCCTCCGAATGCACCGCTGATGTGGGCGCGCTCCGCGGGGGTGCTGTCGGGGCTGAACGCGGTCCCGCAGGTCACCGACTTGCCGCCATCGGTCGTCGCGGAGACGGGCAGCGCGAGCAGCAGGATGCCGCCGAGCACGGCGAGGACCGCGACGGTGGACAGATACCTTCGAACGCTGGTCGTCACGGTTCGTTCCCCTCATCGGCGGGCTTGTCGCCCCTATGGGTCGCTTCGATCAAGAGTTGCGTTGCCCACGTGACCTGACTGTTACGTCAGCACTGGGTGCACTTGTCGATCGTCGCCTGGTCGGTGGGGCAGGAGTTCCGGCCGGTCATGGGACACGGGGTTTCCCAGTCGTCGTCGACCATGCACGGGGGCAGGGTGCGCGCCGGCTGTTCGACCTCGAGGTCGATGGTGGGGGCGGTCATGGTTCTGTCCTCTTTCTGTCAGGTGTTCAAGAGTCCGCCCGCCGCGGTCGGGGGTGAGGCATCGGGGGTGCCTCCGCGCGGCGGGCGGACGTTGGGGGCCCGGTCGACGCACCGCCGCGAGGGGGAGGGTGGGCAGTGCGCCGGCCGGGCTGTCAGGGGGCCGTGCCCTCGAGCGCACGCCGTTGGGCTTCGCGGATCTCGTCCTGCAGGGCGTCCCAGGCGGCGTCGATGCCTTCCCAGCCGGGCCCGGAGTTCGCCATCAGGCGCCGCCCATCACGCGCCGGTAGTCGACCGCGGCGATGCTCTCGACGACCTGGTCTCGGGTCGGCACGGCGACCGCGTTCACGACGACGGTGACGCTCTTTCTCGGGATGTCGATCACCTCGGCGGCGATGCCGCGCTCGGCGAGGTACTTCACGAGTTCGGTGTTCCACTCGCCGCGGTCGAGTTGCCCGTACGCCTCGTAGGGGTAGACCAGCCAGCCCCCGGCCTGCAGTTTCCCTGCGGTCTCGTCGAAGTCGCGGACTCGCTCCGGGGCGGGGGCGCTCACAGCTGACCACCCGGCCGCGGTGCGCCTCCGAGGCTGTACCAGTCGGTCAACATCTGCCGGAGCGCGGCGAGGAGATCCCCGCCAACCTGGTGCAGGGGGAGCAGCACGGTGGGGCCGCCGTCAACGCGCATCGCGGGCTCAGGCTGCCCGTCGAGCAGGACCAGGCCCACGGTGATCTCTACCGGGCGCCCCGTCGTGTCGCGAGTTCGGATGGTCCGCACCATCCGCCAGTCGTCATGATCGCCTGCCATGCCTCAAGCGTCGACCTCACAAAACCCCAGGTGAAGGGCTTGCGTGTTGCGCAAAGGCAGGCGCAAAGGTGGGGGAGAAACCAGCGGAGGCGTGACGCGTCACGGCGGACCGTCACGTGACGCTACGGCCGGTCGGGGAGCTCCGCGCCGGGTTCCTTCGTGAACCATGCGGCGAGTTCGTTGATCACCTTGGAGCGATCGGAGCCTGTCTTCTTGGCGTCGCGGTCGAGTGCGTCCCAGCGTTCATCCGGCATCTTGACGCTCCGCGTGGGCGTGCGGCCTGTAGCGGGCCGGCCGATCTTGCGCTTCTCGGTCATGGTCCGGGAGCTTACCGTTATTTTGTGTCCATACCAAATCCCCTTGCCAGGGGGTTTACCAGGTGTTAGTTTGCGTATGGATAGAAAGTAGGGGGCGGCCCCCGGTGGTGCTCACAACACCAGCCGGAGGCCTTGATCCACAGAGAGGTGTGGACCCGACATGAAGGATGCACGACACGGCCGAAGGTTGTCCAAGCGTCAGAAGGCCATCCGCGACCTGACCGCGGTGGTCGGACGCGTCGAGACCACGGGAGAGACGCGGGACCAGTGGGACCCGGAGGTCCGGGCCATCCTGGAACGCGTCCAGCGGCCGGCGTGGCAGCGTCGCGTCCTCCACGCCGTGTCGCCGCGGTACCGGGCGCGGTGCCGCGATGCCGAAGAGTTCGGACGGCTGGTGAGGATGGCCCACCGCGCACTCGAGCGCGAGCAGGCCGGACCGCAGGTCGACGGCGGCGAGAAGGGTACTCACCAGGTGAGTACCCCCGAGGGTTTCGCCGACACCGAGACCCCCGACAAGGGTGCGCAGGATCTGCGCACCCCTGAGGTTGGTACCCAGATCGTGGGTATGAACGAGGGTGACCAGCGGTGACTCTGACCCCTGAGTACGAAGAACTCCGCCGGACGACCGGGGCCTCCGTCCCCTTCCTCGAGATGATGCAGGAGCGGGACCGGATCCGGGCGGAGAAGGACGCCCTGCGCGACGGGCTCGCCTACCTGATCGGCTTCCACGACGCGGCCGGCGCCGTGCCGCTGGAGAAGCTGCGCGCGCTGCTCAACCCCGAAGGCTAGGCAGGGGGGCCACCCGGTTCGGGTGACCCTTCTTCCCGGCGCCGGGAAGAAGGCTGGTCAGGAAGGGGTACCCACACTGTGGGTACCCTTGTCCGGTACCTCCTCGCGGAGTGCAACGCCCCCGGCTGATCCCCGGGGGCATCCGCGGGGAGCACTCCGCGAGAGGTAGCACGATGGCCGAGACGTTCGGCGACGCGCTCCGCCGCTTCCGCAAGGCGGCCGGCCTGTCGCAACCCCAGCTGGCCCGACGCGTGCCCTGCTCCGTGTCGTCCATCTCCCGATACGAGGCCGGCCTGCAGCGCGTCGACGAGCACGTAGCCGCACGCCTCGACGACGAGCTCGGCGCACACGGCCGTCTCCTCGAGTACCTACCCCCGCGGGCCCTCGACGTCGGCCCGCTCAACGCCGACCAGCGCGAGCGGATCGAGTACTCCACGCGCTTCCCTGGCCGCATCGACGACGCCGCGATCGCCGCGCTCGCCGACAGCCTCGCCGCACAACGCCGGCTCGACGACGTCCTCGGCCCTGTCCCACTGATCCCCGCGTCCCTCGCGCAGACGGAGATGGTCACCGGTCTGCTGAAGGAGGTGAACGGGCCGCTCAGGCAGCAGCTGGCGGGCGTGGCGAGCGAGCACGTGCAGTTCGCTGGGTGGCTCCACGCTGAGGCCAGGCGGGACGCTGAGGCCGTGCGCCTGCTCGGTCAGGCCGAAGACCTCGCCGACGAGGCAGAGGATGGCACGCTCGCCGCACAGGCCATCAACTTCCGCGGGTATCTCGCGCGGCAGCAGGGGCGACCACGCGCCATGATCAGGGGCTTCCTCACCGCGTACCACACACCAGGCGCACACGTGGCCCAACGGATCGGCGACGCCATCCAGGCAGCACAGGGGTACGCGCGGATCGAGGAGAGAGACGAGGCCCTGCGCCTGCTCGACCAGGCAGACGGGATGCTCGACGAGGCAGCACGCGACGAGCCACCACCCACCGCGTACTGGCTGACGCCCACCTTCCACCGCCTGAACAGCGGCCTCGCTCACCTCGCACTCGGCGAGCACAGCGACGCCATCGACCACCTCAGCACAGGCCTCGACAACCTGCCTGAGGACCAGCAGGGTGCCGAGTGGACGAACGAGTACCGCGACGGGCTCGACCAGGCCAAGGCCGCTAGCTGACTGCGGTACCCGGAGGACCCCGTTGTCGATCAGTAGTGGATCACAAGTGGATCACCCAAGATCGAATGAAGATCGTTTTTAGGGGTGGCCACGGTGACT
>Ga0307515_10012712_pt1 | contig 15806 bp, 3 predicted proteins | sample 17_EM_MG_FD_194513 | JGI IMG/M metagenome (GOLD analysis project Ga0307515, IMG submission 194513) | Populus trichocarpa ectomycorrhiza microbial communities from riparian zone in the Pacific Northwest, United States - 17_EM | ecosystem: Host-associated > Plants > Roots > Unclassified | place... | reverse complement strand
TATAGGATGGCTATAGGCTCTTAAATTATTTAAATTATATACTAGCATTTTATTAAACGGACGATTAGGAATAAGAACTCTATCTATTAAAGAGGGCTCTAGAAGCTTATTATATACATTAGGTAGGTTTAAATAACTAAGTCAAAATAGGTAATAGAAAGTAGGTAATAAAACATTTAATAAGACATTTAGTTATAAGTTAAGAGATAACTAAGATATAGTTCGTATAGACGATCTAGGTCGTTAGATAGTATTATAATAGTAGTAAGGAACTCCGATTTAGGTCGATATATTTTAAGTAACGAAGTATATAAGGGTAATTAGGGTTAAGTAGATAACTACTGTCCTTAATATAATATATAAACTTAGCGCCGCAGCCGATATTATAATAGGTCCTAGTTTTACAGAGGGTATTAAGACAGTTATTAATGTTTTTACTTTTACGCACAGCCGCGGCGCACCTCACCTCGGTGGATTAAAGTAGTAATTCTGTTTGTTGTAGCTGAAATTAGATAGCTTAAAGTTTCTATATAAAATTTTCCTCTATATCCTTAGATGCGGTAATTACCGTCCATATAATGCCGATGGCGAAATCGCTTATAACGTCCAGCTCTATAAAGTCCTTAAGTTTAATAAGCTCTTTAATGCGCTCGGCCGCTGTTAAGGTAATTATATTATATAATGCTAAGTCGCCTATTAGGCTAAAGATATCCTAAACGACATTAGGAAACCCGTTTACGAACTAGCTAGTTCCTAAAATATATTAGATTTTTATATTTATAAGCTCTTTTAGCTGTAGTATATTATAATAATTAGCAATTGTATTAATATAGACGTGGCGAAGTGTAATATTGGCCGTTATGTCTTTATTATCGCTACCGCTATTATTTAGTTTAGATGGCGATAAGGCATTAATATCGTTAAGTTACGCTATCTCTAATTCTATAGATTAAAGTTTAAGTATAAATTAATAGGATTAGCATGCGAATATATCCCTTACCTTAGCCAAGCGTTTCTATACTTACAATATTAGATCCTTACTTCTCCTTACTATTGTTATAGTCCCTCTTGTATATAAATTAGATTATTCTTTTAACGGTGCCGGAATCGAACTTATTAATATTTATAATATTAGTCGCCGCCTCCTACCCGTTAGTTAGTTCCTAGTTAGGGTTAACCTTACTAGATATTTAGTTGGCTTTTACCTAAAAGCCTTTATTATAGGCAGCTATAAGTATAGAAGATTAGGTGTATATAATTACTTTATAGACTTTAAACTTTAGCCCCTGGCATATAAGTTTTAAGTTACTATATTTCTCACTATCTATAAGCTGTGCTAAGCTAAGTAGAATACTTTTAGATAATATATTTCGTTAGTTTTCTTTCCTAGTTCTAGTTTTAACTACATCTTAAGCAATATTTAAGGGAGTAATTTAGTATTAAATAGGACGATTAAGAATAAGAACTCTGCTTTATTAAACGTAGCTCTAGAGCCTCTATATATATATTAATAAGTAGTTATTAGCCCTATCCGATCTGTGACGGATTTAGTTAATTAGTTAGAGCTTTAAATATTAGTCGCTTAACTAAGGACTAATGTAACTTCTAAGTGCCTTACTTTTAGAACCCCTTAGTTACACAATTACCTTAGCTGCACGATTACCTAACTCTTAGGCGTAAGGTTTTAGAACAGCTCCCTTTCTAACGCCAGCCTTATCTTTATACTAATATTCCTTATACCGGTAATACCTAATCTAAGCATCGTAGCAGCCTATTCCGGCCCCTGACGCCAAAATCTTCTAGGCGCTATATAGTAAAAACGCCCTTAAAAGCTAGCTACACCTTATACTAGCGTCCTCTTCAGCCTTGCTATATTTAAGCCTTATATATTATATATAAATCTAAATTAATAAGAAGCAAATGTTATAAAAATCCTAAAACTAGAAGTAAAAAAAATATATAAGATTAGATCTAGAAACACTAAAGAAGTTCCTATATAATGACCCATATAAACTTTATAATAACTTAAAGCCCCCTTATATATACTTAAAGAAGTTCCTATATAAATAGCCCTATAAGCGTAGCTATAAGTCTAAACCCCCTTACATGACCTAACTATCCCTCCCTATTATACTAGAGTAGATAAACAACCGCTATATACTATAAGCAGAGAAATAATTTAAATAAAAGGAAAATACTATAAAAGAATATGTTTATATCCTTAAGATATAAATCTATAAGTACTGTAGTCTTAAATACAACTAATAGTTGCTAAGGTGGCATGCGTCCTAGGTTTATAAGAAAATCAAAAAATCCTAGGTCGTCAGCATAGATTTACCCCCTATTATTACTTTTAAGGTAGTAAATAAATTTATCTAAGTAAAAGTATAGATTATCGCGAATACTTTATAGCTCGCTATAAGTCAAGCGGGTAAAGACTCTAGTAGGAATAGTAAAATATTATTTCGTTTCGCGATAGGCTAAACAAAAAGAGGCTAAAGTTTTAACCCTTTTACCGGCTTTTATTAGAAATCTTCTTTATATTTATATCCTAACTTATAGATTTAAGACTATAAAGTTAAGGCCACCGTATCTAACCGTCGCCTATATAGCCTTGTCGCTTAATATCTCTTTATTACTATTTACCCCTATTTCTTAATCTTTAGTGCTAAAACTATTCCTTCCATTACACAATATCTCTGCGTCCTATTCTTAATCCTTATTACTAAAGTCACTTTTCCAACTAGCTAACGCCTCGCCACTATCTCTAAAGTCAGTTTCTCTATCTATAAACGCCTACTTACTAGCTAATAATTTAGGGACGCTGCGTTTGTAGGTACTTAGGGTTATAGGATACCACTTAAGGAGAAATTATGGTTAATATTATTAGGATATAGAATAAGCCTATAGACCTCTAAGTACCAACTGCTTAGCGCCTTAAGTAAAAGATCTCCCTTAACGTAAGGCAGATTAATAGGAGTTAATTGCCTCCTGTATAAGGCGGAGAGCTTATAAAGGGCTTAGCCAGAATGCTAATTAAACCACCCTATAAGTACTAACAGCTCCTTTATTATAGATGGAGGGTTAATATATAAGATTAACTAGCTAGGATAAGTCTACTGCTTAGGTAGTATCTTGCCCTAGGAAGGATAGGCGTTAAAAGTAAATTATATAATACTATTCCTGTTAAGAGAGGCGTTATTAAAGGTTATTGTTAACTTCCAATTCTAGTTTACAACTTTATACAAACGCTTCTAAACCCTATTAAGGCATACGGCGTCCGTTAGGGATTATTAGCTATTTAAATTTAGTAATAGCTTAGCTAATAGCTACTCCTAATAATGCCCTACTTATAGATTACTCTAGGCACCTATAGTCTCGGGCGCAGATAATATATAAGCTAAGAGTAATTATAGCTACTAAATATTATACCACAGACACTATATAGGGTGGAAAAGGGCGGCTAGTATACTCCGCTTTTTCCTTCTACCTCCTGTCCTAACTCCGCCCTGGGAGAGAAATAGAATATAAACGTTGTACTCCTGGTTCTTATATACCATTAAATCCACTCACCTTTAAATCTAACCTCTTAGCTATATATCCTTTACTATCTTTATAAGAATACTAGATATTATATATGTTACCTTAACCAAGCTTAGATATATTACTAATATAACCTATAGGTCCTTAACCAGTGCTTATAGAAACATTACTATATACTACTACCCCGAGGGTAATATACCTAATTATCAACCTACTAGAAACCCTAAATCCTAGAATTATATCAATAACAAAGACACAGTATCTACTAGTAGGGAGAAGAGATAATCGTAGCTTTCCGACCCTATGCAGAAATAGATACCTTATACGCCTATTTAAACGCCTAATAAGGTCAATTCTTACGAAAACAATAATAATATAAAGGGCGATATACAAGAGGATACGGTTTGGGGAGATGTATAAAAAATATACCTTAATTACTTTAGGGACTTAGAAGGCTACGGCGAAGCTAAGATAGGCTTACCTAAGCTAATAAAGGACTATAGCGAGGCTAAGATAGACTCGCCTTAACCAGCGGATATAGTTACAGTTTCTAAACACGTTTTACTAATATATTTATAAGACGCCTATATTTATTTAGCAATACTAATAAGTAAGCAGGGAATAGCTTAGCTAATCTTATAACGTTTCTTAGAGTTACATCTCCCCTATCTAAAGTATTAACAATTTCCGATGCTATAATTTCGCGTAGACAACTAAAGTATCTCGTCTTATAGTTGCCTTCTTATTATATAATAAAGGACTTAAGATATCTCCGAAGCCTTAGTTATAAATCATTCGTATCTATATTCGGCCCTATTATAGTAATATGCTAGTATCCTACCTAGGTTTTAGCCGTGGATATACTACTAAACAGACTTGCATTATACTATACTAAAAATCCCCGTCTCTTTCGCCGTCATGCTAAGATATATAAACTACTTAAAGATGTTATAATAGAGATAGCTAAGAGGAGCAAACCGTATAAGCAAGGAGATTAACTAGGAAAAGCATTAGAGGATTTATTAGAAGAGATATTAAGGAAAAGGGCACGTAAGAGAAAGGTGGATTCCACTGTAAATAGAGATCCTAAGAGGTCTAAGGTATAAGAAATTTCTTATAAAGCGTTAATTAGGATTTCCTTAGCTTGGTGTTTTATTTCTATCTAGTTACTTCTATATTAAGAATATCTCGTTATCGTTTATATATATGGATAAGTTTTTGCATATTAGATTAAAGTTAAGAGACTCACTTACAGTAAGCTTATAAGTTCTCTACCTTTATATACTTAGCAGCGATAAGTCAGCCGGCCTGTAATTTATTTAGTCCTCTATAAAGAAAGGACTTATTATAAAACGTGGAGTTATTCTAATTAGATTAAATTAAATTAGTAAGCCTATAGGCCTTTTTAGCACCCTATAGCGTAAGAATAAAACCAAATTAAACTAAATAAAAAAACTCGTCGCTTTCTAGTCTGAATATCTTAGAATTAGCCTTTATTAGCCTACCTTCTTTAACCTAGTTAAAATATGCTAGCGTCTTCTTAACTAGTATAGGATAGAACTTTTCCTTCAAAGCATTTCCTTTTCGGCCCCTCCCCCTTACGCACCTACCTACTATTACTATATTAGGTATTAGAGAATAGTATATTAAGAGCAAATATCCATACACTAAAATATATTCAGTTCGCTAGTATTAGCGCTATTATAACTATATATAGTTACCTGTCCTATAAGCTATATATCAGCTAGGGATTAGCTAAGGTTGTTATAGTAACATAATCCCCTTTTTATTTTATTCCATTTTATTTTATCTTTTCTTATCAGCCTTCCAAATGCTATACAGTAATCTTATAGCTAAGGCGCGTACGTAGACAATATGCCTCGTTTCGCTGCTATATATCCTATAGCGCCCATCTCGTACGCTATACAAATGATATAAACCGGCGATTGGTATATAGGCTGTGAGATACGTTGTAGACGAAATGGCATATGCCCCATAACTTAACTCCCCCCTACTTGTTAATATAAGACGTACATCTAGCTCCTATATATAAGTAGGGCCGGAACTAGGCCCTAGTATACAGCCCTATACTTTAAGCCTATTACTTAGCTTAGAGTTAGGAGGATATTAGTATAATCTAGCACTCTAGTACTTACTAGTTTAGCTATCCAAACGCCTCTACGCCTATAATAGCCTGCTAATAAATTTTTTTATAGGTAATTAGCGTTCTATTCTTATTTTCTAGGTTGTTTAAAGACTCCGATTTTAGACCTACGTATACTTTTATATAAATCTCTTTGCTCTTTAATATTTTTAGTCTTTTAGTTTATCTAAGTTAAGGTCAAGGATATAGTATATAGTTAATTAAAGACAGTTATACGCTTAGCTTTAAGAACACTCCCCTAGCGTTTCTAATATCTATAAAATCGTATCCCTAGTAATATATTCTATGTGTAATATATAGAACGATTGCCAGTCTTTATATATAAGTTTTTATAACTTTATATATTACAGCTGATTTAGCTTCTAACGCTAAAATAGAGTAAAATCAGTAATGACTAAAAGAAGGAATTTAAGAGACAACGCGATATTATTTACTCTCATTTTAAAGGCCATAGGTTAATAACGGACGATAAAGAAGATAAGGCTTTCTAAAACCTTATTAATTACTGCGACGCTTATAACGATCTAGAGAAAGTCTAATATTTAAAGGAGATGCTGCTTAACCTTGTTTAAGGTAAGACTTAATAAGAAATATTTACTAAGAAAATATTATAGGAAGGATAGGAGACATTAAGACATAGAATTTAGATATACTATAGGCCTTAAGAAGCTCCTAGATGTGACTTAGTAATAGTATAGCGGTGCTTAATAAATCGTCTCCCCCGTTATAGCTAAATATGCAATATAACTTTTATTTAATTTATTTAAAGGGGCATTATCGCCAGGTATGCTGTAATATTATTATTTTAAATACTTATTTTCTATAGCCGGAAAACCCTCTATTGAAGAGCGACTAAAACCTGCCCCTTACTAATTTAGGCATTCTATTTTAGTGGGCGGAATGCCTAGGTGTTAAGACTAGCCCCTAACTATTAGTGTTAATAGGATATTAATAGGTAAGCTAGGCAATCCTATAAGCTAGGCAACCGTATAAGCTAGATACTTATAGGAGCTAGGTAATCCTACGAGCTAGGTAATTATATAAGTAGGATAGTTATAGGAGTAGGGTAGTCGTGGGAGCATAGTAGTTGTAAAAGCTAGATAATCCTATAAGCTAGGTAATTATATAAGCTAAATAATTATACTCTTTAGCCTTACTACCTAGCTATATTAGAGCCTTATATGTTGCGGAATAAACTAAAACCGATAGATATAATTATTAGGTTATTATAGCTTAGCATTTAACTAGGCCCTATAAAGCCTTAGTCTAAGCTATATTAAATTAGCTTAACTTTTCCGCGCCTAATCTTTAATCCTCCCTACATTTGCTCGCACCTTACTTCCTTCCTTATACTTTTCTCCCTAGTTACTTCCTTATTATAAAACGCGCCTAACATATACTTAACCTCTCTACACTTATCTATTACTATACTATCCGTTATATGCCTGCCTCTTTAATTTCCCCTTTTTATCTGCCTACCTGCCTTCCACATTGGCCCTCTTAATATAGCTCTTGGCGCGTTTACCCGCAATGGCAAATCTCTCCTAATTAGAGATAATTAAAATGAAACCTATTGGCGAAGGACTAAATAATTTTCGCGATTTATTTAACTTAATATATTAGGATCTAGATATCTCTAGCTCTTTAGACGCGTTACATTAGATAAGTAATAAAGGTAACCGTTAATTTACCTAGTATAAGCTCTACCTAACGCTTATAGAACTAAAGGATATTTTGCTTAATCTAATACTAGCTCTACAGAGCCTTCCCGCTTCTTATTTATTGCTATCTAACGGCGGTAGTAAAAGCCTTCTTATTAATCTATTAAGACTTAATTTAGCGGTCGGTTCTAATAAATTTAATATTAAGCGGTTCCTGCCTCTTCTAAATACAATTCTCCGGATTAAACCTAATAAGGTTATTTAGAAAAAGGTATATACTACTATTATAGAGTCCACACCTCCCCCCTAACCGCTGCCACTCTATATTTAAACCCCGCATCTACGCAATATAAGCAGCTTTACTAACTCGTCTAAATATAGAAAATACGTAGATTATATTCTAAAGGAGGAGCTAGGCTTTCTTTATATGGGGATTTCTAGCTTATATAAAGCATTCTTTAGGGAAGTAGAAGGTCTTAAAGAGGTAAGCGCTGCCGTTTTTAAGAAATATAAGGAAGGGGATAATCTACTATATGCTAAGGGCGGCTGGCGTAACTAGCCTAAAAGCGTAAAGCAAGATAATGTCCTAGAGTGGTTTAATAACCTAATTAAATCATTATTGGGCTTTGTAGAGGAGTATAGATCCGCCCTAAAGATACGATAAACGCTTATTGTATATACTAAACAGCCCTTATAAGGGTCTACAGCAAAGCGAAAGCTAGATATTGGTTTTATAGATAATCTAATAGCTAGTGAAAGCTCTTAATGCTATTAGTTGTATATACTTATACTAGGAGAGCTAAAGAGTAATCTAAATACTAATATACTCTCATAAATATAGTTTAATTTAGGAAAATACGTAAGAGAAGTCTTCGCTACTTAGAATAATCGTCACTTTATCCTAGGCTTTACCCTCTATAGATCTATTATGCGGCTATAGGAGTATGACTAAGTAGGAGGCATTATATTATCGCTATTTGATATTAATAAAGACGGACTATAATTTACCTCGGCGATATTAGGATTTCTCTAGATAAATAAGGAGTAGCTTAGGTTTAACCCTATAATTCTAGCATTGAATAGCAAGCGATATATTAAGGTCATGCGTAATAGTCAGACTGAGCGTCTTATCCTTAATAAACCTATAAAGCGGGCACGCTGTATTGCTGGTTAAGCAACTACTTACTAAAAAGCATACCGTAAGGGGGATACCTCTAAGATACCCCTTGTTATTAAAGACTTATAGCAGTACCTACAGCGCGAGGAAAAAGGTAAACTGCTATATAAGGTAATGGAGAAATAAGTAGTTAATATGGTTAGGTACTATTACCACGAGACAGTTTATATAGGCGGTAAAGAAGATAATATTTATAATAACGTCTGTAAGGGGCTAGATATTATAAAAGCGATAAACTATAAGCTAGAAGACTTAATAATGCCTTTAAGACTAGCTAGAGTAAAAATTAGTATAAGGAAAGGCCGAAGTTCTAGTAGAAAGAGGTCGTCTAGCTATACTAACGCCCTATTACCGCCCAGTAAGCATATATATTTAGGCTTTCCGCCTAAAGGCGGAAGGCGCCTTATAACCTTAAATTGAGTATATTAATATGTTATTACTAGGGACTATAGAAAGCCTCTTTATAAGGCAAGCTCTTAGGCTGTAATGCTTACTACACTAGAGGGTAGTATTAAAGGATATAAGTCTTTATACACGTGGGCCGGTATTATTTAATATAACATTTTAATAGGAAACCTTATGATAAATAAGGAAGACGACAATCTTTCTTAGCCGGTATTTTTAATTAACTTTAACCTTGCGATTAAGAAGCAGTAAGAAGGGCCTTTAGGAGTATAAGGCAAGACTAGTATAAGAGCGTTTATAGCGATTAAAGTGCTCCTAGGCGAGATACACTTAGCTTAGTATAATTTTAAGTTATTTTTTTAGGTGCTATTCTAGATATATATTTACTATAATGGACCTAATAAGAAAGGTAATATTGTTAATAGGTTTAATAAGTGAAATTCTATAAATATAGAAGAGCTAGCTAAGATAAAGAAAGGAGAAGTAGATAATAAAGGGGATTTTCTTAAGGGTGCAGGTGATAACTTTTTACTATACTATTAGCCACTAATTCCTTAGGTTAATAGATTGCGGAAGGTAATATTTCTAGGCGGTAGGAGGCGAAAGGGAAATAATAAAAAACTTCCTTCTTAAATAAAGGAGGTGCTTTAGGAAGTAAGGAAGGATTTAAAGGTACTAGCAGAGTAGATAGAATAATATTTTATTACTCTTCCACTATATAAAGTAAAGTTTTATAGAGATTCGGGCGGCTAAGGCTAGGTAGCAGCTTTAGTTAAAACGTATATAAAACAGCATAGGGCGAGTTACCTAGGCTAAATAAGCCCGGGAAAGCGGATAACCTAATCTTCTGCTAGATTATTAGGTCCCTACACCCTACTATCCTATATAGGCTTTAAATTTCTATAAAATACGCAACCCACTCTCTAGCCTATTAGAAGCCGCCTTATGCCGCCTAAATAGAGGCCATAGGAGAGTTAATCCCCTACTTTAACTAATCCCCTACTTATATAAGTCCCCTACTTAAACAAGTCCCCTACTTAAATAAATCCCCTACGGGAGCTAATGCCTACGTATTTTGCCGCCCTATAAAAACCAGTCCCCTACTCTAAAAAATCCCCTATAGGATTAAGTCCCCTACTCTAATAAATCCCCTATATTAACGAATCCCCTACTTTAATAAATCCCCTACTTTAATAAATCCCCTACTTTAATAAATCCCCTACTTTAATAAATTCCCTATAGTAACAAATCCCTTACGGGTTCTAATGCCTATATATTCTACCGCCCTATAGGAACTAATCCCCTACGGCTTATATTCCTATATAGCTTTTACTCCCCTATAGGAGCTAATAGCTATATTTTTCTCTCCCCTACGGGAACTAATGCCCTACGGCTTCCGTTCTCCTATTCTTAGATCTACTAGTAATTCGCCCGCGCTATAGTATAGTTACTCCCTATTATAGTAGGCACTCCCCCCTATAGGTACCCCCTAGCTCCGTATTATTATAGGTCCCTACCTTTATAGTTACTCCATACTTTTATAAATACTTTATGCTTTAGTAGGTTCTCTATATTGCCGTAGGTACTCCCTTTTATAGGTACCCCTAGTATTATAGGTACTCTATAGTAATAAATTATACCTTACTCCCCTTAAGAGTAATTCGCTTTTTGCTATAGAAACCCGCTTATATAACCAACTCTATCTAGTAATATTAGATTCTATATTTTAGGATTAAGGCTATATATCTATATTACGTCAAAGCTATATAACGTAAAGTTATTGGGATATATATATATATATATTACTAGCTAATAAATAGTATAGTTAAGTAATATACTGCCTTTAACTATTAATAAGTATAAATAAGAAAAATATAAGAAAAAGATAGCTAAATCCTAAACGTATATCTACCTACGCGCCAAAAAGGTATATATTCTATAGACCCTTAATACCCTAGTAAATTTAAGAGAGCTAAGTATAGGACTGTATATTATTAAACTTACCTCCTTTTATAAAATCATAGTTAATAGATATTTAATAATTACGGTACGTCACTTTATAGCAATTTTATAATAACCGTTAGTAGTAATAAATATATACTAGCCTAGTAGACGTAGGATTAACTAACCACCTAGTATTACTTAGCAGTAAATCTAAATGGAAATGTGAAATTAAGGGAAATAAAGGACAGCCTACCCCTTAATAACCAGAGCATTACGCATATATCCCTAAACGTACTATAAAATTAGTCTAAAATTCTTTAATTACATTAATAGCAACGGCCAAAGGCTATAGACTTACGTAAGTATTATAATAGCTTATTAGTGCCCAAGCCATTAATACTGCATTTTTAATCTATATTGGAGCGTTAGTATAGTAGGCGCCACAGGCATAAATAACTTATCTTTTATCCGTTAAGCTCATGTTTTATAAGATCTTTAAAATCGTTTAAATTATACTTCGTATCTCCCTTTTTAGTGCTTACCTTTACTAGAAACCTCTACTAAATCTCCCTCCGCGTATTAACGCCTAATAGCCTATACTTAATTCCGTAATAGATCCTGCTTATAACCGCTTTATTAAAGGTCTAAACTTAGTTTATTATTAGGAATAAGACCCTTTAGTAGTATTCGAGTTAACGCAAGAATACTAAAACTAGGGAGTTGTTAGCGGTATTATTAACAGTACGTTGCGCTAAAAATACGTCTACTTTATTAAGAAGCACGATAGCCTTCTAATAACTTACTACTTTAAACACTATAAATAGGAGACCCTTTACTTTCGTAGATTTGGTACTTAACTCTCTAGCAGCAATCTAATTGGGTTAATAGGTGCTAGAATAAATAAGGTAGAATAAGGCTTACTATATACAGCGGTGTTTTATAGCTTTCTATAATCGCTTTAGCCGTTAAGGTTTTTCCAACACCTGGTGGCCCACTATGGCTTATAAGTAAGACAATTAGTAAGCGCGAGATAGGTGCGTACTATAATAAGAAAATAAGTCCGCGTCCCTTACCTTCTATAAAATTATTAAAGGAATTATTAGGATCCTAGTTTAAGTAGGACTTAATAAGCGCCTAAACTATCGCCTTTTTTTTATTAAAAATCCTTACATTATTAAATAGAGCCGAACTCCATTGGATGTTACAAATATTAGTAATAGTAAACTCCACTATATCTTATTAGTATAACATTACTTTAATAGGTTTATAGTAATAAACGGAATCTTTTGTCTTTTAGGCTAAAGCCTAGTACTATTAGGTTAAATAATACTAATTTATTATTACCCAATTGCTCTAGGTTAATATCTACGTATTTAACTTAGCTACCTCTATCTGCGTAGGGCAGCTATAATAAGGTAAAGTCTAAAGTATCTAGTTTCTTCTCGTTAACCTATTACCTAGGGTATTTAGAGTTATATTTATAAAATCCGATAGTATTAATTATAATTCTGCTCTTAACGTGGTAGATATACTATTTACCTTTATTATTAAACCGAAACGCCTAGCTATTATATTCTTTATAGTAGATTCCCTATAGAGAAAGAAAAGCGCGGCTATATTAAATAAAGTCGTTTCTAGTCCTATCTAGGTCCGAGTGAAATTAAAGAGGATATACCGCTAGGGCATTTATTTAAACTATTCCGCGAAACTTATTAATCTTAATCTATTTAGTGGCTTCTCTAATCCTTTTCCTATTAAAATCTAAATAGCGACCCTTAATGCGGAAGTATGCAGAACCATTTAGTTCTACTATCTCCTCGTTATAGGTATATTTAAGGCATCTTCCCGCCTAGGTGCCTGTGTAAATAGAATAAATATCCGAGTTAGGCTTAAATAGGGCCTAAAGCAGGTTATACGTAATCTCCCCTCTCTTAAGGAGCGAGAAGAGACGTTTAGTAGTTGACTTATATATATCGTTGATGTAGTTAATTAAGAGGTTTAGATACTTTAAATTCCTAGTATCCTTTCTATCGTTTCTGTGGCTTTAATACGATTTTATATTTAAAAGGAAATAATATAGGACGTTTTATTTAATCTGCGCGGAAAATAAGCATTTAAACTTAGAAAATGGGTAAACTCTATAAGGCTTGCTATACCGAAGGCATATCCTCTATAAGAGAGACTACGCGTATATCTTAAAGGATCACCTTTAGAATGTCTTGTAATAATTCGGACTTAATATTAATATAGTAAGTAGGTTCTTTAGTTAACCTATTTACGCTTTTATAAGTAGAGAAAAGACCCTTATAAGAATACTCCCTTACTAATTTAAGCCTAAATAATAAACACGTATTACTCTAGTTTACTTAGCTTACCTGTTAGGGTCACTAGCTTAGCAATTTTATATTTATAGGCCTTTTTATCCTATCTATAATACCATAGTGTTAGCTATATCTGCTTATCTCTTTAACAACTTATACTTTATCCACTTCCTTATATACTAGCTTTAACGCTTAGGCTTTAGCTTCCTTAGGTTTAAAGTTATCCTTAGTTAAACTCTTAGGAGCTTTAGGCATAGGGGTAGGTTTAGACAACGCCTTCTTGGCTATAATTACCCTAATAGTATTAACGACTTGCTAAGCAATACGCAAGACAATGGCGTTATAGTTTAGTAACAGATTAATGCTACTTAGAGGAGTTGCTATAGGTTAAGTGGTTAAGCTATTCGGCTTTATAACTTTAAGCATAGTAGATATTGGCAAAGCTTTAATAAGGTATTGGTTTTTATAGGGAAAGAAGGGCATAGTAGGTCGATAAGCTGCCTCTTAAAAAGGGTCTGCCTATTCTTATACTTATTAATAGATCTAACTATACTATAGACATTTACTATAAACACCTCTATCTTTATAGGCTTTCCCTTATTAATCTAGAAAAACGCTAGGTTATGCATATTAATATAGTTCCGATACTTTTAGAGGCTTAATTAAGTTAAAATAACGCTAGCCGTCGTCTATAGGTGCTATATATCCTACCTTAGCTACGGGGATATATTTACACGGAAAATAGGTTAGCATACTAGTAGAAAAAGATATAATTATTCTAATTAATACGTAGGAGCTAAGTAGACGGTTTTAAAGGATATAAAGAAGTACTAAAGGTAGAGGAAGAATAGATGCCGATTAGTACTCGCTTCGCTTTAGCTTATTCTATTACACTCTATTCCACTACATTTTATTTTAATTCTATATCTTACTCTATTCCATCTCTATAATTATTCTATTTTCCCTTATATAATATAAAAGAAGGCACGGCCCTTACTGTAGCTCTTAGCACATATTTTACGCAACTCCTCTTTATAGCCCCTATATAGCCTTAGCAACTTCCCTATATTAGTTTAAAGCTACTATAAAATGTTAATATATAACACGCCTATAAAGTATAATTGTAGGTAAAGTCGGATAAACTAAAAGGAGATTTCTAGCTAACCGAAATTTCCTATTATACGTAGGTTTCTATACTTAAACCTTACTGCACCTATACTATATCTGCGTTACATCTATATTGCCAGCTTAGAACTATTACTTAGGCAGCAATAAGTTAGGTTAAGCACTTTATGCAAATAAGGTATATCTAGCACTAACTATAAGGTTCTTATTCTAATAGCAATTTACCAGCTACTATACTAGTCTAAAAACTTTAGTTACCATCGTCCCGCTAAATATATCACTACTATAATTAATTGTTTTACTATAGTAAATACGGAGCTAACTCTTATTATATTATATCTAACCATAGATGGGATAAGTATAAGAAAGTAAAAAAGAATAAGTATTATTACTTTAACGCTTCGCTGGCCAAAGGTCTTAATGGCGAAGTATTGGTAATGGGATTATCTAAAAAACCTAGCGACTGCCCTTAATGTCCACCTTAAGAAAATAATATAAGCACTAAGGAGTAAGTTAGTAGTCTTTACTAATATATATTAAGTAATTTACAACTCTTTACCTAGAGTAGAAGTGGAAATAGAGATAAAGTAGTGAGCATAATAGGAAATAAATGTAAATAGTGCAGTAAAGTCAAGCATAGATTTAAATTTTTAGTAACTAAGAAGTGGTTAGTACTAAAAGCAAAGTTAAAGAATTAAGCTATACCTTCGGATCTTACATCTTAAAGGACTTCGTCCGCACTTCTATAACTCTATTTCTAATAATTTATAATAACGTCCCTAAACGTAGGTAGAGGCTCTAGATTTAGGAAGCGTCCCTTAATAAATACTACACAAATTTGTTTATCTAAGAGCCCATTATATGGTTTAGAACTAGTTATTATTTTATAAATAGTTAAACTAAGAGTAAAGAGCTTAGTTCTTTTTAAAATATTTTAGTTAGGAAGCTTATAACTGGTCTTATAATAAATAAGGGGTGGAAGGTTATTAATAGCTAACCTAGCAAAATTACTAAGCTTCGTATTAAGCCCTTTATTAAGGAATACATTATTGTAGAAGATATCGCCATATAGTATATTCCTTAAATGGATAAAACAAATAGCTTTAGTAATTTGTTCGGCCTATTAAAGTTTAAGGGAAAGCGGAACTAGTTTTTTCTACCTTATAAAGTATTAGCGTATAGATCTATAACTCGCAAACTATAGGATTATAGCATTTTCCATAGCCCTACATGGCCTAAAGTATTAAAGGATCCCGCAGTAATTATAGCTAAGACGTTAGTAAACAAGCTTTTCTTTATCTATTAAGCGCCATTCTAAAGGCTTAGAGAACTTTATAATAGCATTAAGACGCGTAATAAGCGCTATAATGCCTATGCTAACTATATCCCTTCCTCTTAAGCCAGGCGGATACTGTATAATATTATCCTTTAGTATATAGGTCTTTAAGATTCCACGGAGATTGTTT
>Ga0307515_10012711_pt1 | contig 15807 bp, 19 predicted proteins | sample 17_EM_MG_FD_194513 | JGI IMG/M metagenome (GOLD analysis project Ga0307515, IMG submission 194513) | Populus trichocarpa ectomycorrhiza microbial communities from riparian zone in the Pacific Northwest, United States - 17_EM | ecosystem: Host-associated > Plants > Roots > Unclassified | place... | reverse complement strand
TTCGGGTGGAAAAACTAGGTTATCGTGCGGATTCTTGGGGATCAGCCGGAACAACTTAAGACTCGAAGCGCAAGCTATGTGCCGAGATTGAAATGACCTCAGCACTGCGCATCACGATCACCTGGCATCCGGTCACAGAATGCTGTCTGTCAGGGAGTCGGACGCACCCCCTGAATGATCTATATCTCCTTTGATGCTACACCTCTCTCTCGAATTCGCGTGCCGCCGATATGCCTGAGTCTCCTGTCGAGGAAACGTGAGTCCCTGCGCTTCAGATTTCCACCCAGAGCCATTGAGTTGTATGTTGACAATGGTTTCGACATTCTAGGCTCGGTTATGTGCTGCTCGGCGTATTCTTCTCGCTTTGGCTCTCCGGGATCCTTTGCTTCCAGACGCAGAGTTTTTACTCCAACTATCCCAAGTGCGTGCATACGTATCGAAAGCTTAGCGAAGTCTAATTCCGATACGGGTTCCTCGTTTAGCGAGCGCAAGTGGCTGAAGGCATTTGTAAGTCAAGAAGAATTATCAACAGGAGGTGCCTGCTCATTTTGAACTGCAGGTTGGGATGCTCATCGTTGTAGATGGGGTGCAGACCATCATGGGGGTCGCGATAATTTGGGACATCGTAATCAGGCATCCCAGTGAGTCCCATACCTCTCCGCCCCGCACATCCTCCGACAACGCTCCAACCCCGTAGACGACACGAACTCTGCGAAAGATTCCACAAGGCGTATGTCCCCTCTCCCCACAAAAACACATCAGCGCGCCATTCACCACACAACCCCATATTTAGTATTCCAGATCTGTGCGTTTATCTCGGATAACGATTTAATTCTGCATCACGGGGGCTAAACTTTCCACCGGTTGAACCCCGCGAACATCCCGGGCTTCTCGCCCAAACATATAGATCCTGTGCTCGTTGTGAGTTGTCACCTCCCCAGCTTCGCCCACCCCCGTTTGTATCACGTACCGGAGGGACGACCAACACGTTTTCACCCAAAAGGGACTGGTTTCAAGTAGCGTTCAAATTTTCTTCGCATGGAGGATAAAGGTTCTTTCGGCGAACCTCATCCTGTTCGCGGTGATAGTGGCGCTCGCCATTCCTCAATTCGGTACGCCAGCTATTCTCAGGCAGTTCTGATCGTCCCCCAGGGCCCTAACGTAAGGCCGTCCTCGTTTCGTAGCTGGCGGAATCGCTTATACTGTCCTGACCGTCAGGGTCGGATACTTTGCCGAGTTCTGGAACTTCAACAATGTGATCATCGGATGGATTGCTTCTTCAATGGTTTGTGATATCGTTGTCACCACCACGCTCACGATGATTTTAGTGCGTTCAACTCTCATTCGCTATCTACAACGCATTGTGAGGCCCGCGATGATATCTGATGATTTTTTTGGTTTGTAGCGGAGGCACCACGCGAGCCAAGATCTGGGTCAGACCGAGTATTTGGTCCACAGGATTAAACGGAGTGAGTTACCGCACATTGTTGCGTCCCCTGTCGGCCCAGGCAGTTCGAAAACTAACCGCAAATGTATCATGTGAACTAGTGAGTATTCAGAATGGCCTCGTGACCATCATTTGGTCGTCAGCTCTTCTCATCGCGCTAGCTGCAGCGGTCCGTTTTTTTCCCGCATTATTCGTTTCCGGCTGTGCGTATTGACTCTTTTTCGTAGAAACGTGGAGCGTAAGTCACGTCTCGGCATCAGCCCTTCCATGGACCTGATTGATCGTATCGCAAGTCACTATATGTTCTTCTACCCTCTAGGGTGAGTGGATTAGTCCCTCGTGTTTCCTACCGATCAGGATTTAGGATTAAGCGACCGATTTTATCCCTTTCAGAAAGGTGTACTTGATCACGATGCTCGCATCGCTCAACTCGCGACCGGTCGTCCGTCCGGAACTTGATCCAAGGATCCAGTCGGTACTTCAACGGGCTAGCTCTCCACGAGTTAACACCCCCAGTCTCTATTCATCGGTTCGCGGTCGTTCCTCGCTCTGAACTCCGAGATTCAAACGTGCTCACCTAACATTCCACTTTTCGTTTCCAGAGAATTTCTATGGATAATGGGGGGGGATTCGGTGTACGGGAGTCCTGCCGTGTTAGTTGGATGTCGCTGACGACCCTCCCCTGTAGCGGCCCGTTTCGTACCAGATGCGACCTGCCAGTAGAACTGCGGAATACCTACCTCCGACTCGAGAAGAGGACGAAGAGGCAACTTGCGGTCACAGAAATGACCGACGCCGGAGTCACGAGTTTGCCGACGAGGATCAACCGCTCGTGCAGGAATCACCACCGACACAGTTCACCGGTTTAGCACTCCAGGAAAGCCCCAGGACGCCGAATCGGTCTTCTGGTTCCCGTCTTCCAGTTCCTCCGGGTCCAACTGGAAGGAGCGCATCTGCATAGTGTCTGCTCGGAGACTTTCCCCGTGTACATCTGTTTTGTTTATGAATACGATGGGACGTTTGCATTATTGTGTTCTCAATGGCTGTATTAGTGTATTCAAGTAGTAACGTAGTGTTTGGCTAGCCGTAATTTCAGTCGAAACAAAAAGTGACACATCAGCACGAGATGGATGAAAAAGTGGATAGCCGTGGTGACCGCGGACGCTGTGACTTCGTTGTTGCCAAACTGGGGGATCTGGGGAAATAAGAAATAAAGAAAAACGAAGCCGCGGTGACCCGAACACGACCGGATTGACGTCGGGACCCACGCCCGTCAATTCTCTCGAATCTCGATCTCCACCCTCAATCCCCTGGCTTATAATAACCCTTGATCGATATCGTCGGGTATCGGATACCGAAGGCGACCCCGAGGACATTTTTCAGCTTGCAGGTTTATTGTTTGAAAAAGTTCATGAGGTTGCTCTGCCCTGCGGTGGGTTTCGACGACGAGCCGCCACCCATGGAGGCACGTTTCTTGACCTCTTTCGATGGCGCTTTTCTTTCTTTGAACGATGACTTTGATTTGAGTTTGGATTCGGAGGGTTTGGAAGTGAGCTTCTTTTTGGGTTTTTGTGGCTCTTCGGGCTCCCCTTCGTCCACGGACTCGTATGAGGAGTAGTCCTCGGTCACTGAAAGTAACCGTCTTCAGTACCTGACCCCGAATCTGGCAAGATAAACGAGGCGCACCCATATATCCTTTCGCGTCCAAGGACATCCTACTCTTCACGACTCTTTTCTTCTTCAAGCCGTTCTTCCCGACGGGCACGACCTTCTTCACCGCCTTCTTTCTCGGTTTCTTCGGTTTAACCTCGGTAGGCTCATCGTCGACGTACATCGAATCCTCGGGATCCCCGGGTTCGGTCCGTTCTTCCTCATCGGAACTTTCGACCACCTTGGATTTCGGCTTGGATTTCGGGGGTGGTTTGGTAGGAGCGGCGACGGAGACCTTCTCGACCTCGTCTGGGAGTGCATTCAGCTTCCGTTTCCTGGTATTATAAGCAGAGGATTACCATCGTCGATGTCCATCATAACTCGGACGCTCTTTCCGAGTTCCTCGATGTCTGAGCTTTGCGCGCTGGCTTTACCCTTACCCTTTCGGGGGTTTGGTTCGTCAGATTCTTCGTCATCCGAGACAACTATCCTTCCTCTGAGCTTCGCACCCCTGTGCGGCTCTGGAGAAGGAGGTTTCGACGATTGCTCAGAATCTGATACCTCGAGAGCTCTAGTTTTTCGTTTTACTCCTCTCTATAAGCTGTGTCAGTCCGTTGTGCTGAGGTGAATGCGAAGATGGCAATTACCTTGACCGTCTCCACAGGGCCCTCCTCCATCTGTTTCGCCTTCGATTTTTCTTTCTCCTTCTCTTCCCTATCCTTCTCCCTCTTCGCTTTCGCTTCTTTGGCTTCCTTCTCTGCCCTGGCTTTCAGTTCATCAGCTTTTTCCTTCTCCTTCTCCGCCTTGGACTTGGCTTTGCTCCAGTCGAGTGTGCCGGCCTTGGTCGGCTTCTTCTCCACGGGAGCCCTTGATTTCTCCTTCGTCAATTCCTTCCCGGTTTTCGTCGGCTCTGCCTTGACGGTCGACTCTTTCTTAACTGTAGCATCCTTCTTGACAGTGGGATCCTTCTTGACAGTAGGCTGCTTTGAGGTGGTTGATGTGGCTCCTAGTTTGCCTTTTCCTTTGAGGTTACGTTTGATTGGTTTCCTCTGAGGGCCGGACAAATCAGTTAACGCCGTCCAATACACTCGAGACTTGAAATACCTTTTTTACGCTATGACTGACGATCCGACCGACTTTCTTGGCCAATTCTCCGGTCTTATCTTGAGCATCGAGCTTCCGAACCCTGTCCTGTTCTTTGCATACAAGGTCGGCGTCCTATTGGGGTAGAACAATCCCCTTAGTGGGATCTTCGGGTGCAAATGGGTAGAGGGTGCGCACAATGAGATAGACCGCTGATAGGCTGTACACATCTATGGAGTCGATGATGTAAAACTGGGATTTCGAATCTGTCATGTATGAGATAATTAGCCAAATTTGAGGGCGGAATGCCGAATACATGACGCACCTTCCAGTTCGTCCTCAGAAACGAGCAGCATCAGTCGCTCTTGAACCGCCTCGCCGCCTGTGTTCTCTTCCCATTTCCTGGCTGCCTCTTCATCGATCTCCATGAAGGGGTCGCTGTCGAAGCCGTATCTTGACGGTGGAGTTCCTATCATGATGTATGTGGCATGCACTTCCTTCCGTATGCTCCTGTACTTCTGGAGCTCCCTAGGTAGGCCAATTCAGCAAGAAAGAGCAGTGGAATTCACGGCTGGACGTACAATCTCGCGTCGTTTACATGGATCCCCAACTCGCGACTCAGGAGCCGATACGTGACCTATTAAATAAAAGTCAGGCGTTCGGCAGTGAATATTTTCACAAGATTTGGGTTCACGCACGACGGAGTTCTCGATGAAGAGCTGTTTCTCGAGATAGTCACGAACTTGGTCGGTGGTCATAATGAGTCAGAGGGCGGATTGGCGATTGATGAGACGCGTCGGGACGATCTTGCCACAAACGCGCGCAGTGGCGCGCATGCAATAGGCGGAACATCGAGAGAGCTGTGATTGGATGAGATGGGGAGGAACTTACGGGGAAACACTCCGGCCGCATCCAGACCCCATGGGGCTGCTAGAACGTTCGTCGATTGAAATGCGAGATGAGTAAACCTTTTTCAAATATTGAGATTAGATGAGAGGGAACAAGCCCAAGATAAGACGCAATGTCGCGGCTCTCTCCCCGGACTTGTACGGCTGGATTGTACTGAGACATTTTTACCGTAACAAAGAGGGTTTTGCGGTCGGGATTCGTTCTAATCCTGTAAACCTCGGCGATAGTTACAGGGACGAATGATGGGTCGCTCATTACCTATCCCACTAGCCGAGATCCACCGTAAATCAGACTGCTGCGCCCTTGCTTTCCTCTTCCCATCGTCGTCCACAGCGTCGACGAACGACCGTGTCCCCGGCGATCGCCAATATAGGCATCGGTGACCGCCAAGATGTCTCACCCCCCTTTTATGATCATCCCACAGAACTCGACGCCCTACTACCCGACGGGGGCTACCCCGCTGCTCCCCGCCATCCGCACGCCACTTCCGCCTCAGACCCCCGCCGTCCCTGTATCAACCAACAGCGGTCCCAGCGCAGCTACGCCGTCGTTCGCCAGAAAACCGAACCCACAACCCGTCTTCAAGGCGCCCGCACACAAACACGCCCATCACTTGCATTCCATCCCGCCACGGGAGAAATCCACTAGGACTCTGATCATAGACCACTTGCTATGGGTCCATGGTCGTACCAGGTTTGCCCAGGCGCGAGCAGAACTCGGGATGACAGACCGGACAGGAGGATCATCCTCCCCGAACTACATCCATCGGGAGAGACCGGAGAACTTCGACGAGGAGGATGAGGCTGCGAGCGATGGCGAGAGCGTGCCCGTCCTCAGGCATCGCTCCGGGTGGTCTATGGATGAAGAAGACGCCAGATTGGCCGTGAAGGATCCCCAACTCGCAAAGGCTCTACGGACCCGCAGCGAAAGTGTAGAAAAAGTCGTCGCCTCTATGCTTCATCAACCCCCAGGGGTTCAACCTCTCCACCCTCACGACGCTGTCAATTCCCCAGGCTCCCCGGAGCCGAAGAAACAGACTCCAGTCGGCACGAATTCACACCCACACACACTTCCAAACGGCGTACGACTGAGAGCTGCTTTAGCTACACTCATCAACGATTTTTTCGCTCGAGAATCGCATCCGCCATCCACCCAAGCCCTCAGTTCCTATCTACCCCCAGGCACAGTCCCTCTCCTCCCTATCTCATCTTTGATTTCAGAGGTCCCCTCCTCCCAACCAGTGAGTCCCTGCTATGATATCATTTGTGATTCTAATGTTATTACCTTAAGCACGCTAATCACTTTGCACGTCAACACCGCCATCCCCCCGCTACCCCCGACACACAAACCCTTTCACTCTACGCTACCGGCATTGATCCGACCACTTCACCCGCACCCCGCTGTCCCCGTCACCTCTATACTGCTTGCACGATATGCCAACCTCCCCCGGGTACCCGCGCATCCCGGAAACCTGTCGTCACTTCCTTCCCCGCCGGTCACCCCAACACCGTAACTGGTTGGCAGGATGGGAGCGGGATTGGGTCTGGGTTGTCTTCCGGCCCGAAGAAGGATGACACTCTCTTGCGAAGGAAGTATCACGGGACCACCAATCTTGTTGACCTTGTTCAAAGGTTTCTGAAACTCAGTGCCTTGGTCGCCATGGAACTAGGCCTCGAGGCCGACGAACGGGGATCTGTGGGCGCGCCTCAGTGGAACGCGAACGATACGGCATCTTCACCTCCCAAGGGTAAGGGTCGAGCGGTCAGCACCAGTAGCTTCGATCCTCGCTCCCCGACCCCCTCCCCTTCTCAGCAGCAGAACAATCTTTTTTCGAGCGGTTCGGGATCCGTGAGTGACAATGGCGAGAAGATGCAGATGCAGTTGTACGCTTTGCGGCCTTCGTCAGAGTGGTACGGCCTTTGCGCCAGTTTGTTGACGAGGGCTGTGCTGGAGGGATACGTTTGTGGCGGATGGAAAGGTCTTGGTGCGTTGGAGACTCTGATGAAGGTTGGGTTGGGCCTGCGACCAGACGTGCTGAACGTCCCCACCGAAGACTCCCCCAGCCCCTCAGTGGACGGCAATAGCGAGTGCTCGGCACAACAGTATCATCATCATCATGGCCATCACCACCACCACCATCTCCACGACAACCCGTACGAAGAGTTCAACCCGGATGACTTCCCGACGCTTACGGAATCTGCGAAGGTCTTGTTCCCGTCGTTGCGTCAACGAGCGACCCCGCTAGACCCGTTGGGATTGGAACAGCAAGTCGTGAAGGAAGCACCAGAACAAGAGTACGAGTACGATATGGAGGAACGACTTGCGAGGGTGAGACTGTGGTCTTTTCGAATGAATGAGCGGGTGTTCATATTGACTTTGGACATCCAGTTTTATGACGTCCAACCTACATGTCCGGACCTTTCGACCCACCTTGAGGATATCTCCTGGCAGTATCCCGCCGAACCGTTGGAACGTGCTATGCTCCGGTTCTTTGAAGCGATCAGCAAATGGAGGGGTAAGCCTGAATTGGAGACCGTGAGTCCTTCGTTCTGTTCCCGCTCTTTTCTCCACCCCTTCCTTTCCCTTCCTTTCGATTACCCCTCGCTACCGTCCCATATTCATCACCACGACCCGATGAGTGTGGACTAACTGACGACCAGTACAAGAAGAAATCTCCAAGGAACCTAGAAGTCGATCCATCCACCGGGATCGCGCCTCTCAGCATGGACGCCCTCGTCCACTCGAGCCCGATCGTTGGGTTTGGAAGCCCAGGGAAGAAGAGACCGCAGGGACCGAGGATCGAGATGTACTTTTTACCTCCCCCTCAGAACGGAGGGACCCTTGTGAGTGGGATGGGATCGAAGAGGAGGAGGGAGAGTGTTAGTGTTACGTTGGATTCTGCGACGAAGAGGATGAGGACTCAGTTTGATGCCCTCGCCTCTATGGGAAACACTCCTATGGGAAGCACTCCGGGAGGTCCTTAGATGCTTTGTGCTCTCGTGTCGTTCGATTTTTGTTTGGGCCGGAATGGATTTATAGTGTTCGTATATACTCTGTATGCATTACGTTGTCGTTTAACCTGTTGTTTTCACCACCCCTCATACCACAGTTTCGCAGTTCGATAGGGCCTTCGGCTTCCAACAAATGTGAGTATTAGGAAAACTGTCTTCACGTGTTCTCCCGGCATCATAGGGAGTAACGCTCTCCCATGATGCCTTCCTTGATCGCTTTGATTTCTGGATTCATTGACGATCAATAAACTGCCCTCAGTTGTGAATGAACTACAAAATAAGACTCACGCAAGGCTAAATGCCTAGAATGGTATCTCGCGACGGCCAACGATCCTGAAGCCGAATCAGCACGAAAAAAGTGAATCGATTGAACCGTTTCGCGCTATACCTGGCATGATCCAGAGGTTCTCGACCCCGGTGTCCCTCCAATACCCGATATACTCCCACTCTTCATCAAATTTGCCAAGAAACGGCTTGAGTTGCTTGACAGTTTCGGGCGAGTCGGACAGAAGCTTGTGTATGTTCTCCTCCATCCCGTTGAATCTATGGAGTAAAGTCAGTCGGGGATCCGACGAAGGGCGTTCGATGTCGAGTTCACGATCACCAATCACTTGGACGAGGAAAAGCGGGGGGAGATGCGAACAGTGTTGTTGGTACTCACCCGGTGCAATAAACGACGACATCACAAGGGATCTCTTCGCCGTCGGTGAACTTTACACCATCAGGGCTGAAGCGTTCGATCAAAACTCTCCCGTCCCCATCAATCTTGTCATCACCACTGCCGTCATCCCGTGTCTCCACATCCTCGTGGATGTCATTTCGTATGTTACGGGTGTTGGCAGTGTCCACAGCCCCACCGTCCAAGCTAGAAGTTCGCAACATATCCCATTGTTTGGTTGTCCCTACAATGGCGCAGTCACCCTTCACTGCCTCCGGCTGAAAATTTGGAGCACATACCAGTAGCGCCGACGCTATTTCCGGATAACTCGCTCATGCGTGTCCGTTCTTCCGGAGGTACTATAACCTCCTCGGAGACAGGTTGATGCTCCCCTGAATGGTCATCACTGGGGACGAAAGTCAAAGGTTCAGAGAGTTCGCGTCCCACAGCGGAATAGCGAGAGAAACGAGGGTCGCTGGACTTGAATTTTATCTTTCCGTCGACTACCAATTGAGATGCGCCATGATCTATGGGTTCCGTGTCACAAAGTCAGTAGGATCGCAACGGGGAATGAGTATAAATCAATCGTTCGAAGCTAACCACCAAGCCCCGTATAGCAGGCGAGCCGTGCGCACGCAACGGTTGTCATGCGTCGCCCCCACCACGGGAAATCGACGAAGACTCAAGGACGCACCGATGTAGTATCCTCCCGCTCTGGTCACGCTCAACAGGACCAAGCCAGATGCATCGATTCCCAAATTCAGTTGAAACCCCTTGCTTTTCAGACCGTCCAAAAGAACCCTGATTGAATGCAAAGGATCAGGGTGATGATGTTCGTGATAAAATATTTGATGCAAAGCAACCTGTCGGCCTCCGCTACTTCTCTCGTCTTCCTCGATAGGAATTCCTTCAGGTAAGGTATGGGGAAGGATGCCCCGATCCGATCCGCTATTGCCGTTGGAGGTCCTCCTTCAACGTATGCTGGAAGCGTGATGAGGATAAATGGTGGAAGGGAAACAGATGGGCTCCCACCTCCCAATAATCTCGGAAACCCTTCCTTGGCGGTCATGACATAGACCGATGAGCGCTGATACATTGTCTGATGATATTTTGTTACAGTGTATTTGGCGTTCGGCGGGAATGTACTCACAACATCTAAAAAGTTCGATCAGGGAGGGGGAATGGTGTTCAGGACGTAGAACTTACCATAACCGTGTCGAACGAAATCTGCGGATATATCGTGACCAGATGTGCCGGCTCCAACCACGAGTGCCCTCGTCCCCTTTGGATAGTCCAAGGGTGAATAAAACTCGGAGGAGTGAAGTATAGTCCCCTTGAACTCATTCTGATCATATCTTCAGTAACTCCGGTTGGTTGATGCCGATAAATTCACCTTTCCGGGTATGTCTGGAATGTTGGGGGAGCTTATCATCCCGGTAGCGCATACAACGTGCGTCGGATGAAGGACTCGGATTTCTTTCCCATCTTGTTTGTGAACGGCCACGTTCCACCGTTGGGTATCAGGGTCGCGAGTGATCGACCGAACGGATGAGGAGAGCCAAACGTCAAGTTCAAGGGTCTCGACGTAGAACTCGAGCCAATCCGCGAGCTAAAAGGATGGACAGAATATAGATCAATCTCAGGGATGTGGGTGGGTGGAACAACGAAAATACCTTCTCCGAGGGGGTAAAGACAGGCCAGGTGGGTGGGAACCTTACCACGAAAGAAGCGTAAATCCCCAATCGAAATCCTAAGACACTTGGACGTACGGCATGTAAGCGAGATGATCACACCCTGGAGTGATATCAGGCACGCCTGCGAAACAAATCCGGTGGGACTCACAAACAGGATCGTTCGTACACAAACACTGATACCTCTTCCTCCACTGATCGCCGATCCTCGCGTGTCTCTCGACAATGAGGACAGGCACATTAAGGAACTTGAGCCTCGCAGCGAGCTCGATTCCGTTCTGTCCGCCTCCGATCACGAGGACGTACGGATCGGTTTCGCGAAAGGCGAGTTCATTACGGCGATCGGGGCCGAGCCAGTTACCATGGTTGGAGAGTGAATATCTGTTTGGACCGGTGGCCTCAGGGTGATCGGTGAACGCCTCAAGGTCGGTAAAGACGAAATGCGCCTTCCACACCGGCTCGGACCCCCCTGACTGTGAGGCTGTGACTGCGCCTAACCTGAAGACACCCGCGCCGGAAGCAAAGTCGCCGATAGAAAAATCGAAAAGGCCCTGGATCCAGGTGATATCTGGGTATAGCTGGAGCAGATCCGCGTTGGTGAGTCTGAAGGAGTGGAGATTGGCGGGGAGGACGCAATCCGCATGGAATGTGGCGATCGACTGGAGACCGTGGAAGGTGCGAAAGTCCCAGGAGCAGGCGAGGATGTCTCTCCAGTAAGCGTCCTGGTGGAAAAGGTTGTCTACGGATCGTGCAGACGAGAATTTATTAAGCCAGTCAATCGCGATCTCTTTGTGGTCGAGTAGAGCCATTAGAGAGAGAGGTTCGGAGTTTCAAATACTTACATCCTTGAATATGATGTCGTCATCATGCTCCACACCACAGCGATAATTCGGTCAGGCAGTTGCAGGGGGACGTATTACTTGCACGTGTTCGAATTCTCAGTCGGTGCATCCGAACGATTAGGTGGAAAAAAATGATTCGGCCCGGGCTCGAACCGGGGGCCTTCTGTGTGTTAGACAGATGCGATAACCAACTACGCCACCGAACCGTTAACGAACGCCCGGCTTGAGGATCTATGATGATCGGTAGAACCGTTGTGGGCAAAACGCTTCAATTATCCTCCCATTCTTTGATGAGAAACGAGGCTCCACCTCGTGCAAATATAACCCAGTTCTGCGGCTCTCCACTACCTTCTCAGTATCTGGACGACAAATCAGCTCGTAAGAGAATGAGCGAGCCATTCCATTGCCCAGCATCACCTGGCACAATGCAGAGGCTCTCGACCCTGGTGAATCTCGAAGGGTCGAACGGAAGGTCGTACATGGTTCCCCGCAATCCCACTGAATCTATTGAAATGATAAAGTGGCAGATGGGACAAAGTCAGGGGAGGTTTCAACTAAGGGTTGAATTTGCGATCACCGGTCGTGAGATTGAGTGCAGAACAACTGAACCGGGCGGAGCAAAGGGACTGAAGAGGTGAGAACCACCGATACTCACCCGGTGTAATAAAGACGGCAGTAAAGGGGATTTCATCACCGCCGATGAACCTTACACCCTCCGGGGTGGAGTGTTCAATGTTCTTCGCCGTCGCCACCACCGTCGCTCTGTCTCTCCGCGTCATCGTTGACGTCATCCCGTATGTCGCGTGCATTGGGCAGTGTTTGCAGCCTCACTGTCTGAGCCAGAGGTTTGCGCGTCCGCACAAGCACCCGTCACCATTCACTGCCTCCGGCTCCTAATTGGAACGTAGGCCAAAATGTGTGGGAGCGCCGGTGCCAATTCCGGATGACCGCGCTCAGACTCCCACGTTCATCCGTGGGCGCCAGGGCTTCCCGGAGGGGGGGGGGGGCACCACCGTAAGCGGTAGTCAGAAGGGGCAAAGGGTTTGTATCCCGCAACGGGATGAAGGGCTGCAGGGCTTGGGGCCCATCCCTCCATCGACCATCAATCGAGACGCGCCATGTGTACGATCTACTTACGAGTCTCGACCCTCATAGAGTCAGCAGATCACCCGGGGAATGAGGGTGAACGAATGAATTCTTCGGAGCCGATCCGTCAAGCCCAATGGGACGGGTGGACCGTGCACGCAACGGCTGTCGGCTGTCGTTACCCAAACCCGGTCGTAGCGCGATAAATCGAGGAAGGTTCAGGGATAGTGAAACGTGTAGACGTACTTATGTAGTAACCTCCCATTTTGGTCACGCTAGGCAGAACCAAGTCAGACCCATCGACGCCCGAACTCAATTGAACTCAAGCCCTTTACTTCTTACTTGTCAGGCCGTTCAAACGATCCCTGATGAAACGTGTCCACAAAAAACAGTTGATGGAAAGCAACTTGTCAGCGTCTGCTATTCCTTTAGAAAAACAAGGCGAGGGAAAGAGTGCATCCGTTATAACCGCAGGGGGTTAGTGCATGTTAGAAGTATGGTGAGGACGAAGGTGGAGGGAAATAGATGAACTTTTGGAAGACCTGCAACATATCGTAACCGGGTGTACCGGTTCCACCACAAGCGCTTTCATCCCCTTGGGATAATTCCAATGGTGCGTGCAGCTCGGAGGTGAACGTGGCTCCTCTGAATTCGTCTGATCGGGTCATTAGGAACGCTGGAGTGTTGGCACCGGCGAATTCCTTGTAAAGTCGGGAAATCTGAGGGAGTTTGCCACCCCAGCAGTATGTGCAACGCGTGTTAGATGGAGAACTCAGACCCCTTTTCCACTTCGTTTCTGAACGACCACGTTCCACCGTTGATCAACAGGGTCGCGAGTGATCTACCGGGCCGATGACGAGAGCCAAACCCCGAGTTCAATAGGCTCGTCATCGAACCCCAGCCCAAAGGACGGACAGAACGTAGATAAATCCGAGGGATGCAGGGTGCGACAGCATGAGTGCCTTCTCCGCGTGGGTAACTGCGGCGGGATGAGCGTAAATCCTTAACCGAGATCCTGGGCACTTGAACACACGGTATGTATGTGAACGAGATGATCACGCCTTGGAAGTTGAAACGACATCAGATGCGCCGAAGAGGGTGATTGGACCGCGGGGTGGGGCTCACAAACAGAATCGTTCGCGCACGAACACAGATACCCTGATCACTCGCGTGTTCTCGACAACGAGGATAGGCACATTAAGCGATTCCGCTTTGCCCGTCTCCGATCACGACGACGCATTGGCACGGATCGGCGGAGTCGCGAAAGGTGAGGGCGATCGGGGTTGAGCCGGTTGGCCTTGTTGGGGAGGGAATGTTTGCTGTCTCAGGGTGGTCGGTGGATGCCTCGAGGTCGGTGAAGACAATAATGTGTTTTCCACACCGGCTCGACCGCCCCTTTAAGTGAGGCTGTGTCGGGAACTAACCTAAATACCCGCGCCGGAAGCAAAATCGCCAACGGGGAATCGAGAAGGAAGAAAAAAAAACCCTGGATCCAGGTGATGGCTGGAGTGGAGATTGGCGGTGGGGAGGCGGAGGCGGGGCACGATCTGCACGGAATGTGGCGATCGACTGGAGACCGTGGTGGGTGCGAAAATCCCGGAGCAGGCGAGGACGTCGCCCTAGTAGCAATCACGGTGGAAAAGATTTCCTACAAATTGTGCAAACGAGAATCTATTAAGCCAGCCTGTCCCCCTGTGGTCGAGGAGAGGCATTCCAGACAGAGAGGGGCGGAGTTTCAAATCAAGTTTACTCTCCTCCCTCCTCCCTCCATCCTCTTTTTCTTCTTACCTCCAATCTTCATCCCGATCTCCCATACACAGCCGACCGAAGGGGTCAGACTCATCACACAGGTTACACGACGCAACAATCCCTCCTTCACCATGGACAGCCATGATTATATAAATGACCAAAATCAGGGTTTCAGTTCTCCAGCCCTCTCCGCCTCTCATCTCGACAATCACTTCGACTACGACTTCACCGCTCCCTCTCCAAATCTGCCTCCAACTCCCTCTTATAACGGCTCCTATCAGGGCTCCCCCTACGCCGCCTATTCCGAGCTTGAGTTCGACGGAAATATAGTCGTCCTCGATGAGCACGGAGATTACGACCCATCTGAATTCGACGCCCCCTCTAACAACCAACCTTCTCTCCTCGAGTATATGAATCCTCACGTATCAGTAACCCCACCAGCGATGGACGGCGGCTTCGAGCACTCCTTTGATCACAGTTCCCCCGCTTCCTCTAACGGCCTTCCAGACCAGGAGAGCGAATCTCGTTCGCGAGCCTCTTCGGTTTCATCTCAGTCCCATTCCCATTACCCTTCCTCTCCTCCTATCCAGGGCTTCGAATCACTCAGATTTGATTCCCCGCACTGGAACACCACCCTTCTTCCCGCCGACAAACCAGGTTCCCCCTCCCAGAAACCTCCGTCCCCTCCTTCCTTAGTCATCCCTGACGTTTCTCCCTCCATGAACACAGAGAATCTGCACACAAGGGCTCCCCTGATCAACGCTCCCCAGGGCGACGGTGGTGTCATAAATGGCCCTCAACTACATATCGTCCCAGCGACGCCCGTCTCAGGGGGAGTGCCGACGACGGTCCCCTTTATCAACAACCCAGCAGAGAGTACGTTTGTTCCGCTTTGATCTCCCATCACCTCCCTCCCTTTCTCTCAATGATCTCAACCTTTCTCATAGCTTCGACCAACCCAACGTGGAACACAGATGCAACCCCCCAGAATCTCTCATTCGATACCCGGATCGACTCTGATTTCAATAACTCACAATCAAACACTCTCGACCACTACATTGTTCAACAACAACAAAGGTCCCGTAGCAAGTCTGACACGTCGACCCGACCGCCCACATGGGACGTCGCTTCACTCGATCATTCCTCCTCCAACAACAGGACCAGCGTCAATCTTAACGACATCCTCCCCTCCACTAATCCACAGCCTCAGGGGCAGATCTCATTCTCCAACGACCCTTACCAGTCCGGGTTCTCCAACTCCTCCCCTCAACCGGGTTTGTTGAACCATTATTCCTTCGCGGGCAAGTCACAGGCGGAGGCTCAGTATCTAACCCCTGACATGGCTCTGGGTCCGACCGTTTTACGGAGAGCCCGATCAGATAGCGGAAGGGTTTCTGGACATCGGCATTCCAGATCCGAGGGCGGGATGATCTCTTACCCACCATCCGCCCATTCGGATTTTATCGCTCGCACAGCGGCGGATAATTTGAATACCGTGAAGCAGCAGTTCCTGCATCCAACCGAGGTTGTTCCCAGCATCAATCGGGGTCACCACAGGAGGAGTTCGAGCGGTTCCAGGGACCGCGGCATTGGTGGAATGGGACTACACAGCGCACCCGGCAGCTCTCGTCCTAGTCCCTACCCCAGCCCAAGTGCCTCCCCGCTCCTCGGCTACGACCCC
>Ga0307515_10012710_pt1 | contig 15807 bp, 4 predicted proteins | sample 17_EM_MG_FD_194513 | JGI IMG/M metagenome (GOLD analysis project Ga0307515, IMG submission 194513) | Populus trichocarpa ectomycorrhiza microbial communities from riparian zone in the Pacific Northwest, United States - 17_EM | ecosystem: Host-associated > Plants > Roots > Unclassified | place... | reverse complement strand
GAAAAAAATAAATCAACCAAATAAGATTAATAAATAATATTTTTTCTAAATTCATGTTAAAAATAAAAATAATAAATAGCTTGATTATTTATTGCAAATTTGATGGTAATACTTACAAGGATAAAATAATCTTTTTTACATTTTGTTCAAACACAACTTTATCTTTCTATCATCTCCTATCTTTCAATTTTCTTTATATTTTTGTTTCGAGTTAGGAGGATGTTGAGTTTCAATATAATTTTTATCAAAATCTGAAATTTATTTTTGTTTTGAATTATTTTTTTTAGTATTTTTATATCGATTTGATGTGCTGATGTTAAAAATAAATTATAAAAAATAAATAAATTATTTTGATATATTTCCAAGCAGAAAACACTTTAAAAAATAATTACCACTACACTTTCAAATAATCTCTTCGTTAAAAAATAAAAATAAAAATAAAAACTTTACTTGAAAAACAACAAATGATATATTAAATATAGCCGGCAGAAGTAGAGCCCATAAATCTGACTTTACCTTAAATTTGTATTATCCTTTTAATTTTGAGTAAAATAGAGTATAATCGAGAGAGTGAAAAAAATCCCGGCTCTGAATTTGGATTGTTATGACATGTAATCTTTCTCCTCTGTGGCTTCTTTTTGGGTGCAATAACCCAACTTGAGCTTAAACCCCGAGTTATGATCTTCATGTCTATAAAGGACTTGTGCAATCAAATCCAGTACAGCTAGCTTAGCCATGAGCTTGAAGATTCACAATAATTCAACTCCTTTGTACCATCACATCGCTTTTTCATTTTTTCACTGTCTTTTTTTTTTAATGCAAACTTCGTCATGACAGGATACATTTGATTGTTGATACTCGACGATACAAGGAATCGAAGATTCAGATAAGGGAAGAGAGTCCTCACAAAGCCCATGCTCGGTGACGAATGCATTGGCCCAGCAGTGACCGAATTGCCATATCCACAGCTCAAGGCACCGAATAAACCAAAATCTCATCGTCCCGAGTATGGAAGGACGTCCATTCCACCGACTTATTTGCAACTTGTTTCAAGATATCAACCGTGGCCCGTTGTTTCTTACAATCAAATGTAGTCAATTTTTCAATCAGTATAAATCCATTTAGACTCTAAGAGTTCGGGATGATAGGCAAAGAATTTTTGCTCAATTTTTAAAGTTAAAACATTAAAATGGAGATATTCTTAATCCATCAATGATTTCCTTACTCTCAAATTAAAAAAAGAAGTTAATCCATTAATTTTATCGATTTTTTTTTAATGTAAGATATTATATGGATCCAAAATTTAAATTTCTTTTATTTTTTTATTTTTTAATAAACATATGCAAATATTATTTGCCGTGATTGAAATTCTCCCCGAAGATGAATCCAGGAAAAAACTTGCACAAGATCAACATTATTCTTCCTTCGTATCTTTCCAGCTCATGTATAAGAGGATTTGATATTAGGTAATCTCGATTCTCAAATGCTGGCCATTAATATTCTATTTGGCATTATGGTTTAATTGTATTTTTGATAATTTTTAATTTTTTTTAGTTTTAATTATTTTTTATTTTTTAAAATTGTTTTGACATGTTAATATTAAAAATAAAAAAATAAATTTTAAATATTTTTCCAAGAAAAAGACACTTTAAATCAACTTTTACTTTAAACTAAAGAGTACTTAACTTAGTGAACATGCAACAATCATGCAATAAGCAAAGCTGAAAGTGTTTTACGCTATTCCATCCATGGTCTCTCGGATCGTGGAGACATTTTAGTCTTTGGAGCATCAAAGGTAATTAACGTAGTTTTCGATTCCTAAAATGTATTAATTCAGCAACACACTCCATCCAAATTCAAACCAAATTTAGAAAAATGAAGGGAAAGTGGCAATGGTTCTTCACAATAATGAAGAAATCATGGAATTAATGGTATTCAATCACGACCACCCAAAAATCATAAAACATATTACCTCTTTCAACCCCACCCCACGGGGAAAGAAAGATAAAAAAGAGGAAGGATACCTTCTCTCACATCGAGTAGAGTACTCTACTACAATTTTCATTTCTGCTTTTATCTTTTTCCTCTGTCAAATAATTAGGCCAGCTAGAACGTATTTTGTATGTGTATACATGCTTTGTCAGGAGCCGAGGTCCTTCTAATATTGTTGTGGTCTGAACACAATAATTCAACTAGATTGTTGTGTTGTCTTTTCATCTAACGTACGCCGGAAGGGGAGCCTGTCTTAAACCAGTCCACAATCAACAGTTTGTATAGACGTTGACTAGCCAGTTAATCACGGCTCATTCTAGACTTAATCACCAGCCACACAGATCCCAGGAATACCAACGGTTTATGAAACGAGAGGGTAGTGGTAGCAGAGGTAAAGGCAGACAGACACAAGAAACTTTCTGTTCTTGGCCTGGATCCTCCTCAAACTCCATCAAGATTTCTCTCTCAAAGGTACTTTTTTTCTGTTCTTTTAGCTCAGTTTTATATGTAGGTTGCTGGGTTGTTAATGAAATGTGAATCTTCTATGTTGTAGTCTTTAATACAACGCTTTAAATTGTTGGGGTTTGATTCACTAGATTCTTATGCTTTTATGAGCTGCTGGGGTGACAAGAATTGTGAGATCGGTCTTTTGTCTTTAAGAGATAGACATGGCTCAATGATGGTAGCTGGTTACTGGTGCTCTGGTAATAAAGGGGGTTCATTATTGGAGTTCATATTCATCTGATCAATATCATGTTTCAAGAGCTTGACTTGGTAAAACTATATTTAGAACAATCAAGATTTCAATGGGAACTAAAAGGTTGACAGAAAATAAAAAACAAAACATCTGCTTGTCCGTTGGAGTCTTGTAAAAGTGAAAATTAGCAGGTTTTCCATTATTGTATACGAGGGGGGTGAGGCGGGGTTGCCGATAATTGGGATGCTGGGAATGTTTTCAACGTTTTTTTTCATAATCTGAATTTTTCATTGTGCTCCAAAGGGTTGAGACAGTGTGTTAGCTCTGCTAAGAACATGAGATGCAGGAGTGAGTTTTGTGAGTAACTAGCTAACTACTTATCATTTATATTGAATGCTTTGTGCTTCGTTGTTGAGAGTTGTTTTCTTATTGGAGACACTGAATTGAACAAAAAATCTAGCGGAATATTTACAAACAAATTTGTTTTCTATGTAAAAAATATCAGTGGTTGTAGATAGAAGTTCAACATGTGACCTGGCAATGTTGTAGAAGAATTCAGATCTTGTTGAGAAGAATTAGGTAGAGATCTGAAAGCCTTACCATGTTACTAATTAACCTTCTAGCTTGACTTTTGATGTGATTTGGATTTTCTTCGGTAATGAGGGAAACAACCTCCAAGGTCAAGTGGTTGCAATGCTTCCATTGGCAAACCAGATATTAGGTGATCTTTATTGATACCAGACTGTAAGTGATGTGGTGCTTGTATTCTGTTGGTCAAAATATTGTGTCTATTGCTTACTATTTGGATGGAATAAGAAGTATGCTAATACTGACTGCAATATTTACTTGGAGGATACCTCTGTTAATTGTTGCTTTCTTCGACTTCACTTTCCCTTTCTCCCACTCGTATGGTAATTAGTGGGAATTCATGAAAGATCCAATGGAAAGCTTACAAGGTCTTGCTTATCTCCTTCCTTTCCCAGGTTGTGGAATTGAGTGGTAGGAATGGCGAACTATGCCATTGAGGATGCTTACAGTAGCAACCCAGAATCCAGCAAAGTTTATATGCACTCATCCAGTAGAGAAGGAATGCAAGAGGTTGAAAGTACCACGGAAGTTTTAACCAGAGTAGACTGGGACCTGGCATACTCTTCTGAGAAGTTGGTAAACTTGCATGTACTTTTAGTGCATCTATTGGCGCGAGATAATAATCTTGAGGCAAGAATGGCCACAGAAAATAGCTATATCCTGGCAATAGCCATTGAGAAGGCATTGGCGTTTGATCTTCTCTCTGGGATTTTAGATTCCGAGGTAAGAGAGGTGGAGAATTTCATGGAAAATATCCATTCAGAGATTGTTGATGCCCGTCATAAAATATCTTCTTGCAGACACTCAACAGATCTATTCACTGTGATGGAGAAGAAATTGCATAATTCGGAAGAATCTTTGATGAAGTTTCGAGAGCGTGTCTTAGAGGTGAAGGCACAGTCAGCAAAATTGCCAATGGCCTTTTCAGCTCTCATACTTGAGAACTGTAAGTTGCACGGTTTGCTTTTCAATACAAATACATGAGAAATCTTGCTGTCATTAATAATCACCTGTCTGACATATGTTTATTGACAGGGAAAGATGATAAGGCCACCGAGTTACCAGCCAGTGGGCAGATTTCAAATATGGATGTGAATTCAAAAAGGCAGACAGCTGAAAAACAAAGAAATGTCCTGAGGATGTTGGAGAAGTCTCTTAAAAGAGAAATGGATACGCAGAAGAAAATTTCTGCACTAGAACAAAATGAAGAACATCTGAAATTGAAGCTGCACTATACAGAACAGGTGTCTTTTTGCATGGAGGAAGCAGCAGAAGTCGTTTGGGGAAGATTTTTAGAGGCAGAAAATGCTTCTGAAGTGCTCATGGGGATTTCCAAAGAAATGGTTGGTCGACTTCAGATTTTTCAATTCACTTTGAACGGTTCAATCCAACGAGAAGATGAGTTGAGTTCTAAACTGCAAGTTTGTATAAAACAGCTGGATGCAAAAGATACTGTTATAAAGAAGCTTGAGAGCAGCATTGCAGAACACATTGCCAGAAGTTCTCAAGTGCCCATTTTGACGGAAAAGGTGAAATCACTTGAAGAACAGCTGAAAAAATCAGAGTTACGTCTGCAGAATGCAAATGCTTTAAATGCAGAAAGTCAAGAGCACCTAAGTGAAATGGAAAATTTGGTCGAGTCTCTGAAAGAAAGCGTCTATGAAGCAGAAACGAGGGCTGAGAATGCAGAGACGAAGGTCACACAGCTAACAGATACGAACGTGGAACTTGTGGAGGAGATTAATTTTCTTAAAGGCAGTAGAGATAGTAGCACAAAGAAAGTGACTGTACTTGAGAAGCAGTTGAGGGAGTCAGAAATCCAACTACAGCATGCAAAAGTGTCATCTGAAGCAAGTCAAGAGCAACAAAACATGTTATACACTGCAATTTGGGATATGGAAACATTAATTGATGACCTGAAATCGAAGGTATCGAAAGCTGAGAGTAAGACTGATGGTGTAGAGGAGCAATGCATTGTATTATCCGAGTCTAACATGGAACTTAATAAAGAGATCAGTTTCTTAAGGTCTAGAGTGAATGCCTTGGAGATGTGTCTGCATGAAGCTAACGAATCAAAAGCTGCAAAAGCAAAAGAAATTATTGTAAGGACTGAGCTTATCATGGCTACAGTCATGCAGCTAACCAGAGAGAGGGAACGCATCCAGAATCAGGTATAAAATATATTTCGTATTTACCACATGTTTCCTGTCTCTCCCATAGCCCTAAATTAGGTTTCCATGACATTACCATCGAAACGCTTCATCTTTCTTTACGGGACTTCTTTTGTTCAGTTACTAGACCCACTTTTGGAAAGAATGCATAATCTTCGATGATCAATTATAAAATACTTACAGGACTAGTATATCCATCTCAAGTTCTTTGGCTATGATATTTTTTGCAGCTATTTTCTCTAACAAGGGAGAATGAAATACTGGCTGCTAAGTTAAGCGGTGCTTCATTAACCATGTTCGACAATGGACATGGTGGCGGTGGCAAGTTGGTTGCTTCCAAGAATGATTCATTGAGTGAGACTTGTGAAAAACTTTTCGAGGAAGCAATTCCCTTGAGTAAAAGTCTCAAGACTGGTACGTTTTAAGATTTTTTGCCTCGGTTCTTGATAGTAAAATTCTTCTTTTAAGTCATGTCAATCTATGCTTTTCTGAATGTGTGTTTTCAGTTATCTCAGACACAGGTCTTCTAGTTCTTAGCGCTGATTTACTTCATCTAAGTTTGAAGCTATTCGCTTCTTCTGGTTTTATTGACAAAATGTTAGGATGGAAGAGAGGGGACATTTAACTAATTTTGAAGTTCTTATTTAGAGACGGTGAAGTTGAAAATGTTCTTACTTTTGCTATGAATTCCTTCTTGTTTGTAAAGGGTCCATATTTTGAAAAAAAATTCCTCCTTTTTGAAAGTCTAATTATTGATGCAGCACTTGGGGCTCTTTGTTGCACTTGAAGGTATGTATTGATGACCTTGATTGGGCATGAATCCACCATTTTCTGCAAAATGCTCACCATATCTTTGATTATTCAGTTGATGCACATCCTATCCTGTGAACATGATGATACATACAGAATTTTTCTTCTGATATTGAAAGATTTTCACTCTTATCATCTCTTCGGTTAATGTAGAGTTTTTGCTCAAAACGTGATTCATTTTTTGTTTCTAAATCAGCTGGTTAAAGCATGCACCACAGCATCAGAATGAAGTGGGGATTTCCCATCCCACAGTTGATACGGTGTTTCGAAGATTGGAGGAGGGAGGACAAAACAGGGCTTTTCTCCTTGATTACATCTGAGGGCCGCTATTTTTCGTGGTGAAAGAAGATGTTGTTGTATAGCAGGATTGATTGGAATGGCTATTCTCCGAGTGGATTTGATTGTGTTGAATGCTATGCACATAAAATTAGATTTGTTTTTCCTCGATTTTTGTCCGTCGCTGGTCTATAACGTTTTTTTTTTTTTGGGATGTATGAGAATGTAGTTACGAGTATGGTGTTGTTTTTTAAATTATTTTTTATTAAAAAATATTATTTTATTTTTTAAAAATTATTTTTGATATTATATCAAAATGATTTGAAATATTTAAAAATAAAAATTAATTTAAAGTAAAAAAAATAAAAAAATTTTAATTTTTTTTTAAAATATCTTTAAAATATTAAAAAAAATAAGGTGTTTGTGTTTGTGATATACGAAACCTGCAGGAAGGGCATTAAACAAACAAATAAAGCCTGAAAAATCCATTTACATGGCGAGACGGCAATCATACAGTCCCTCCAAGATGGAAAACGACGTCGTGCAATTGAGGCAGTGTAAAAAATATTATTGATATACTTTTCGGAGTGGAAAGTAAAAAAACAACCGCACTTCCAAACACATATTATCCTCTTTGGCAATGGATTAATTATGTATTTGGTCCCTGAAAGCTTGGTGTTCTCCTATTGTAACCCTTCGTTATGTTATTTACTTTATCCTTCAGCTCTAGAAACATTTTTAATGTCTTTCCATGCAGTTTAGTATTAATTCTTAACATGTAAAAGAAAAACATGGATGCTTGTTTAGCTCATACTAGGCCATGTGTTAAGAACTAGCATGAAATTGGATGGAAATCGGTTGGAGAGATCTCAACATGGAGTAGCAGAACCATCTAAATAAGAAAAAGATTAGAGAGGCCATATTTAAAATATGTCAATCGTGTAGGGACGGAATGTAGTATTAACCATCCACCGAAGCCCTACTTCCCCAATTTAACACTATAAAACTCTCTCAAAATCCATCATTGCAATTTGCAGCCACCACCCAAAAGAAAGAACGGAAAAAAAGAAAACCACTCCGAAGGAGGCCATGATTTATCTATTTTCAGGTTCAGAGATGCACCAGATAGCCCCTTGTTTGTTCAAGTCTTAGACTTTCAAGGAATTAACGAGAAAATGGGTATTAGAGGTGCAAAATCCAAACTTTGGGCTAAAATAAAACTCTCCTTGTGCAGTTTTATTTGAGCTTTTATAAATCTGGCATTGGAGTCTGTTTTGTCCAAAAACATATGATATTTTTAGCAGGCAAAGCAAAAATGATGAGCTCTTTTGATCCGAATTTATTTATGTGGAATCACATTTTGTTAATGGTCTTCGAAGTTCTCTGATCGCTTTGCTCGCTGCTTCGTTTTTCTGATGGTTTTGTCTTTTTCTTGTGCTCTTATTTTTTGGGGGGGTTGGCCCGTTTTTATTTTATTTTTTGCCTGTGTTTTTTGGGTCTTAAAGAATTTAGCAGATGGGTTTTGTACATCTAGTTTTTACCATTCTGATGTTCTTTCGATTTTCTTTTTTCTATCTTTCTTTGTTGTTTTTGTTTTTGGTTTTTGGATTTTTGAAGGGTTGGTGTGCAAAAAAGCAAAATGATGAGATTAACATGGCTGAATCTGATGTGGAATTCTATATCACTGGTCTTCAAAGTTCTCTGATCGCTTTACTGCACTGTAGTGATGTGTATACTGTTTGGTGAAATGAACTTGTTGCTTAAGGCTTTTGAATGTTCCTTTTTGCCTAATTCCAAGGTTTTGTATGCAATCAGTTGAGCAGCGGAGTTTTATTTTTATTTATCTAAAAAATACTCCATTTTATTTTGATTGTAATTCGTTCTGTTTAATAACTCCCATTCCCCAAAGAAATGCTCCATTTTATTTTGGTGTTATGAGGATATGATTACTCTAGAGTCCAGATTGTTTTTTCCACATCTGCGTGATTTGGTCTAGGATCCAATTGTTCATGTTGTACTTTCGTTACTAGGATTGCCAATGTATGTTTCTATAATTCGCTTTGTTTTTGTGGTGTTTAATGTGCTTTTGTTGTCATGTGGTTTTATTTTTGTTCTTTGTATTCATCATCACGGCTTTTTTGAATGTATGGAAAACCATTTTTTCTAATTGTACCTTATGGGAGGAAGATCTATTGAGAATGTTTTTCCAATCTCATCTTTTACTTGCCAATGAAGGATATCAATAAATGCAGGCACCAAAATTCATAGCCTGGGATGCATATATGTTCCAGGCTGTACGAGCATGGTGCAATAACAATTTCTTTGTGATTCATTGCATCTTGACTGGTCTTTTTCACATGATCGGTTGAGCATGAACTTTGAAGAATACATTCTGCCTTCATGACTAAATACTCACTCCTTGCTCCAACAATTCCATGTCAATGTGTGATTTGTTCAATGATGAGTCGTTATGCTTGAAGATCCAATAATTTACCAGGCTCTTTGTTTGCGAAAGTGGACAACAGAATAGGACACATGTTCATGGTTGATTTTGATATGTAATAAAAACAGAATAGTGAGTTCTGATATTTGGAGAGATTGGATCTGCTCTTCTGTGGGTGTCTGTATGCCTACACAGTTATTTCCTTATTCTTCTTATACAATGTAAACCGATCGACAGTTTCTTTCTGACTTGAGGATTTGGCATTTCCTAGCAACTATGTTTAATTTGATAGATTGCAGAATCATTCTGTGTTTTTATTTGGGACCATTTAAACCTTTTGCTTTTCCACTTTGCTGTTTACCATCAATCTCCTGCATTTTGCTTCACTCTGTTAATTGACCATTTATTCACCATCAGACAAAAAGGACAACAAAATTAAGGGAAGAAGCATTGTCTGGATATCATTTGTTACGTGATCTAGATTCTAAAATCATTTTTTTCTAACTGGGAATTCCCTTAATGATACGTAAATGCTGAAAATTAGCAAAATTGCATCTGTCACTCAGGCTTGTGAATAGGCTTCCAAGATATCTCCTCATGGAACTACAGTCTTGAGAACAACCCTAACACATTCTGACATTGCAAAAATCTCTCGTTCTTACGAATATTATGCAATTTTTGGATGTAAAATTGTACCATCAAAGTGTATAGGGAGTGAGTGTTGAGACGTACTTGTAGATGTATTGTTTTTAAAAATAATTAAAAAATTTAATATATTTAATTATAAAAAATACTGCTGTGCTACTTGCCTCAGCAGACAAGGAGTCTTGTTTCAACAAATTTACATCAAGCCTAGTTTCTTCAATGGTGCCCAGAACCACAGACAAGGAGTAGCTCAACACAACATGAGGGGTTACCTCATCCATCCATTGTCATTTGTGAGCCATGACCATCAGCAAGAACTTCGCAATTTCCAAGCACATCCTGACACCTGATGGATAAGATAATCATCTTAATTTGTATTTTATGATACCTAAATATCCAATAGAGATCTGCGAGGTGATGTTGACACGCATCCAAACTCTCTATCGACACAGCCTTTCGCGTCTTAGATGACCAAAATGTCCTATTCCCACCATTGGCTTGGCTGTCCATTACCTAAATAAAAGCACATGGAGGCAAATTATTTTGAATCCGACAATCAAAAGACGTGATCGTGTGCTTGTTTTTTATTTCTTTGTTATTAAATGATTTTTATTTTTTATTTTTTATAACAGATCTAAAAATACAAAAAAAAAAGATTTTTTTTTAAAAAAAAGCCGCAAAGACAAACATATCTCCACCTCCCTCAATCACCCTTCATCTCTTTCAAAACTCTCTCTCGAATCTCTTTGTTAATTACTCATATTTTCTTGGTTCCAACAAATAATTATTCATTGAGTTCCCAAGTGGAAAGCGGTCTAGACTGTAGCTACTGTCCATATTTCTGTTTGTTTTTTCACCCCATTTTCTTCACCCATCCATCTTGGCTTTTGGGTTCTTTATCTTCATTTCCTTTCAGGAAACTTGAGAGGATAGAGTTTGGTTGTGAGTCAAGTCCCATCATTGATTTCGACCCTCGCCAATTATTGTCAAAATAGATTTGGCGATATTTCAATGCATATCCATTTTATAGGTTTGGACCAATAACCAAAATAGATTGGATTCACTTCTAATTCCATCGCTCTTAATTTGCCAATATTTTAATGAAATGATTTACGATCAGGGCAGTACATGCATGCTGTATAACGTTCTTGGTATTCTAATCCTCTCTGGTGGAATTACTTTAATCCCATTTTTGCAAGTTCAAATAAATATGAAACGCAAAATGGATAACCCTTCGATTATATTTCCATAAACTGAGCAGGGTTTGGTTGACCTCGCGTTAAAACCTGGCTTCAACTATGGGCGAGTTCATCTATATAATAAGCCTGAAAAGGTTTCACAGACTCCCATCAAAATTAAACAAGGTGAACACACTCATATTATCAAACACATATATCTCTCTAAGAATTAACCAAACCAGAAGATATGGGCAAGTCTTCCATTAAGTTGGCCTTCTTAGTCGTGCTCCTTTTCGCAGCTGGTAACTTCTTCTTTTATTTCTTGAGAACGATTAGTCTTTTTCTTTTATATTACAAATGCATGATTCTTTATCGACTACAGTTGACGGTGGTTGTTGATGGGATTTTTCTTCGGGAAAAATACTGCTTTTCGCAGAGAACTTTTTCTGATGAAAATATGTCAGGAAAAGTTCCTAATCTAGCTATGTAGCTGCCATAAAAGGTTTCCCGATGAAATTAAAGTTCTTGTTGGGAAAGATGACTACTTTATCATACAACAATTTGTTTTGAAACAGCAAGGCCATCTCCGATGCCAGCCTCCGCTTATATATTTCCCGGCGAAATATCATCGTAAGCTTTTCCGATGAATTTTTGTCATGAAAGCTTCGTTCTACCACTCGCTTTCGTCACTATAATATGTTTTTAAGACGTAACCTTTGTCACAAAAATGCCTTGTCTTGACAAGTATTTGTTTTAAACACTATTTGTTTTTTCGTCAGAAAAGGTACATTTTATGACAATAACTCATTGGGAAAAGTGAGGGAATAATTTTATTTTAAAACAAGATGAAGCATCTTTAATCTTTTATAGTGTTTTATATTCTTAATTTCTTATAATTATAAGATATGATCAAGGGATACTTCAAGATCTTTGCTGAGTCCTCGGGTTTTTTTAGACTCCAATACCACAATGGATAAGATAATTGAATTCAAATTCTATTAAAAAAACTGAAGTCTCGTAGCTGCTGACTATTCTCGATCTTTTATATTATTTTATATTTTTGTAATTAGTCGATAAACTCTCTAATATCAAATCATTCTCAATCTTACATATTATTTTACATTTTTATAATTGTGAGTTAATATATCAAATAATTTTTATAGCCTCACCTAATAATTTATATTAAGTCTCTGTATTAAGATGGTTTTTTAACATCTTCATTATAATAATAATAAAAAAATATACATGGATACTTCAAGATTGCTCGGGATGATGGAACTTAGCTCCGAGTTAGAATGTTCGGTGAATTATATAGTTTCTCCAGGACGGATGTAATATTATTGGGGTGGTGAAAACTAGGTATTTGAAGGATACATATGATGCCTATGCCACATTTTATTAGATTAATCTGCATGCTGTATAAATGTACGTACCTGTGCTCCTTGCTGGTTTTGAACTCGCCATTTTTCCTTTTGCTATCTGCTTGACTTGCAAGTGATATACCAAAATATTCCGAGTATTAAAGCTTATTATAAGCTCCACAAATTTCTTTATCCATAAAACTATATTTTTTCTCGTTAGTCTTTGTAATCATCTGGTTTCCAACAAGGGAAAAATTAAAAAATGGAGAAGGCTTTCTTCATCAAGTGAGATTCTTTAGACATCATCAAGATCAAATACTGTTTGTTACATATTAAGATTGCGGCTAATGCAACAGTACATATATTTGCAGTCATGTCATTTTCAGTGGTATCAAGAGCTGATGGATCCGTATTTTTGCCGTGTAAAAGTGACTCAGACTGCAAAGCTATTGAGTGTGCAGTCGGCACTGCCCATTGTGTTAACAACAACTGCCTTTGCGACTCTAAGGTGGAGAGAATTAATGCAGACATCTTAGCTTCAGATTGTAAACATGACAAGGACTGCGTGAAGTTGTTCCCATAACTGTTCCTTGGGGAAATGTTTACGCGGTTCCTGGTTGCTTAGAATGTGTTGATCAATTTATTAATAATTGAAATAAGGTTTTTCAAGAGACAATGACCATTCCTCGAGATCGCTGATACTGTTATCGAGAAAACAGTCTCTTTAAGAGAAGTGTATCACGTATAAATCTAGAGAAGATAGACAATGATATCTCAATCTATCAGACAAATGAGTAAGCTCGCTTAAAGAATATTAATAAGGGTCAAGAAGCAATTGGAAAAAAACGAACAATTTCATCAAGCTCCATCTAAACCATTCCACCACCACCAAATCGAATCACCCTCAAAGAATGGGAGCTTTTCACTATCAATTTTGATACCCTTTCAGCCGTTGTGAAGGTGAACCACCACCCACTTTACGCCGCTGGGGTATGAAGGTGATTGGTTTGGTGTTTTGTTGAGATTTCAGAGATGAATATTGTGGTGTATAATTTTATCTACGATGAGTGGAAGAAATGTTATGCGGTACAAAATGCCTTGTCGGTTCTTTATGTATATATAAAATGGCAATTTATTTATTTTTTGATTTGAAAATTTTGGTTGACTAATGATATAAAATGTAATCTTATTACAGAGAGTTTTATAAGAGTTATTTTAATGAAATTTATTGAGTAGATTATAACGAAAAGCTTTTTATTTTATTTTTTATTTTTCTATACCTTTTTAAATTCAGATTTATGTAAATATATATCCCAACTGGAATGTCAAAAAAAAAAAAAAAAACGAGGATTGTAATATTCATCTTTTTAATGTGGGAATCATCCAAAGAATTTATCAAAGAATCAATCAATCTAAACATACAAGTTTAGAGAGAGTGTGTGTATTATCTAACAAAGCTAAACCTTAATTAGGCAGGTCCTACGAACATCAATGTGATTTCACAGCCAAGGCAACAAATCTGATGAAATCCGAAATTTACATGAATATCCAACAATCCATTTATAGATTTAATATCTCATCAAGCAGCGCATAGAAGGAAGGTTTTGTTTTGAATTGGAAGGTCCTGGCCTACCTGCTAATCCAGAAACGGGAAAATTAGCATTACCTTACATGGTATACCTAATTGAGGCCACCGTTTCAGCCCAAACAAGGAAATTTATCTACAGAAATACGCGAAGGAGGTTGTTCACTCTGCTATAAATTAGTTCCACCATGATGCAATTCCTCTGCACGAACAATGGAGAATACCTCGATGAAATGGAGTATCTCGCTCATCTTCTTTCTCATCACAACTGGTTAGCCACTTGTTTCACATGCTCGAGTATTATTACTTCATTCTTCTTGTTGTTTTTCACATGGCAAGCACTGATTGCATATACATAATAAAATGAGCAGGTACGTTGTTGAAGATGCCAGGAGCAGATGCAAGGGCACCAGCTCGCTGTCCTCGGATGATTGACTGCAGCTCGGTGTGTCAGGGGTTCCCCTACAAGTGCGTTGACGGCGAGTGCATCTGTGGTAAAGAGGTTCTTCCCCGGTCACCTGCTTCAATCCAGCTATAAATTAGACAACTGAAGCGATGATTCCAGATGGGCATGAGACATGCGAAGTATCTTTACAATAATATTAGTTTTCTGAAGAAATTGAGCCTTAATTTGTACTCACTACTAGTTATCCTCTTCTCTTCTTTAGATGAGTTGAAAGAATAAATTGCGGAAAAAGCAAAACATCTCTCTTAATTGGATGAATAATCAATGCCGTTCAGAGTTCAGACTTTGTTCTCCCTTAGATGCAAACAAATTCTAGAATGAAACGCTTGGTCGCAAGATGGATTAATTTTTTTTAAATGTAAAAAATAATGTTGAAAGCACGGATTTTTTTTTAATATTATTGATAAACCCAGTTAAACGATTAATTTTAAAACTTTTTAATTTAGTTTTTTTATCTAGTTTGATTTTTCAATTTAATTTGATGTAAGTTCACTCTATATGAATTGATTGATTTTATATATTTAAAAATAAACTAGATGACTAGTAAAAATATAACTTAATTTTTTTTTTAAACATTAAGATAACAATTTTTTTAAAAAAATATTAAGACGATGCTATACTAGATCGGTTATGATTATCCTGTGACCTAGATCATGAACTTCACTGAATTGAATAAATTTTTTATTAACTACTTGGCTCACATTCCACTACAAGTAGGATATTTTTTTTATATAAAAAAAAAAGATGGTGCCATTAACAACATATTTTTATATCAAGATTTTTTTCAATATGAGAATTTTTTTTTTATTGTGATCCAAAACCATTGTGGAGGGCTGCGGGAAAAAAACATCATCTGTTATAAAAAAATAATGCCATGAAAGTAAAATAAAATATCAAAAAATATTTAATAAAATAAAATAAAAAATACAATGAACAAAAAAAATAAAAAAAATCAATAACATTATCCAAGAAGAGCGCTCACTAAGATAAGGCTTTAATTTCATGGATTCAAATTTCAAAGTTACCTAACAAAGAAATTTCAAATTATTTTGTCAATGAATTAATGTGTAAAATGCAGGGAAAATAAAAAAGAAAATAAAACAAGTTAGGTGTCTGTGCGGGCTTTTCATGCTTGGTCCATTTAAAAAAAATATAGTTCAATATTAAAAAATAAAATTAATAAATAATATATTGTTTATCTTTTATTTAAAAAATAATAATGCAGGTAACGCGTCATCTCATGCCTAGTTTTTGGTGATTGAAGAGTCATTAAAAAATCATAATATTTTCATCATTTCTTAACTCAAAACATTTAGGCCATGTTTGTTTCCCGGAATTCACTTTCCGGGAAACCACTTTCCAAACTTTCTTGTGTTTGTTTGCCATTAGGAAAGTTGGTCAACGGAAAACACTTTCCGGTCAACGGAAAACACTTTTCGGTCAACGGAAAACACTTTCCAGTCAACGGAAACACTTTTCGAATTTGGTTTGGTTTTCAGGAAAGTGTTTTCCCTTTTGGCTGTGTTTGTTTTCCGGAAAGTGATTTCCGGGAAACCACTTTCCAAACTTTCCTGTGTTTGTTTGCCATTAGAAAA
>Ga0307515_10012709_pt1 | contig 15808 bp, 5 predicted proteins | sample 17_EM_MG_FD_194513 | JGI IMG/M metagenome (GOLD analysis project Ga0307515, IMG submission 194513) | Populus trichocarpa ectomycorrhiza microbial communities from riparian zone in the Pacific Northwest, United States - 17_EM | ecosystem: Host-associated > Plants > Roots > Unclassified | place... | reverse complement strand
GGAGAACTAGGAAGTACATGCATATGATTTACAAAAAAGGACAGACCCCCTGAAGACATATACATCAAAGCCAATAAAGAAAAGCTATCAAACTAAAAGGATTAGCTGACAATGGTTAGATGAGGAATCAAATCTAAGACAGGGTGCCCAACCTAACTCATAACACAAAACAAAAATAGGGAGGACAATATAAGCATCCACCAGATCAAAAAAGAGAGACCCAACACCATAACAAGACAAGAATCAACAGTCTTAGCAACCGAAAAAGCGACATCAACAGCCTCAACAACCACAACAAGGAAAGGAACTGCAACCAAATAAAGCAGGTTCTCCAGCAAGACACCTATCAACAAAGAATCTTGAATAGCAAATGCACAGCATCACAAGCAGCTACAACCGAAGAGTGGACAACATCTAGTGAACCATGTATCCCCACCCGAGAAATCCATAACTAGCAGCAAAGAAAAACTGGCAGCTCCCAAAGCAAAGAAAGAAGAACAATTATATGAAACCACAACAAAACATCCATCCAGGAAACCAAAGAGATCAAAGCTAGCCAAAACTGGGAGAATCACCCAAAGATAGAATCCATCATATAAACACCAGCAACCATCCTGAATGATGAAGAATCTATTCGTGGAAATGCAAAACCATATAGAATAGAATATGGAATCTGCAAAAAACAAAAGAGATTGGATTACAAGAGTTATCAAAGACTCTTTTGTTTCTATCTTCCCAAATCAAATAGATAAGAATACCAAGGGAAACTCTTTGCATTATGCTATCAGTATTGTTCCTACCAGAAGAAGACCATGAATTGCACTATTAATGGTCGACATTCTTTTGTGCAGATAAAGCAAAGATTTTATCATCCTCCAAAGAAGAGAGGCCCATGGACAACTGAAAAATAGATGATCGTGGGACTCTTCATCAACTCGACAGGACACACACAAAGGGTCAATTTGCAGAAATCAAAGCCTGTCACGGGTGCGAAGCTTGCCTAAAACCGCCAGCCATAAAATGAAGTTATTTATTGGAATAGACCAAGATTCCCAAACCACCTTAGCCCAAGGAACCGAGTCACATTTGAAACGTAGGAAGTCATAGGATTGAGTAGTGAAAGAAAGTTCACCACCACTCTAAGTAGACATCAAAGCAATAGCTTGATGATGGCTATCACAGGCTGCAACAAATTGGTCCTTGAGAGAGATAATAGACTTTCATAAGGGCGAAGAAGTTTGTTGAGGTAAAGCATCCCAAATAACACAATTACCCTTAGAATATTTTTTTATTCTAAGGGTAATTGTGTTATTTTATTGTGCTTAAAAAAAAAGGAAGCCCTCAGATGCCAGTTTAATATTATTTGCTTTTAAAAATATTTAAGTAGTTTTATTGTGCTAAGAAATTGTGAAAAGACCAATTTGTCCTAATTAATATGGTAATGACTAATGGGTCATCTGAAAAAGACAATATTACTCTTATCATCAAGGCTATTGGTTTTTATTGAGAATGACAAAAACATAAAAAAACATTGTTTCAATCCATAATGTTTTATGTCTTGTTCTACATTGAATTATTGACCTCTTTTATTTTTTTATTTTTTTTAATATTAGAAAAATTATAATTCTCTGCAAGCATTAAAGAATTCTTAACCATTGACTAGATAGTAATGTTTGATGAATATTATCTTTTCTCCTAGTAAAAATGCCAAAACAGTACAGGTTGTAGTTATATAAATACTTTGTAAAGAACTAAGGAAGGAATATTGACAAAAAAGACTTGCTAGGATGAACATATCTCACAACTCTTCCTCAAATAACCATTATGCATAGAAAGAACCTACCATTTAAAGAGGGTTCTTTTCACACCATAAAGGGTAATTCTTATTCTCGTCAATACAATTCCATTTTTTTAATGCTTGACACTAATATAAGAATACAAAAAATTAGTTTGAGAAAACATGTGAAGAGAATTAGCTTGAGAAAAGGTGCGAAGAGAACTATAATCTTATAGTTGTTGTCTTGTATTCTTTTCAATAATAAACATGTACACGTGTATTACATATAGGAATGTAAACCATTAACCCTAGTTAACTCTAGTGGGCTTCGTATATTGAATCAATATGTCAATCATGACGATGAAGAATACCATAATTATATAAAAAAAAAGGTGTGAAGTTTTGGAATACCACCAGTGTGCAAGCTTTTAATACTTGTATGAAATTGATTCTGAACAAGTTTTTGAAACTAAATAAAATTATCATAAACTTTTAATTTAATATTTATATGGTAAAACTAAATGAGTTTAGTAAAATGGTCCATAAAATAACGATACCCTTCAACCCATGAGGAATGGATCCAAACATCACTAATATTAAATTTTAATAAGTAGAGCTCACATGTTCTAAATGATGTAAAGTTGATATACTAGATTTTCCCATAAGACAAGGGTTATTCTATTGAAGAATCTTCCTCTGAATAAGATTGTATCTCTCTTGTTGTGCATGAGTTCACATTCTATTGATCAATCGCTTCTTTTTGATCGATTGTAACTTTTAGTCGCTTGGTTAGCTGCAACTTCGACCCATGTAGTCAATCAATGACTCATCCATCCCAATCATTTTTTCTAATTTATGATCAATTTGAATGCTCTAAACAATGCTCCTTATATTGCTTTATTTCTTAATGAATGAATATTAACCCTCATCACACTTGTACAAAAATTGATTGATCAAATCAATCAAGTACAATGTGGAAAATTACGTTGTTCACATAAAATTTGTTTATCATTTTAGAAACATGTATGACTTGATAAACGCTTCAACCAATCAGTTTAATTTAAAAATTATGTGTGCTCTGGCTTTTAGATATGATATTTAGGTTTTTTAAATTGCATTAAATTCCTTATTTGTTACATAAAAATCCCTTTTTCTATAAATATTCAATCAAGAACCTTAAACACTTATCTTCTTGTTAAAGACAAGAATGACATCTTCAAGATTTACTCCATCAAAACCTTATAGATTGCAAGCATAACATTAATTGGTCTATAATTAGTGCCACACTAAAAGACATGAATGGAGATTCTATGCATATTTTACAAAAACATCCATAAAAAGTAAAAGACCGAACTTTGCTGTAGACCTCGAAAAAAAAAAAGAATTCCTTTTTATGACGACCATGTAAATCTTAAAATATGGATTAAATCAATCCCAATATGGCTAAGTACTGCCCCTGCTAATTACATCAGATGGTTAGGTAGGATGCAAGAAAGCTTTAGTGAACAATGAAAGCATTAAAATATCTTCGATGTCATTTAGCTATCTAGAACCACCATTTAACCTAACATGGAGCTGTTAACTGCTCTTTTTCTATTCTAGTCAAAATCCAACATCTTTGTGTTTTGGTATGAGATGCAAACTATTACTTTACACGATATGGACTTAATTGAGGGCCTATATATTAGTGTATAAGCTTTATAGTCAATCGGTTAGTTACATGTAATACTATATTTGTTCATGTGAAAGCATATTTATTATTAATAAAGCTTTTTTCATCTTTAATATGTATTTATATTAGATTAATGAGTGTAGAGTAATGATAAAATTCTTGGGACAAAAATATTTTGCAAATGAAATTATAAAATGGTTATAATTATGAGATTTTTATTGCATCAAAGTATTGTTACTAAATATTCCTGGTTGATGCTTTATTAATACTGTATATTAATTAGAGTTGTTAGGACTAATACAAACTATGTTGTTTTTTAGCAAATATATAAGTTGTTATCATAAGTGAAGGTATGATGGATACTTAGAACTAATACGTAAGGTGCTTATTAGATGACATGTATTTAACTGACCCACATGAAGATTCCATATAGAGAGAGAACATACGTGTTTATGAAAGGCTTATGTAACAGTTGTGTAAATGATCTTTAGATTTGAAATCACTAAATTATCTCATATAAGGAATGATATGCTTTGATCTTGACTATATGTTGACTTAATCAACGGTAACAAACAAATAGATATTAGATATAATATGAACTATGTGAAGGTACTTGAGTGATCAAGAGAGGATTCATCACCTTAGATGAATTAGAGAAAATATTCTACCTAATCTCAAATAATATTGATTGTGAAATCTTTGTACAATGTGGAATGAGATTTGAAAAGAGTTTCAAATCTTGTTTGATGAATTAATGACTATAGTGTTGAGAACAAATATGATTTGACAAAGAAAATATATTTCATGCTCAAATATCCAAAACAAAACATCCATAACAAAGGGATGACAATTACACAGAGAAACTGGTCACTAAAAGATTAGTCAAACCACTTATAAATTTTCTAATATTTGAGAAATCATGATGCATTTTTAGATGTTGCACTTAATCTTTAATATAAATCAATTATTTTATTAAATTGATAATAAATTAAATTGCTTAACTTATTTAGTCTTATTTTGATTAGGATTGTGATTTATATTTAGGCCAACATATTAAAAAAACTTAATGTCTCACAAACATAAAGAACCATGAGTAAGTAATTAAATTGGATAGATTAATCAAGTATGATTTGATTGTAAATAAGTTTTAGAAATTGAGTAATAACATGTAATTAATTCAGGAAATTACAATTATAAACCTAGAAAAAATAAATAGTGACTTGATTGGATAAATTTCTAAAATCATTTTGAAATAATATATGTGATAGTTTTCAAGAGGTAAAGTGATATTTTATCATTAATAGGGTTATCAGATTTTTCTCAATAAATAGATTATTATGCCTCATATTTTATATATGGTATAAAAACACATGAAAATACAAAAAAAAAAAAACCAGTACTCAAGGCATACCAATCCCTCTCATCTAAAAGGGTTTTAAGAGATTTCTGATAGTGTGGTCTGTGTAAATTATTATTAGAGGTCAGATATTTGAATGCCTTGTGGCAACTCAGCCTTAAAAAGATGATCGAACCTCAAAAGAAAGAATTAATCTTTAAGTAATCTTAGATCAAACCCTTAACAATCCTAGATTATCTAACATGATTCTTGGAATTCTTGAAAAAAAAGTTTAAATTATTGTTTTCACTGTATTTATTTTTTTTTAAAAAAAAACCCAACTCTATACACAATAGGTGAGGAGTTTTATACTTCCACCAAAATGTATACAAGTCCCTTCAAAGACTTCTTGCTAGATTCTCATGAATGTGATGCGTTTTTAGAAAGAAGAAAATAAAAGTTAAACTTTTAAGGATAGAAATATAATTTTGCCCTTGCATCTTATACTTTATTACAATAAGGTGTTTGAGGTAGAATTAAGATTCTATCTATGTATATATAAAATATTGATTTTATATTAAGATTGGATTATAAAACTAATTTTGCTAATTGGATTAGTATTGAATTAAATTATTTAATGATTTTTTTTATTTTTTGAAATATCATAATTGGACTAGGATTTAATTAAAATATTTTTGTAAAATAAAAGGAGTTTTAAAGCCCAACTATTTTTATTTAATTAATCATAAAATAGTTTAGGATGTTAATAAATTTTAACATGATCAATTTTCTTATTAAATCTTGAAAAATGATTTTTCAAAGAGAATTAAAATAAATAAAATTTATAAATTTTGTGAAATTATGAATTGAGTTTGATTTAGTATTTCTAAATTTGGTAGAAATATTATGTTAGAAATGTTACTTTAAATAACACATAAAGCCAATAATTAGAATTGAAGCATGCCATATATTTATTTATGTATATGAATGTGTTTTTATGCATGATGGATGATTATGAAGATTACAAGACCAATATGATTGTGTTTTTTAAGGGTTGAATGGTTGTAATATTAAATAAGGTTTGCAAATCCTGTCTTTTCTCTATATTTTCTTCTGAAATGTAAACTTTTTTCCCATTTAATTTTCCTCAAATATAACTTAAGGTCTCTTATTTAGTTATATAAATGTTATGTAATATAGAAATGCAAGAATATGAATAGAAAAATTATTTTGTAATCCGAAAAAGAGAAAACGATGAACAAGGATACATTTGTAATGCTTATAAGGACTTATAAAGATTTGTAGTAGCTACCTAGGTTTTGACCATCTAATTCCCCTGATGGCTCAAGGAAATTAATTTAGATATGTTCATAATCATTCAATTAGAAAAGCATGCTAGGGATGTGTGTTTACATATAATTGTTATGAATGATATATCAATCATGTCATGGAATGAGACCTAATTAATTTAAAAAAATCCTTCGTTAATATATTAAGTACATATTGAGAATATGATTTGTTTCCTTTAAATTTTATATGCATAAAATCATAGTTTTAGTCATGGATAACTTGTTGAGATACTCAAAATCAATGTAAATCAAATATGTTTAATGTTGTAAAAATTAGGTCCTACTTAACTAAACTTATATGATTTGAATAAATCACTTATGATCATATAATATTAAAGGCAGTAGTTAGGCAAAACATATATCATATATCTAGATAAAAAGTCATCACCTAACTAATTTAATAACACAAAGAGATGTGATTGATAAGTTGTGCTATCTTTGTAATTTGATTTATTTTGATTTTTTTAGCTACTCAAGGTTATGTAAATTGAATGGGATCCTAGCCCATTAGAATATTTAAGCGAATCTTTTCAAATTAATAGGGATGACTATTAACTTGCATGAAAATAGTGGAAGATTAAATTATAATTAAAGACCTTATCTTAATTTGATTTTAAATATACATACATGAAACTAATATTCGTTATCTTTATATGAATGAGTTGATAAATCAAAATGAGTAGCAATATAACATCCATAAAATTTCAAACAATATCAAGTTTAATATTATGTCATGGTTTACGAAAAACCAAGGAAATTTTTATTATTATTATTATCTTTACCGAAATTTCGACAGAATTCCGTTTGAAAACTCAATTTCCTTAGTGTTGACATCATATCTCAATAATTTTTCAATCCATTCAACTAAATCGTTCCTACAATAGTCATTAATGATGATACTTTATCACATTTTCAATAAAAAAAAAATTGAACAACTACATTACTTGCCACAATGACTAAGAGTTTATAATTACAACTTAATTTATACATTATAATAACATGAAGTTTATATATGCATTACATAATATTTATGGAAATATTACCCACAAATATCATATCATGCATATTTATCAAATGTTCATACTTTAAAACTATCTGATATTAGTTACTATTATATATTTTAATAGTCTAGGAATTTGTCACTTACATAAATAACCAAAATACATCATATAAATGGGTCCCTAATATATAATCTAAAAACCACCACAAAGACACCAAAGTAACTAATCATGTTGATCTTGAGATGTAATTGAAATACTCACACGGAAATAATCATGAATACTTCATAATTAATCTCCATCATTTAAACTAACTTAATTTTGGTACTTCATCGAATAAATGTAATTATCAAACATAATATCCTCTACACGTGCTCCATTCTTCTACACGTGCTCCATTCTCCATTTCCATGTTACAAAATACCAGCCATCTAGTATTTCCAATTTAAATTTGGCTACCTATATTGGAGAACCTACAATTTGGCTTTCCTTCTCGAAGGCTATTTATTATGATAATTCCTTCACTGGAATTCCATGTTACATGACAATTCCTTCAATGGAATTTCATAGTGTACAACAATTCCTTCAACGGGATTACACACCAAACAATAATTCCTTCAATAGAATTTCCCATTACATGACAATTCCTTCATTAGAATACCATCTCAATTATGACATTCCCTTAAGAAGTTTTAGTTCATCATTTAATAAAACTCTTTCGTCTTACATATGTTCAGCGGTATTACTATGTACTCTTACATTTAAGGAATTCACAATTTGAATGAAAATGCACAAAACAAAAAGTCAAGGCACATTGTACCTACATGCTGCTGTCTAGCACATAATAGTCCCTACTGCGTGCACAACTCTTGTAGCCTCGCCTGCATCATCATTACCAAACATTTTTTTTATATCGATTCTAGTCATCTTATTTCAGGCAATTGAACTCTCAGTTCTTTAGTTAATCCAAATGTTACCCATTTATCTAACATGTTACGTAACACAAATCAAACACAACAAAATAGTTTATCATTCAATTTATATTCAATTTTATACAATTCACAATGTCTTCCTTCTAAGCCCAACCATTTAATTACTCCATATTTCATCATTTCATTAATTAAAATCAATAAAAATCATTATTTGCATGATCCTACACTCATTTATAACACAATTAATAGTCAATATCATAAATGCATAATTTCATTTTTTTTGTTGTCTTTATAGCCAACCCTGTAGTCCTTCCTTACCTATCAATTTTCTTCATCATTCTTCCATGATTTCACTCCCACAACTACTTACAAAAGCCCTAGAAACTCAATTTCTAAGAAATTTTTCAAGGCTTCTATTTCTTCCTCTTTTTTCTTCAATTTTTCTCTCTAATTCAATCTTCCCTCTTTTTCATCTTTTTAAATTTCTAGTATGAATGTGTTTCTCTCTCTCAAAACCCTCTCTTTTCACTCCTAAACCTAACTCTTTAGCATTTAAAATGAGAGGAAGGAAAAAAATGAAAATGTTCTTTTCTCTCTTGCTGCACACCATTGAGTTATAACAGAAACGGCTAGACTGTTTCTGCTTCTGTTAAAATATACATATCCAGCCATAAACTTTACTTTTCTTAACTCTTCTTTCTGCGTTTGTTCTATTCATTTTCTTATTTCATTTTATTACACCATAATGTATATTATATTATTCTTAATTGTATCTTGGGTTTTACAAGCAACATATCCCTACATGGTATATTTGATGCTAACAAATTGATTGGACCAAACTTTTAAGACCGATACGATAATGTGATAATTGTTCTCAAGCAAGAAAGAAAGTAATATGTTCTTAAAAATCTGATTCCTTTTGCCCTCAATAAGGATGCTAATGAAAAAGTAAAGAATGAATATCAAAGTCATATTGATGATGATGAGCAGGCTACATGTGTGATATTGGCCAGCATGCCACCTACACTTCAAAAACAACATGAGAATATGGATGCTCATACAATAATTATGCATCTCAAAGAGTTGTTGGATGTCGCTAGTATGATTGAGAGATATGATAATTATAAGAAATTGTTTAGTTGCAAGTTGAACAAAATCTCTTAATACGCTTAAAATTATTAAAAGGACTCTTAAGAAGAAAAATGTTATGTTCTCATAGTTTAGTCTTATAAGAAGTACAAGAAAAAATAAGAAGAATAAGGGCTCTACATCTAAAGCACAAAAGCCTATTAGAGGTATATCAATAAAGATAAGGGAACTTGAATCTTTTTTATTAGGAAAGCCACCAAATAAGGAATTGTGAGAAGTATCTTACAACCATAAAAGCTAAAAAGCTTACCTCACAATATTTTAATCAGATCGAGGTGGTGAATACATGAGCAAAGAGTTTCAAGATTATATAAAATAAAATGGGATTCCCTCACAATGGACATTTCTTGAAAGACTATAACATAATGAGTTTCTAAAATGAGAATCACACTCAATTAGATATAGTGTGGTTTATGATAAGCTACGCACATTTTTTTTTATTTATGAAATGTAAGAAATTGTATATATCAAAAGTGAAACAAAGCTGGAAACCAACAAGTCAAAATATACAGCCATGTACATACAAGCATGTTCAATGAACAAGCAAACTACCAAATTAGCACAAACAACGTGCTTAACAGAACAACAAAACCAATAACAGCCACCAAGGCAGCATACAACCAATAACAACCAGTAGCAGCAATCCAGCTAAAGAACAAGAACCAAGCCAACAACAGCCCACACCAGCATAGCAACTAGAGATCTTTAGCCAATAGATGGTCTACCCCAAAACAATAAGACAAGACTAAACCGAAACGCAACCTGCCCAAAATCAGGGAGGGCAGCACCACCATCTTTAAACCCAAACATAGGAACAACAAATCAGACAACCAATGGCCAACAACCAATAGGATCACATCAAAGCAAATCCGTAACAGCAACACTGGTAGAAGACCCAACAGGCATGGCCCAGCTAGGCCTTACTACACACAAACATCCAGAACAGCAATGGAACAATGACATGAATTACAACAAAACCAACAGCAGGAGGTCAGCAAGAAGATAACAACAAATGCCAGTTTTAAAAGACCAAGCAAACAACACGTCTGAGGCTAGCAGTAGCAAAGAGGCCAACCATTCCCATGCAGCCAGCACAGGATGGACCATCAGCATCCTATAGGCAACCCTGAGAAACCTGCAGGAAGACAAGTTGGCAATAACAGATATTGGGATCATATCCACTCCAGCATACAAACACTACGATTAGTAGCAGCCATAAGCGAAGCAGGCCACAAAAACCAGCAGCAAGCGGAGCACGAAACCCAGCATCCAGCTTCAAGGGCGAAGCCAGCACCCACCAAGCAAAATACCTCAAGACATCTACTGCTCACACAAAGGCAACACGTCTGATCCAGCACAATAGGCTCTTGTATTTTTTTTTTCTTTTTATCAACAAACCAAATTCATAAGCATTTAGTAGGAAGTCTTCAAAAAGACTAGTAAAATTTTAGGTTGAAACACAAAACTCCACCTTTTATGTATAAAGCCTTTAATTAAAGCCATGTCATGCAAAGTAATAGTTTACATCTAATTAAGAAATGTGTCATTGGATTTTGAATAAAGTAGGGAAAAAAGGCTAATATTTGCCTACTAGGTCTGATAGTGATTCTTGACAGCTAAATAATATCAAAGATCTTTTGATATTTCCATTGTTCACCTAAGATTTTTACTTTCTACCCAACCATATGATATAATTGATAGGGGTAGTGCTTGGCCACATTGGGATTTACTTATTCCATGTCTTAAGGTTTACATAGTCATTTTATAGGGGAATCCTTTCTTTCTCAATGTTTTAAGCAAAATGGCGATCTTCTTCTTATGCCACTTTTTTCATAAAACAAGATGAGACATTCTCCATCCATATCCATATCTCCTAATGCAACTCCAAAAACATACCAATTGATGTTGGACAAACAATCTACAAGGATTTGATAATGGGAGATACTTATAGATTTTGATGGACTATAGCTCAAGACTGTCAGTATTGCTTAAAGGAAGAAAAGTGTTTGGGGTTCTAGATTGAATATTTTTAGGAAAATATATAAGGCTAAAAGGAGAATTATAGATTTTTACAAAAGATGAGGAATTGAGAGTAAACTAAGAAACCTAAAATCTCACTTAAAAGCTAGAGCATTAGTAGTTTTAAAAATTAAACTAATTGGATGAGATGTTTGACATGACAGACATGTTTTAAAACAAGATTGACTAATTTTAGGGTGAACATTGTTATTTACCCAATCATACTTAGTTGATTTGATTGACCAGTTCCAATATAAGTGTAATGGAGTTGATATTATTTTATTTGTAAAATAAAGCAATATAAGGGGCATTGTCTGCACCTAAAATAAACATGCATGTGTCAACTTAAAGAAAAATGATTGTTCAATACAAAACAAATAAAACAAAGGGGAAAAAAACTGACATAATCAACCATGTTGGAAGAGTCCTTGGTCAACTAGAGAGTTGAAAGAGTAGTCGAACAAACGATCTGGAGCCATGATAAACCAAAAGGAAATGATCTACTAACAAAGTTTGAACATGTGCATATCTAGAAGATGCAGTCTTATTAAGAGCAAGAGTCCTCAACATAATAACTAATCAAAAGTCAGAGATTATCTAGGATTCGTGTGTGTATAGACGATGAGTTTAACTTCTATTAGGATTTAATAAACATTTTCATATGATAACAATATATGTTTATGATTAGAATTATTTACGCAAGTAGGATTAAAACTTCATAATAATATAAATATGACTAGCTACTATTGTAGATGATAGTAAGCTCCACATATTCTGTTCTTATAATTTTGTATAACTCATTTTTTCTTTGGAGGGTTTTATTGCTTTCTTTTTATTTATGATCTTGTGTTTATTGACTACACTTTAATTCATGGAATCACTTTCTTACTAAACTCCTGTCTTTTCCACGTGATGGTGATTCTTATAATAAACAACTATTTTTAGGGTCGAGGTCCATAATTTCACTGTTTCATCATATATTCAATAATAGGTAAATTTAATTGAAAGAAGTTAAGTAGTATTATAACATTAATGACAAGTAATTAAAGCAAACTGAGAGCAAAATAAAAAACCAAAAGATACTAATAATGACAATTAGCTAAGCGTAGACTAACCTTGGTGCTTGCTCACTGAAGTGTGTCAGGTTGTCGTTGCCTTAGTATATAATGATCCCCAGCACTGCAAAGCTCCATTAAGAAACAAGAAAACTTATCGGTTTGAAACTGTGAATAAAAAGTAGGTAAAAATGGATTATCCAACAAACCCAAAATGTCTATCTTAATTTGAGCTCTCAACAACTTGTTCCTCCCAGCTAACATTCCTCTATCCACTACCTTCATTGCATGAAATTTACATCAAGTGTTTCATAGAAGTGGTGGATTTCTTGGTTTTAAAGTTGCAACCAATCAATCAAATGATATATGTTTAATAATGCAGAAATTCAAGAATGATAGTAAATTAATAATAGTTATATTAATCAAGAGTAGTATTTTTAATAATAGGGATGATGATGATGATGATGATGATGATGATGATGATGATGATGATGATGATGATGACGACGACGACATCTAAGAAATTGTTTATTAATTTCCAAGAAAAAAGATACTAATAAAATACAATGCTTTCACTATTTGCTTTCTCCTGTATTTGAAAAAAAAAAGAAGATAATAAATCCTTTCATTCTTATCTTCCATCCATCTCTCTAATTTTATATACAACCTTCGATTTTAAATTACCAATCCATTAATTTCTTTTGTATTCAGTAAATAATAAATAAGGCATGATTAGTGGAGACTCATTGCTATTCGTAGGTTGTGCTAGGGCCCAAAAGAAACAACGGCTGCAGGCTGGGCCTCCACGGGAGGACAGCTGAAGGGTGAAGCACAGTGTTTGGTATTCCAGTGCCCATTAAAACACGGTCTAGATTTAGGGTTACACCTCTATAAATAAACCACTTTTGTAGTGTTTTCTGGTAACCTAGCTGCGCTGCCGATGGAAGAAACCATACTCCGCTCTATTTCTTGACGCTGTCCCATCAGTAGATGGTGTGATTCTTGGTATTGAAGTCCCTGATGATGTTTTCTTTGTTTAAAAAAATACATGTCTTTTGGTTTTATTAATTTTTTTCTTCAATTATTATGAGATATGATGAGTATTTTAATTGATCTGCGTTTCTGATTTTACCGTGACTGATATCCATTTAGAACACTCTGATATCTGTTGCTTTTTCTTTCTTTTTTTTACATATAAATGAAATTACTTGGGCTTTCATTTTGCATGAGATTTCGACTGTTTCTTTTAAATGAAATAATGGTTTGGCTCTGTGATTATATGCCCCATTTGGGCAATATACGCTATTCTGAAATCATTCTTACATGAGCTGAAATCTGAAGAAATTATGAGAGCTCTTACCATTGTAGTAAATCATATTTAATTTTTAACGCCCTATTATCTTTCTGTTTTTTTGGAAAAGAGTTTGCAAAGTTTTTCTTTCAATACTTCCGCAGTGATGAAGTCATGGAGTAAGATCCACATGTCAGACTTCAGAGATTTTTAATCGATGAGAAGAGACTTCCATAACTTCTGAGCAGAATTGCCTTCAACTACGTTTTTTATTTCATGGCTCCTCTTTTCTCTGATACGAATGTCTATCATGGATATATTGTGGGTTCACAGGTCTGAGTCCGCCTCTTGGATTTCCAACATCACTTTTACAAATCTTCTCAATGCTGATTTTGAAAGAAATTGCTATATAATCATCCTTAATATCTAAAGGATAGATTTCAGGCTCTTTATGGACGGATTCGTTATCGTTAATGTGTGCCTGGATGTATAATGCAGGCGCAAAGTTTCAGTCCTGAATTAATTAAATAACGCTCCCGCCCTAAACCACCACTTCAGATAAATGGAACTGTATCCCCTGATCTTAGCTCAAGAATCTGCAGAGTGCTTTCTAGCAGAAATTCTTTTCGCTGAATCAGTTAAAAAAAAAGTAGATTTCTGGATTAAAAACAAGAAGAAATAAGAGAAATATTATTACAGTCTGCGTTTAACTTGTATACACTCTGGCTGTCGGCTGTCAATTTTGATAAAAAAAAAAAGTATTTTCAGATTTTAATGTCTTGAAGAATTTTAATTAAAACTGAAGATCTACTGGGAGGGTTTTAAAGTAAACCGTACTGGAGTTGATCTTTGAATGACTAGATGTTTGTTTGGTTTTGTGTTTTCTGGGCTGATATTTTTTTTTAATGTTTTTAGATAATTTTTAGGTATTGATCTAACAAATAAGAACAAAATTCTTTTAAAAAAGTTTCAAAAAAAAATTGGTTTTTTGGAAAGATTCTACAGTGTGCTTCTATGGCCACCTTTATTTTAGAGATTGAGTTGGGCTGGTGCTTGTCTAAGGCTTGATTGGTTTGGGTCTATTTGATTATAAGTATGATTTGTCGTATAACATTAACTCTTATTGAAGTCATTGTTCAAACATGGCAGTTTGCGGTGGCTTTGTTGCGTCTTGTAGACAATCACGGTTGGCTTTAGACAAAATCACTGTTGTTTGTCACTGACAATATATTTTATTTTTCTTTTATCTCTTCTCTTATCGGATTTTGCACTCTCCAATCAAGAATTTTATATTGTTCTCTTTCATTTTATAGTTATTTCAAATTTGATATTTATTATTTTAATTTCTGAATGTTTGTTATTTTCTTTTAAATTTAAAAATATTTTCAATTTCACTCTTTTGTAAAATCCAAATTTTGGCAGTGCATGCAAACTTCTTTGATGGCTAAACACAGTGGTTTACAATGGCTATAGAGGCGGCACGTCGTGTCTTTTTATATAGGGCAACGCGTGTAGAGAAAATCATGATTGTTCGTCACTGATAAAAAAAATTTCTTGGTTTTTTTGTAAAATTTAAAAGTGTTTTCCAATTCACTCTTTTGTAAAAATGTTGCAAGTTTTTTTATTTTATTTTTCAAAGTTGGTTTTCATCTTTCTAGTTTTTTTTTTTTTTGTAAAATTCATTTTTTTTTTAATTTCATCCTTAAATTAAAAAAAATATAAATAGTCTTTTTTTTTAATTTGATCCTTTTTTTTTAATTTCTATTTTTTATGTTAGGTTATTTTATTAAATTGATTTTTTTTTCAATTTTATCATTCGGTATATGGTTTGTTGGAAATTAATTATTTTTTTATGGGTTGATCTCGATTTAATGACCTGTGTCATGAATTTAAAAGATTAATCTACGTTCATATTTGTTTTTTTAGGGTTTTTTACACTAATTTTTCTTTTCAGTTTCATTCTTTCATGTTAGGTTTTCTCTTTAGACTAGGGGTGAGCAAAAAAACCGAAAAATCGATTAAACCGAGAAAACCGGAAAAAAAATAACCGAAAAAACCGAACCGAAAAAAAACCGATTAAACCGATTAGAATTTTAAAAAAACCGGCCGGTTCGGTTCGGTTTCGGTTTGATAAGCCTGAAACCGAAAAAACCGAACCGAACCGAACCGGTTCAGTAAAAAAAAAAAACTATAAAAGCCATTTCTAAACTTTTAAGTTGTAACCCTAGCA